>JGI24159J19872_10000108_pt1 | contig 50007 bp, 36 predicted proteins | sample Ectturendosymbi4_FD_19872 | JGI IMG/M metagenome (IMG submission 19872) | reverse complement strand
TGTCCCAACATCGTAGCAGTTTACCGCGATTCGAAGAAACTAAAGCCCTATTTGTGATTCAATGGAAACTACTGGGATTATCGCATTTAGCGGAAAATCTAGACCTGGAGACGGTAAATTACAGGGAGTCAAAGAATTCCGTTGCTTTGTCAGTTATTTACTGAGTTAGCAAGAAAGTGTAAAGAAAAAAAGAAGTCATTGACTTTTTTCCGCACCCTGGTATTCACCAATACACGTCAGACTTACTTTAACCCCACTGCGTTTTGTTCTTCACTATTTCCCCCGCATACAATATGCTCTCAAACGCGAAAAGGGGAACAATTACTNAAATGAGTCCCGCTTGCACCAAAATGTTTCCTTTCGATCCGCANCTGATCAGGTTTGTGGGTCTAACTCAATGGTAGACAATCTTACTGTCTGTTGCTGACCATGGTCAGCAACATGTATATGGCCTGCGACTACTTCCGCAGACCATTGTTACTCTTTTTGCATCGGTCAGAGCGATAGAGCTTCTTCACCTGCTTTTCGTGAACCTTTGTCAACGAATTTAATGGCATTGCAAGAGTTCTGCCTACAGTTTTTCTACAAAGCCAGCGCTGCCATTCCTGTTGCTTTTCACCGCACATAAAACTTTTTCGCCGCAGGAAGCCTCTGCTTGCCTTCGTTGGCAATATCCCGCAAACCTTCGCGGGTCAACGCGTGGCGTTTGCGGGTCACAATTTGACCTTCATACGACCTCACCAATCTACAGACTTGAATGATGTTTTTCCAAAAGTGTCATCGTCAATCCCATCCACGAAAGTGAGTCATGATGAATTGGTTGAAATTACACCATTTGTTTGCTACTTTAACATCAGATTGATAAATCTTAAAAATGTTTCTTATGCAACTTTAAACTTTATTTTGTGGCTAGTGACTGAAACTTAAGAAATGGTATTTCATTTTTGCAAATATTGTTTGCGTTTGTTAACGGGCTGCATCAAGATTCAATTTCTGCGAAAAGGTAGGAAATGTTTGGCAAAATCATAGCAAAAAAGAAAATATTGATAAAAAATAATGCAAATCATACAAATAAAGTATTAGTAAAAAAACTTGCACAATGGGATTGCGCCGAGACTTTGGCAAGCGCCCCGTACCTAACGATTAAATTTAAATAAGTGTTCGAAAACTTGTTTGCAGAAAGCACCTACTTCTCAGCTCGAAAGATATGTGAAAACCAATGCGAGCCCGTACTATTTTTTCAAAAGTACAAACGTTCCTCGCCACCTGCTGATATAACTTTCTCTGCTGTACGTTTCCTTTATTCGTCTCTCAAAGCTTTACCGTCGGGTTGGACAAGAGTCAAGGACCTTCTTAAGACGGGTTGTTGGTGGCAAGACGCGCCAGGTTGTCGCCACGCAATAAACATGAGACATGAGGTGGCAACGAAACCGCCGGAACTGGAGAATTTAAATCGAAGCAATGTACACACTTATATAAAGACCGCGTGTGAACCGTATTTCAGAAAGGAGGCAGAGCATGCATGGCCTGCCGCACCAGCCGAGCCGAACTTGCAGTGTTTTCAGTACATGGTTTGCTTGTTAACCCAGTTAGAAGCATTCACTGAAACGTTGGCGAAAAAAGCAGCCAAATTGAAAGCAAGCAACCATATTTTTTCAATGTTCGAGCTGTCTATTTCAATTCAAGCAATATTTGATTTTAAGCATTACTGAATTCGATAATCCGTGAAGTGTAGCCTAGTAGATATGCCCGAAATACTCTGAAACCACTGCATAATTTTGACGTACAGGGTAGTGCAAAGCAAACTTGACCATCGTGCAGAATTAACAGGCCACCTAAATCGTATTCACGTGTTCTTGACGTTGCCACAGACAAAATACTTCCTATGCTTGGTCTATACTGTACTTAGTACTTTTGATCGCTGTTTCGTATTACGCTGGGACAACGGAAATGAACGTTGCAAAGCACTAATCAAACCACGCCCAAAGAAAATGGATATTTCCTTATTTCTTACCGAGAGTACTATCGCACAGATTTACAACATTTGTAAGAAGCTATGCGAAAATTGGTGAAGGTGCCTCAGATCTAACAAAGGCCATCCTGTGTTGTGTTTACCCTGGAAGAACATTTATTGAAATCAAGTGCTGGCTCCATTTATCGAAAGTCTAGCATCAGAAACTAGTTTTCAAGCCTAAAAAATGTTACAAACAAGTTTTAACCGGGGATGGCAAAATTTGAATTTACTGTGAAATGAGGTTTGGAAACGTTTCAGCAAGAAGCGGCAAGTTGTCCAGTGTTTTGAGTCGGGAACAAGAATTCTAGGCGTGGAAAAAAGCAAGGCGACTTGGAAAAGTAGCAGTGTGTTTGCAAATGCTGAAGATAGGCGGAAGTGACGAGTAAGGTTATGTAATCGCAGTTGCAAAAAAAATTCTGTAAAGATTGATACGACATTCGAAGTCACACTACCAACCAAAATGCATTTTATCGCCCCACAGATCGCTGTATCGGCGTCACAGAAGCAACCACCAGAGAGAAGCAACGATATGGAAATGTATGATATGAGCAAACAAGTCACTGATAGTAGCAGTGGTCTCAGTGCAACTTTCTGATCTAAATCGAAAAAATTTGAGAAAATTTGCAAACAAAAGAAAAAAGGAACGGAACTCAATCAAAATCAATACCAAATGTGCCATGAAAGCATTAGCAAAAACAAAAGATAAAAGATTACGATCAACATTTCTCCTGGGCAGATTTTGGGAATTTAAGACAAACTTACACAAAGAGCTTTGTTAATGCAGAAAGCTATATTTTGGATTCTGAGTCCGTCTGAGTGGAAAGGTTCACTTAAAATGTTAAGACAGGTGTGCCTATTAAGATGCAGTTTGAAAAATATTTATAAGCATACCTTGCAACCATTTACACTTTTCCTTACTTTTACACCAATTCTTTTGAATACACCGCACACTCTTGTTGCTTTTTTGACGATGAACGTACACCACTTGCTTACGTTAGGTCCATGTGAGCCTTTTTTCTCGTTACAAACGGTTATGGCGGACAAGAACGCTTGTTAAATTCTGTCCTATTAAAACAATCCAGAATAATTACGTGTGTGTGCAGATGGGTGAAACTGAAGCGACACATCAACAGGTACTTTCCACTTTTGCTGTCGTTATAAAAGTTTTATGAGTATCTACAAAAAAAAAATTAATGTGAAAAGTGTGCTGGAAGACATAATTCTGAATTGCTGCTTGACTGGTTCGGGGAAAGTTGTTGCAATGGATATCTGGACGCTTGTCAGTGGAGTTTCTTACGCAGGTTTATTAAATCAAGGTTTTAATTTAGAGGTGTGTGCAAGCTTTTCAGTGTGCCCGCCCTCATCAGGAACTCAATCGTACCGACATAGATTCTTTCATTTGATTTTTTTTAATAAGATTGTGCGCCTGATGAGAATGGATACACAAACCGTGGTAGCAACCCTTCATTGACACCTGGCTCTAATAAATAGGTGGCTCTGAAGTGTTAAACATAAAGACGACTCTCGGAGAGAATGTAATGGTTTAAACTCAGAATAGTCTTCCTAGTGAAAATGGAGGCACGATTGTTCCATTATAGTATAATAGTTTCATTATACCGAATAATGATTATACCAATGGCAAGGCGGTGAGTTTCTAAGGAAAGGTTTTTCATTTTTTAGAGCACATGTCAATAGTGGAGCAAAAGCCGAATTCTACTGTGCGCATGGACGTCGGAAGAATTTTTCCAGGGGGGGCAAAATGGCGAAATTTAATTTTACCAACTCCAAAACTAAGATAAAAGCATTTTTCTACTAAAAAGCTAATAGCAAAATATCAGATTTCAAAATCCGGGGGGGACTTGCCCCCACTCCCTTCCGACGCCCATGGCTACGCGTGCTGATCGCACATATCGTGTGTTGGTGTTTGATTTTTTGACATACGGTGGGTTTGTTCTTGATCGTGTGATGTCCTGTTCATAGCTCTGTAACGTTTGGTATATTCGGCTTGCCAATTACTGTATAAAGATTTGCTGTGATTTTTCTACTGAATCTGCATTGAGTTTTATAAGCTACTGAGGTCATAATGGCGCATCACTTGATCTGTTGTTCAACGACAAAGCGGGTGATAGCGAAATATTCTCGGCAAGACACCTGTAGACAGAAAAACATTTAACTTTGATCCGGTATGAATCGGTGTAAGTTAGGCGAGCCAACAGCAAGTTCCGCCCTTGGAACTTCAAGGCCTCAGCTCGATCTGACTGAAGAACACGCGGTCCACCAAACCGCTGTTGAGTGTACTGCGGTATGACCATCAAGCCGACGGGAACACGAGAAATAAAGAATGCCATAATATTGCTCAGCTTAAGCAAAATTTACTTCTGCACCTACCTGCACCTGGGTCAAAGAGCTCTGCGACGGGTCCTTCATCGGACCGTCGCGGTTGTCACATGCTCTGGGTGCACGCCCATGCCTCGCCCTAAACCTTTGCGAAGAAAAAACATTTTGCTGAACATGCAAAAACTTTTCGGCAATAGGCAAATTCTTTCCCCGAAAGTTTTACGTGAAACGCAATAAAATGAATTCAAACTACGCTGCGAAGTTTTCGCCGAAGACAAATTTTTTATTCTGTTAAAGTCCAAAAGACAAAAAAACAGGTCGTTAGCGTAGTTTTCCGACTTTGGAGAGCATTTGCTGGAGGAGTTTCTTCATGCTCCGAATTCTTCCTGCTTTAATCTTACTCTGTGAATTTTTTACCAATCAGCGGCGTTTTTTAAATGTCAGCATGCTCCCATACCCCTTCTGTTACGGAATGTTGGGATGTAATTCAAGGGAACCCAATTTCTCTTGAGGCGCTCTGACGAAGACAGCAAGGAATGAAAATGCATGCAAATGTTAACATTTTGACACAATTTGTTTTACAGATTACTTTCCACAAACTACACTTTGTAAAAAAATATTTTGACAAAGTATTTTTTTTATCTAAAAGTGCAGTTGCATAAGCAGGTTTATTACTTCTTGAATATTTCAGTAATTTTACTGAATGCTTTTCTTTACCAAGCTAATTTGGATTAAGCCCCAGTACCATCCATAAAAAGCAAAGAAAACAATTAAACTCTTGTGTTTGTGTCGAAGCGGCAAAAGATGATGTTGTAATTTTATTGATGAAAGATAGTTGCGCAAAGTTCTTACAACTTGTGGAAATGATTGCATGGTAAAAATGATAACCACTTGGAAGGACTGATTAAAAAATAATTTAAAGTAACTCTCACGATTTTATGTTGATGAAAGTGATCTTTTCAAGTCCTTTGACATTTGCCATTGACATTAAAAGTAGGATGACCATTCCTGAAGAGACAACGTGAAAGTTCATGGCTGAGACCAGGCGCAAAACTATTGTTTACGGCTATTGGCGTAGTCTACATGCCTGATTGCTTTGATGAAATGTTCGATAAAACTCTTTAATAAGAAAGCCACGATGAAAGGTTTTTCAACAATAACTCTGTTTTTCACAAATTACTTTTGAAACGTAGGCTCCATTTTAGCATATGTAAATTGCTCATCGGCCGGTGCTGATATAATTATTGGCTACGGCAGGTGGTGTCGGCGTCGTTTCTGAAGTCAATAAATCGCGTTTCTGTCCAAAGTTGAATTAACTCAAAGAATGCTCACAAGCACTTGTCGCTAAGTCCGGCGCATGCCACAAGTAGACAAGAAAGACTTATTTTTGAAATAAGCAAGGTATAACAAGCACCAGGATTTATCCAACAACATACAAATAAAAAATAAAAAGTAAGGGTTTGCCAATGCAGTTTTTGTGTTGAAAATTTAATGAAACTTCTGTACGCGGTTTGACTGCTGCAAACTGATGGCAGCACTTGTGTTTTTAAATTTCTACAAGTTCCTGTTCGGGAATGTTGGAAAAGTCAAACGTGTTCGGAATTTGCATGAAGACTTATCAAATTGGCATTTCGTCATTGGGAATGACTGGTTCTCAGTCAAAACTCGATCTGAGCAGAAATTGTAGGATAATCTATTTGCTTACGTTGTATGAGCTTGAAACTTTGCGTAAACAAACTTCCCTTGTTTTTAATTTATAAAAAAAGTCTGATGAAGATATAAAGAAATTAAATGTTTGTTCCCAGACCGGACATACCACACGGCTGAACAAATCATATAAGTTTGTTTTATTGAAAACTCTGTGGAATTTACTTCATGCATTTAAAGTTTGGTCAAGAAGTTTGCATTACTTAAATTGCCGTTTAGGGATGTTATGAAGTAATAAATAGGACATTGTTTTGCAATTGCGAAAGATGTAAACAACCACTTGTGACGAAACTCACGATCAAAGATGCATACAAATTTACAGGGAAAAACTGCCAGAACAATATTTCATCATACTGACGTCGTTTTCTCATTTAAAGTGTTCTTAAAATTAGTTGGGTTACCGCTGCTGTTGTGCTCCACGATTTAAAAAACACTTGGTTTGAGATAATGAAGCTATCTTCCGAGTAACTTGTACGAATGAAGTGGAAATAACTGGCATAAAACGCAATTGCATGTTGCTTCATTTATTGCAGCATTTTACTTATACATAGCGTTATTTTCAGGTGCACAGTACAAGATTACCGGTTGGGAAGTGACATCACGAACGTTTTGTGAAACGAGAACCTATAAGCTAGGGCAGGGGTTCCCAACCTGGGGTACATTTGCCTATCTTAAGGGGTACATTTAACAGAAGGGAAAAATATTATTATATATTATTTATTTCCAAATATTTATAGCCTGCATATATCAGTAAAATTTGTTTTAAAAAATCATATGCTTATTGTTGAATATATATATGATCAATCATAATAAAATATTTTGTCATAAGATATTTCATGGGTACATACTCATGTGTAAAAATTCTGCAGGGGTATGTGGTCAGAGAAAGGTTGGGAACCATTGAGCCAGGGTATCGAGGTATTGCTGCTACGCTAGTTCTGTTACCACTTTCAGAGGGAATGCAGACTGATTTAATCTTCCCACTGTGAGGCTGGGTTCTTTCCTAGCCCCAATAACTTTTGTGATGCTACACTTAGCGTATCTCCAAGGCTTGAGAATTGTGTTTATGGTGTTTCTAATAATCTTACAATTACGTCAATTTCCTTTTGGTGGCCAAATGAAAAAGATGTCTTAAGAGTAAAGAAGAAAGAATCCTATTAATCAATTTTTCTCTTATATCTTGATATGAAGCGGTCATAAGCCTACTTGAAAAATAGAACTGCAAGATGAAATTGCGCTACTTCAAATCTATTCTAAGACTACTCGATTTTTTCTGGGAAATCACCACTTTACTGTCACAGCAAGCAGTTGAATGATTGGAGTGTGCTTCGTGGCAGGAAATGGAACGGTTTCACAGTGGGCAGTGACTGAATCTCGAATACTAGTTGGGCAAAACTGTTCATGGCTTGTGAACGAAATGGAGACAAATTTGTCTTTGAGGACAACACACACGAAACACACAGCAACTAAAACCGAAACTTGGGACTCAATTACTGACAAGGTTTGAGATCATCGTCTTGAGACCGCAAATGAGGTGAGCAATCAGAATCCAAATTGCTGCAAAATTCAACACAGAACCAGCACATAATAATTTAAAAGTTGCTTTCATTCAACCCTACGGCCCAGTTCAATCTTCAGTCTTTTTTGGAGTCCGGCAAGGATCATTCCACATCGCAGAAAATTGTGTAAATGTGACTATTGCTATTGCTGGAGCCTCGATGTGGCTTTGACCTAGTCTAGTGTTTCCCACACTTGCTTAGTTAAAATTTTGGTTGCAGCCTCCTCAAACTCTCGCACAATGGTTGTTGCAGATCTTCGAGCTTGTTCCTGTTCTTTGGTTATCACTTTTTCCTGTGCTAACCAGTTAAGAGGCATTTGAGCACACTCCCGTAGTTGTTTGCGTCCTCATTTGGTCATATAGGCTACGAAAGCCGCTTGTTTCAACTTTCATACAGGGTGGTGCAGTCAAAACCATGCCTGTTGAAGCTTCTGTTATGATACACCATATCTTCCTGATTGCTCACTATTAAAGAGTGACCATGCAATCTCAACAACAGTAGTTTCATTTTGTGCGGTAGTAAAACAACAGTGCTCGAAATGCGAAAAACAAACAGCCAAGAGTCACTGATTATCGTGTTTAGTACCTGCATGGTTGTACCACCTGTTTCAGTGTTGAATGCACAATTAGATCTGTTTGATTAGAAAAAGAACTGCTCACTATACAACCTTAGTGTTTAAACCAGTAGACTTTCTCTTTCGCTTCTCTATTGCAAGTGATAAGATATGACGTGTGAATGTGGGATTGTGTAGGGCAGTTGTGCCCCTGATTTCGAAGCTAGGGTCTGGTTCAGCTATGTCCAACCGAAATGCCTTACTGGGCCAAAAATAATGTCACTATCTTTGTGAGGTCCGCACATTGAATGACTAACTTTCATTTTAGTAAACCAAAGTTTAGTCTAAAGCTAACGAGAGCATTTGAACACTACCAGTAACTGACTAACTGCAAGGATTACCACTGTATGGTACTTTCAATTACTCCCAAACTGTGATGCTATAGGCAAGTCTAGTGCTAATGGAACAACAAGGCATATTAGAAGTCCGTCTAGTACAGTGGAACACGTGAGTAAAATCAGAAAACTAGAAATCAATGTTGCACCGAAGCGTCATTGGACACGTGGGAATCTGTTAGTGTGTAGTACATGATAAACAGGCACTAAAGACCATTGCATCGAAAATGTCGAATTTAAGATCATCAAAATAAAGACAGGCTATCATATTATTGTACATACACAAGAATGAAAAGCTTATTGAGCTGCACAAAATCTTCCACTGGGCGCATGCAGCTCGCGGGCCGCGAGTTGGACATATCTGGTCTAGTTGTGAGAATATTCCTCGTGTTGATTTGGTCATATCACTGGGAAAAGGGGTTGGAGGCTATATGAAGCCAGGGCCATTCTTATTAGTGGTTCCCAGTCTTGACTACATCACCTTGTCAAACGGATAGCTTGGACCTCCCATTCATACCCAAAAACCCTTACGTTCCTTTTTTCTCCAGAATTCATGCGATGTACAAGAATAATTCGATCTTTTGTAAGAAGGTGAATATGGATAATACTGATTGAAATAGCAAGGTAGTGGCTTTCATCGACACCACACAGCTTTGTAACGACCTGAAAATCACTGAAATAAGCCTAGTCAAGCGAAAAGCTTTGCTGCGTAACCCTTAAACAGTGATGTGATATAGATCAGTATTTACCGAAAGGGGTCTTTTGCAGCAAAGAATCGGGCACTATGATGTTTAAAAATACGAATTTCGCTTACTGAGCAGGCATTCCCTGCTCTTATTCAAATAGAATCTGATGTGATACAAGACAAAACAACACTGTGACAGCATGTGGCACGAAAAGAGTGTGTAGAAAACAAAATGGGTCCAATCTCACACACCTGCTTGAGTTAACATGACAATTTTGGTTCAGATACGCCAAATGAGCTGAGGAATTACATTTGTTATCTCAAATTATTGAGATAACACCACGACACGTCACCAGGTCAAGAAAATAGAATGGAGATCTTTGATTGTCAGCAAAATGCTCTGCCTACTTTTGTTGCTTGCCTGTTGCAGATAAAAAAGAACGACAGGTCTGTAGATTTAAGAGATCTGACTGAAGCAACTCCTCTGGTGATGTGATACGCAGGCATCGTACCAGAAAAAAAAACGTGAAAGCAAAGGAGTTCTAATAAGATTACAGTTGATTCTCCACTCCATCTTTATGCCCATTGATTGAAATATACCAATGAATGGTTGACGGACTGCGACGTAACAATAGCGCTGCAGAGTACTATGGGGCAATGCTGAAAGTGACTGGTGGAAACCTTTACAGCAGGGCGTAGAATTTCTGGTATAGCCTTACCGAATCAAATGACTTGACCACGAGTTGATCATAGTGACTGAACTGACTCACTCGCGTGGAGTGCAGCGCGCGTGGGGCGGTCGTTCGGTGGCGAGCAAGGGAGATTCCGAGTAGAACGCACGCGAGAGAAAAGGACTGGTTTGCGCTGATGTTTTCTTCTTTCTGCTCACTGTCCGCAGAGACTATGGCCACTGTCGCGAGACACCTCGCACGGTGTCGTTAGCTAAGGTTTCCAATCGTAATGTAGCAGACATAGTGAGAAATTAAAAGAAAAACATTAATGGCACTGTAGCCTTCTAGGTTATATTTTATCTGCTGGCATTATTCTGCATAAACGCTTACTGATGAAAATTGAACTGCTGATGGTTGTTGAAAAGCCACCGCTGTCGAGAAATAATGGAGGTTGTTACTTAACAATAGAGCAGGCGGTCACCTCGTGGAAAATTTCGAGGAACACGTATGTTTGCAACGTGGGCTGATTGTGAAGTACATGTGTTCGGTAGTGAAAATATGAGAAGACAGGAATTAAAAGATGTTCAATGTCTAGTTTGCATCGCCGTTAAATATTGGGTGCAATTTCGGTGATTTGTTTATGAAACAAATATGATAGTTGTTTCAAAGAATTTTACCTATCGAAATGACCGAATACGGAATAGATTTTGAGGCAGGATGAGTGGCTGTTTTAGGCTTGGCGCATGGTAAGGATTATTAACAGTAGCATTAATGCCGCCATAGGTTTTATTGGCTTCATCGCGGCTTCCACTTGGTGCTTTGACTCTCAGATCAACAACTTGGAATACCTGTGTTTTTGCTTCATGCCGTGTGCGTAAATTGCAGCCGGAAGAACTGCAAGAGCTAGATTCAACAGCATTTTATTTAGAAGTAGTAAATTAACTTGCGAAGAAGCACGGCGCTGATAATGCAGCAAGATCCAGAAGTATTTCTGAAACTGACGTAAAGGCGTACTTATCTGGAGTGATTTATATTTAACACATTTATTTATCGGATATACCTTCCTGCACAAGTGAAGATATTGTCACACTGAAATGGATTATGCCGGAACGAAGGCAGTCGTGAGCTTGGTTTTGCTTCTACTGACGGCCGAGGTAAGAAGTGAGAAATGCGGCAGGGCGTTATGTTTGTACACGATGTGGAAAGACGGGAATGATGCCGTCTAGACAAGATATAGCATTAATGTCTGATTGAAAATTTTTTGAAGTGACTGTACTACATGTCTTTATCGTTCCCAGTTCGTAAATTTTGGAATTACATGCAAAGTTTGCAAGATTAACTGTCTATTCGGATAAAGCCATGCCCTGAGAAGTTGCAAATTATACTGTATATTTCAGCGCATTGCTTGTGCTTTAGTTGCAAGTTTTCCTGTTTTGTTGTTTTCGAAACCGTCGTTTAGGCATGTTATCGTGCTTCGCTCCGTTCTGCGCACTGTATGGAACAGGCGAATGTGTTGAAAAGCAGTTAGTAATTTGATTTGTTATGATTTTGGCAATGACGACGAAGCCTGAGGTGCGATTGCATACACCGAAAATTGATTTACTCAGACACCGCACTGATGCGTAACTTTTCCTGTTTGTTTAATAACCCTTTTCGCTCAGTGGTTTCTCACTAGTTTGTGACGAACGGGTATTGGTCACAGCATATACTGCGCGTAATGACGTAGCCTTAAATAAACTGCAGGACAAGATTTATCTGCGTCGGCTCTAGGGAGCGGGGCGAAAGGCATTCGCCGCGAATTGCACAGAGGCTGCTTACACTGCAAGTTATAACGTAGCCTGCGCTTGTATTGGCTGATGGGTTGTACAATGCAGCGTGTATTGCAGTACGTGCGTTCGCTCGCCTATTGGAATTGGTTTAACGTAGTTCAAATACGAACGTGAAACGGTGTCCCGCCAAACAATAGCATGGAATGTTGAATGCTGGTAAGCTAGTTATTTGCCCAACATTAGTAGCTCAGCGCAAAGTATTTCTGGAAAGTTTATAGCCGCAGCAAACTGTTTTGATAAATGGTAGCCATGTGTACGAAGCAACGGGACGTATCATGCGATATTTGAAATTACGACCAATTTTAGAATCGTGAGAACATCTCACGCCAAACGCCTCAGGCTTGATCGGCCGCGTAGATGTAAGATCCGAAAACAGATTAACTCACAGGTACCGATAGAAATAGTTGGCTGCAATACTTGTCCATCAAATCATCGCCACTCTCAAGATTCGCTTTGCACAATTTTTTGTCTTTAGTTTCGAGTAGGTTTTGTTTCAGTAATCCGCTGGCGCTCGTCATCGCTTTCTTAAACAACAACTTTTCGTAATTTCAGACTTGCACTGGCACGCCGTTGGGATTCTTTGAGGTGCAGATTGTGCGCTGGCAGAACAGCGCTGGTGAATTGCTGTCCGGCTCTTGCTGCGACGGCGACAGAAGCGACGGATTGTGCTTCGCCGACAAGTGCGACACTTTCTTTCGCCTTTGCCTGAAAGCTTATCAAACNAGCGGTAGTGAGAGCAGTTCCGATTCTTGCACCTTCGGTTCGGAAAGAAGCCAATTGTTGGGTAGCAACTCGCATACCTTGAAAGACATCGACAACCCACAGAACGCTGGAAGAATCAAAATACCTCTTATCTACACGTGGATGGTAAGATGTCTTTAGACGCCGTTTGATCTCCCCAAATGTCCAGTCGCTCGTTTAGCTGGGCGAGCGGCAGCTGTAACGCTTGGGGAGTTGCAGTTGTCTGACAAGCTGAATGAAATTGCTTGCACGCTTTCTATTGAAACATTGCGTTGGTTCGTTGCTGGGCAACCAGTGCTGCTAGCAACTTACCAGCTCTGTTTTCCAGGCCTGCCGTTGCGGTAAAAATATGCATTGGGACGCAAGAAAGAACCGTCCACGGTTGACGAATTGTATTTCGGCGATTGTTGCACCCTTGCTCGTGACATCATTCCGGCATGCTGAAAGTCACCACGCTGCATGTTAATTAACGTTTTCCTTTCGACGCGCGACACCCAGCAGTAAGCACCGAACAGGGTTCCGGTCTTGTCTATTTCGTTATGCACAATCAAACTGGCAACTTCAGTAACCTTAGTCAGAGCGCAGCAACGGCTTTCGCCTCGCTCGGCCCGAAACCCCACACAGCTTAATTACGCAAAGTATCATTTCAGCGTTAGATCAGCTACGGTGTGCGGCGACACCCGGTGTAACTTTGCTTTACAGTCATCGTCGCAACCGCTCGACCGCTGGGTCTGTCTTGTGGGTTCAGTTTCCAGCGTCTGTCGTACATTTGATTCTTGCGCAGTGTGGCGCGCTCAACCTGCCTGTTGGTTACACTTTAACGCTGCTTGAAAAGGTCCAACTATAAACAATAGAAAAAAAGCATCAGCGATTCTGTTATTCACAAAAAAATCTATAATTCTATTATTCAAAAGATTCAATTTGAATAAGATAAGAGCTGATGATACCTACCTAGTAGGCAAAATATATACTCTGTAAGATCTCATTGTCTGTTTTTTTTTGCTGGGAAAGGATTCCTTTCGATAGACAGTAGAAAAGAAGCAGTTCATTTTGGTCTATCAACATTTGCCTGTTTGCTCCCCTGCTATCCTTGAAGTTCCACTTCACAGACAAGTCATTTACATCACTAACACAGGGTGTTTGATGTTCTACCGCTGCTACGTCAAGATGCTGGTAATTGTTACGCCTTGTATGTAGTCACATTAAATATGCATTAAGTTTGCCCTTCCTAGGTCGTCTGCGTTTCACGTTTAAACGTACCTGCAAAATCCAAATTGCGCAGCCATGAGATGTTGCCTGAATTGTGACGAACCTCAAAACAGCGCAGTTAGTAATTGAAGACCGCGGCTATCAAGCGGTCTGCAAGTGTATTTACAGTGATTGCCCGAGTTGTAAAATGTTATCAAGCTGATGGAAAAGTCTGGATGAATGCGCAGTAGTTGGAAGGCAGGCATCTGCGCGTGAATTGTCGGATTGTTGCAACCGTTGTTGAGGTTTTCTGAGCTGGACCTGTTTTTAGAAACGTGCACTTTGCTTTGTGACGTCTTCCACGCCGCCCACGTCATGATTTTAGGCGTGACAGCAGCTCGAATCGCCTGACGTTCTTGGCATCGTTTTTTCCAATTAGTGAACGTATCACTATCTGGTGACGTTCCACAAGCGCATTTGACACCATAAAATTATGCTGATAGTTTCCCATGCCGCCTGTTTTAGCTGGAATTGCTGAGTAGTTTGTCTAGTATGACAGCCTTGATGATACTTTTTTTCACTGGTATTTTTGCTGAACCGTTACATGACGTAATGAGTTTTCCTCGGGAACAATTTCGTTGAGTCTCTCATCATGATGATTGTCGTCCTAACAAAACGCCATGAAATCACAATTTCGCAAACAGTTGGTAAGTGCCCGATCGTGTTCCATTCTCCAGGGCACCAGATAAGGACGCGTCGGTTTGGGCATGACTTAATATTGAACAGAAAAAAACAGCTTTCAGTAACATCCTTGCTGACAAAGTCATCAGTTGATTTTAAGTGAAGAGGGTTTCTTATCTTCGGGCGACAGCTTGGCCGGTTCACACATCAAGCTTAGTTAAACTGATGCGCGCCTGCTACAAAAACGCTCGCTTGATAGCATTTTTTTGCAAGTGGAACTGATAATAACCAAATATGTGGTCGTCTAGCGTGCGCTTTTGTCACGTGCGAGTATCGTCCGTAAACTTTCGTTGCCCACCAGCTGTATGTCCATCTGGCGTCGGGTTTCCTCAACGAACTTGCCAAAGTGTTTATGAAGCCCGTTGCAACGTTCATCAGTGGACGTTATTTACAGGCGTTGCTACCCGATTCCCTAGCATTGTGCATTCGGACACGTCAGGGCTCTTCTGCCAAGCGACTGGGTCTACGAGCTTGTTTGTATTATCTCGCCTTTTCCACTTGTCGTGTTAGTAAAGATTTACTTTTAGTTAATTGCCTGTCCAAAACTTGCCATGGGAAAGTCGTTATCTTGAGACGAAGTATCTTTCTTAGAAAAACTAAAAAGCCATCATACAGCCCGAACCTTTCGGGTGCATATTCCGTAATTGTGATTTTTTCATTACAATACACATCCAGGTAAAACCGCTGCGCGTAACTGCTGGCAATTTCGACCGTTGTAGGATGTAATATGTTTTCACGGTGTGGCTACTGTGGCTTAAGGAGAATCGATAATAATGCCAGAAGTTTGCTGGCTGGAGTTCAGCATTCCAGTCAAGCGATATGCTCTTGAGAAGAGATGAGAAATCTTGAAAAGGCGGCCACGGCCAAAACTTGACAGAAGCCAGATGTCGACAACGGCAACATTTTCTTCTCTTTGCGGTTGAAACGCCGCTGAACAAAACAGATTTTTGACTCTTCAACTTTCCGGACTGTTTTATTGTCGCCCGCACCGCGGAATCAATTTCGCCACGCTGCGCGTGTGGCCCACAGCTGTTCGACGGAAGCGCCCGTACCTTACTTCCGCCTTTTAAGATATTCGCTCTGAAGTTTGATTTGCAAGTCCGGTAAAACCCTCGAACTTGTTCGAGTGTACTGAAATGTTAGCTGCTTGTGCCCATGGTAAATTTTTTTCAACGTCAGCAACAATTGGCGGCAAAAATGTTCGCCGGACGTTTGGTAGATCGTCACTCTGCAACTCAAATGATGCCAAAGTGCTAATCAAGCGCGACAATCGCACTTACCGTGTTTTGGTCTAATCATTAACCTGATTGTTGCTATTTGCTATTGCAAGCGTGACCATAGCAACTGCACTACTGTTGGTCGGCTTGTTACAAACTTTGGCAGTGGTTGCCAAACAACCTGGTTTTCCGTTTAGCGGTACCAAGTACCCGTTCAGATATTTCTTGAACATGATTCCTTTCGTAGCGATTAGGTGATATTATAGGCTGGAGCGAAGTCCGCTAAGTAGCAGTTACGCTGGATCATTCATGGCACGGCGCTGTTTGTTCGGTAATAATAGCACCAATGCGGGAAGAGTGCTTGTGTTTCTACACCGTGCTTTGACGCAGATATGGCCCAAGCAATGGATGGTGGTTTTGCCACCAAAGCTTACTGCCTTTCGCTTCCATTATCGAAGTTGTGCCCTCACCGTTTACAAGTAGGACAGCATTGCGCACCGCTTTAATGACTGAAGAGCTGTCGTGAACGCTTGCAATATTTCGCAGATTCTTAATTTTAGAGACGTTTTTACAAAATTTCATGTTTTTTGGCAAATGTTGCGTAGTTTTTCATTTTCGTGTAAAAGATGCAGACTTAGGTGTTTGTGGAAGAGATGCAGATGTTTTTTTTGTCATCATCATTAGAGTTTGAATCTATTTTTATTCATAACGAAAAAAAGCTATGCACAATTTTGCTCCGCTGGCGTCGTTAGAGACCTTTTATGGTTTATTGATTGAAGATGAATCCTGAAATCCGCCAAAGTCGAAGTCTGGCCCTGATCACAAGTCGAAAATTGACGCGGAGGGCTGGCGTTTTGTTAACTATTCGCTTGGTTAAATACCGATCGTGCGTTGGCAAATAATGTAGTCGCCCGCTTGGCTTCATGCCTCGCAGCGCGCGGTCTGTCGCCCATCTTACCTGATCAACTTCGCGACGAACGCTCCGCTTGTCAGATGCCAGCCGCGCGTTTGCCTTTCCCACGGTTCGGCCCGACCGCGATGGCGCAAACGGCGCAAAGCACCGCGCGCCGCTTTCTCTTTTGTTACAAAGGAGAACGTGCCCGGGCGTCGCTTGTCCCGGGCTCCTACGCGTTTGCCGCTGGCGTTCGTGTTTATTCTGCTCGGAAGGTGTAGCTTAGTTCTGGCAATCGCGCGCCGTTACGCCGCTCTGTCATCATCGCTTGCCAGGGTCTGCGTGCGGTTGCAGAATATCAAGTTCAAGCCTATTCTATGCCGTCACTCGCTACTGGTTGATACTTGCAGCAAACAAACTCTCATCTGAGCCTTTTGTCTCGTGAGGCTTATGTCGCCTCGTGCGTCTGGCGTTTGTGGCTTTGCAAATTTTATCTTCCGAAGCTTCTCTCTGCGCGTCCGTTGCGAAAATCTCGCCCCTGGTTTTCGATGAGCACGCGCATGTGAGAATTGCAAAAAATGTTTGCTTCCTGTAATTGCGGACGCAGCATTCGCTGTGTTTTAACGCCACGCGTTTATGCGCAAGACAATAATATTGAACTGCAAAAGGTCTCGTTTGCCAGTATTCGCATCACTTCGTGCGCGTGACGTCACAGCGTAATCAGGAAAAAACAGATGAAAAGCTTGAGAATGCAATCAAGTTGGAAGCCCATTGTCCTGGTTTAGGCTCGCGCCAAAGAAAAGCAGTGTAAATCCTGTTACTGACATGATGCTGCTCAACAACGTCAACTTCAAACAACGCATCAATCAATCAGGTGTTTACCTTTGAACGCAGCATGCGAAGAATGCTCTGCTCCGCACAGTTGGGCGGGCGTGGCGAAATCCAAATATCTGACGCTTGGGTTGTTTTTGCTAAACCGTTTTGTAAACTTCTGGCAACTTGTGCAATGGCGAGTTTCCTTTTGGGCGTATTTGAAATGATTTAAACCTTTTAATATACAGGCGCTACAGATTTCGCATGTTGAGAGATAGAGCAAACGAGACGGTCCGCTGTGTCGTGCCATGTGTTGTTGCATGTCGTCTTCTCCGCAAGGGTAGAGTATTTCGACACTTAAAAAATGATAACACCCAGTCTGGCATCGTACGAACAATCTTGAATGATTTCGTTGGTTTGGTGTCTTGTGCAAAACAATCTTTATTGTTCGTGAAAAAATAACAAATAAACAAACAAATTAATTGGTTTTGAAACGCGCCGATGCCTTCCCGAGGAGGCTCGTTACATCAGCTGTTTTCTGTTCGGAGCTTCTGCGCATGACAAGATCGCTTTTCACAAGATGCACGTGATTAAATCTTGATCAAATATTTGAACTCGCCGCATCTCGAGAACCAATCACGCCTGGGAGTTATCTCTTCGCGGTGCGATCATACATGCCACGGAAAAGGTTTGTGGAAGGTTTTCGCACATCACACCTTCGTGAAAGTGTGCTTTGAATATGGCAAGTGTATATGCTCAAGCAGACAAGTACCCTGGGTCACATGGGAATGTCAACACAGCGTAAAACCAGTGCATGGCCCAGTTGTGTGCTCTGCCTGTGTGCACAACGGTTTTGTCATCATTCGTACAAGCCAGGTTCAATTCAGCGCTGTCTCAATAAGACATAATTTTGACACATTCCACAGCGCGTCAATTGTTATTGCGTGCTCGGTCTTCTGCGATCAACCGACTGCTTGGCGCAGCTTTGCCCACCAAGAACGAGTCTCCGAAGATCGTTTTATGAGCTGTCGTCCGACTCTTGCCGTCTTGTGCTTTTCCCATCGTGTGATCGGTCGACATTTTGCTCACCGGCCGAAGACCCCGCGCAACCCGAAGGCTCGCACTCGACTCGTGACGTTCGCCTCTCAGCGATGTCTTTCTGCACACGATTGTCATTCAGATTTATAGCGATTGGTGTCGCGCATGAAATCACCAGCTCCGTTTGACAGCAAGCTGTCGGTTGAAGCCGATACGTAAGCGTCTGTGCTCGAAAGTTGCTGTTGTGCGTATCGTTTTACGCCTCCCCGTATGAGCCCGGGCGCGTTTCTGTCAGACAAACGACGAAGACTTGGTTTGTTGTTGGTCTTTGTGTCGAGCGCTGACTAAGTAACGGCTAAGAAAACGTCGCTGTCCTGGAGGTGTTTTGTACCCCGCTAAAGTTATACAAGCGCAACCAGTTAATCAGCGAAACGGATTTGATTACCAAGACGAAATCTGTACGGTCCATATACCCCTTGTTTCCGGTCTTTTGCGTTGTGTTTGTCGTTCGTGACGCGGCGTCCGACACCCCCAGAGCGCTGACGACTGCCATTTCAACCCTACTCGCGTGTAAGTTGATCTTGCAAGTCACGTGACTCGGACAGTGAAATCCGCTTGTTCGTGCCACGGGGAGGGAGAAATGTGTTTTGCGAACTGTAACGATTTTGCGTGGTGTCTGAAAAAGAACTTTGTCAAATAGGTCGCGAGCGGAATGGATTTCTTATCTCGCCTCTCACTCAACACTGGATGTGACTCTTGAAGCTGACGTGACGCAAACACCGGTTCTTCGTACCGTCAACTTTTGAAATAAACTTCATGTTTGTTTGCTATTTTCAAGGTTAATCAATGGCAGGTGTTGCGCGAATGTTACCCCAAAGTGCTCATTATTATCATCCCTCTTTATCAACTCTAGCTTTTTGTTGATTTGCGCCTTTTTCGACTCTGGCTTTTGTTAATTTGTTTATTTTTTTTTCAGAGGACGTTCACTTCCATCCTGGAAGTGCTGGACCATGACAACGTCACAGGTATGTAAAATGTTTGTGGGTTTCATAGAAATTACCTTGGCGATATCGTAAAATTGATCAACTGTGCTTAATTATGCGTCTTGTCGGTTGATGAGTGACGTGTCATAATCATTTGTTCCTTCCTGTTTAGACGATGGTGGAGGTGGCGAGCGCTTTGAACTTATCGAGCGCCATGTGCATTCGGGAATGCTGACCCCCGGTTCTGGCTGGCGCACCATCAGGCACACCGGCAGAGCATACATTGAATATCGCGTACGTGTGAGATGCAGCGCGCACCATTACGGATTTAATTGCTCCAAATTCTGCGAGCCAAGAAGCGACTACTTTGGACATTACACTTGCGACAAGCACGGAAACAAGAAGTGCATGGACGGCTGGATGGGCGAAGAGTGCAATAATGGTAAGAGACCCCTTGGTAACGGATCGATGTGCCAGTAGTTTGGTGTTTAACAAAAGTACCGTCTAATACTTGGATTCCAGTTTTAATTCGCTTGAATAGATTGGCAATGGCTGGTTATTTTTGTTGGCCATGCAAGAGAACTTGATGGCTTTAAAGTTATTTTGTCAGATAAACTTTCGGACTTTTCTTTTCATGTGAACATTGCAAAATTATATGACGTGAAAAATTTTCATTGTTGAGATTTGGGCAATATGTTTATGCTAACAAAGAGATGAAGTTTCCATTTCCCCCTTCTCAAATGTCTGCATCCCATTTTTTGTGACTTTCACAGCAATTTTCAACGCCCTGTAGTCAGGAGGTCAAAGTACATTCAAATTCAGAGCATTGATGAACGGTTGAAAAAAAGAGTGCCAATCACTGTCCGGGATCCTTTCTTAATCTGTTGGCGCAGTTTTTAATAAACTTAAGCCGATTGCGAGCGGCTCATTTCATCGCCATAGTCACGCACCAAGTCGTAAAAGGTTTAGAATTGTCGAGCAGGTTTCGCTTCTGATCTTTCAAATGAAGTGGAACGTGCTTCTAGCTCTTGGCCTGTCCTTTTATGTCCACACACTAGCAATGTGACCTGTTGCCTGGCAACGCTCTCCTGTTTGGTATTAGCGTTTTAATTCGAACGTGAGCCTGCGGCACGCGCGGGGTAGTTACCCAGTGCAAGATGTCTGAGCGGTATCCTAGCTATACCATGCTCCCTGTAAACTCAGTAACATGTTGTGGTTCGAATCCTCACCTTCCAACGTGGGTAAGTTCGTTTTGGCGCGATGTTGCTGCACGTGTTTCAGCTTTGCTGCAGTGCAGGTGTTGAATGTTCGACTTCTGCCTCGACAACTATGACAGTTCCAGTTTTTCAACAGTGTTGCGTTAGATTTAGTGACTTACCGGTAAGCTTGCTGTCGTTGGTAAGTAGTAATACCCTCACGTGATTTACAAACTGTGATCCTTGCCACTGTAAATAAAGCGAATTTCCTGAAGCAGCAGAAACATACCAAGACTGACGGTCCGAGGCTTGTTGTGGTCATTTGGTGCGGGCCTACGTGCTTGGTGGGGTTGTGAAAATGACGGAAAAGTCTCAACGGCCAATGTAGCGTACGTCACCCAGGTCTGTAGCCACGGGGGGACATGCCCCCCAAATTTTGCTGTGTCCAGAAAACGTTTTATTAAAACATACAATAAAAACAAAAATCTTGATCCCCTAAAAATATATTTTCCCCTCAGACTTGAAACCTGACTACGGGCCTGCGTCACCCTGTGTTTGTTCGATCCCAATGCGGAAGGTCACCACCCACTGTTTTTGTTTTCGTTACAGCGATTTGCAAGGTGGGCTGCAGTACGGACCACGGTTTCTGCAACGAGCCTGACGAATGCAAGTAAGTTGGTCGTTTATTGTTCTTCGAAACAAAAACTATTCGGTTTTCAGACGGCGTTTGTAAAAAACAATCGCACCGCCGCCAGATTTGGAATTTGAACTTCGGATTCATGATCCGGGCGCTTATCGCGCGAGCTCAGTTCCGCACTCGCATCCTGGCGAATGACCAATGCCCGGTGGTTAACGTTGCACTGATTGCCGACAGCTGGCCGTGTCGTTGAATCATTGCCGATATGTTTCAGAAAATGACTCGTGATCTATGCGGGGTATATAGCCTTGTGCCAGTTCTGTAACCGGAAACCGTGCACTCAGTCCTTTTTCAGCGAAGGAGCTGATCCCTCAGGTCACGGTGCGCCTCCGCCCGGTGCTGCCTCGAAATTCGCGGTTCTTTGGTACCGTCCGTCGTGACCCGGTCATAACTGCAGCGGGCAAATCTGTGTTTTCCGAGCGTGGGCGCTGCCGCTAGCGAAGGTTGCTGGCGATGCTTCGCTCGTCCTCCGTGATTACGAAACAACGCATTCCTGACGCCCGCGACTCGGCGTTTTGCCCAAGTGATCAAGTCCCGACGCGGCGCAGCACTGCACGCGATGCGCTGCTGCTCTGTGCGCTGCGCGATCGAAAGCAGGGTTTTCAAACTGTTTTCTCGTTAACATAAACTACATCAGACGCGCAAAACCAACTCCCACTTGCTGACACTTTATATCTCGACTCAGTTGCAATTAAAGTGCAGAAGGACTCGTGGCTGAAGTGGCGTGTCCATTAATTGTCATCAATTTTTGAGCTGCGCCTGGCCCTTAAAAGTGCTGGAAAACATAGCGTTATGTTGCATGGCCAACTGCTCTCCACAACAAAATTCCTTTGAATTGGCAATGTAGCACTTAGTTCCCCGTTTCCTTAGCATTGTTTTTATTTTCTGTAAAATCACATAGTATTTTATGGATTACTTTGTTGGTCTCAGCATGCATTGGATGTGACGTAGCACATCCTCTCTCTGAGCTCGTTCAAAAGATGTGTACTTTTTCGTCGAACCCTAATTTCGATCGTCGCTCACCTGTGTTCACTCTAAAAACATTTTACAGTGAGCAAATGTTCGTTTCACTGGGCATGAGTATTTTTTCACTGGGTTCACTGGGCAGAATAAATCTGAACTCCTTTTCTTCATGGGCAGAATAAATCTGAACTCCTACCAAAATATGAACAAAGCGCACATTTAATTCAAACAGTTTCTTGCTTTTGTGCTTTTTACAATGTTTGGAATGTTGCAAATGCATGAGAATGAGATTTCACTGCGCAAGTGGTCTGGCGATACTGTCCACTTGCACGGTTGCGCACTCTGGAGGGAACATTGTCGCTCACCTGTGCTCACAAGGAGTAGTTTGCTTGTTGGGTGAAATAACAACCACAAGATATTTGATGACGCGACTGGACTGCCTAAGGGGATTCGCGATAACTTGAGCACGGGTTAATTCACATAAAATGGGTCCGAACATGAAAATGTCTCTTGCCCAGGCTTATAAACGGCAAAATTAGACTTGTTTACTACGTTCCCTGTTCCACTCGTGTGTTGACCCACCACGCCTTTCACATTCCAACAAGGAAAATCCCATCATGAGTTGTTTGACGTTGGAGCTGAAACCATTCCGGCCAAGCGAACAATGCATTTGTTGCAAAACAACCGCAACGGCGCCCTGCAACCGCGTCTTCCCGCACGGGGTTGCTGCTTACAATGCAAGGGTCGTCTATTAGTGCTTCGTGTTACGCGCTGAGTTTGATTAAGGCATATCAAGAGAGCTTGACTTGCAGCGCGCTGCCTTTGTTTTGTTCCGACTGCCGAATAAGGATGCGGTCTCCGGGAAGCTTTGATGTTCCGCCCTCAAGCGCTTCGTATTATTATCGCAACGCATATATTGCAAATAGATTGACGGTAGTCGGCGCATCGCTTGTGCAAGACCTTGGAAATCTCGCCGTCGCAACTGAAAATTGCATTCATGCCCGAGGGGCGCTTGATTTTTCAACGCAAGGTTAATCTACAGTGCGCGGAAGCTGCTGCTTGCAAAAGTGTTGCTGTAAATGGGCTTCGGGGGACGGACCAGAGGCTCGCTCGCTCTGAGCAAACATGACCCTGGTCTTTTATTCAGGATCCGACTTGAAACAATGATTTCAGGCATGCTGGACATTGTGCACGGCTGGATACTCACGCTTGTCGTGTAAGTTAAGCGTGGTAGTTGTAGACATTGTATCGTTCTGTTGACGTGCACTGCGCTAAGAATAGGAACGTTTTACCTTACCAATTGGGAAAGTTAGCGTGGTAACTGTAAGTCTTTGTGTTTCGTTGCGCTGTCCCTTGAAGTGGCGCCAGTCCTGTATTGAAGTTTGAAATTGATTGGCATTGTCGCTGGCTGCTTGCTTCTATTTCATCACCGTTTCTGCAGCATTATGATCTCACAAACGAATCAAACATTTAAATGTTATTTAATTCCCGGAATGCGTTTGTCGGTACATCAGCCCATAGTTGCAGTATTGTGCTGTTTATCCGTTTGAAGTTTTTGTTATATACCGAATGCAGTTTTCTTGCTGCTAGGTCGCTTCTTAAACCTCCATGATTTTCATGATTTTGAGCTTGTCGGTTCAGCGTCCATTTCCCAGCCTCGCTCGCCACGTGTGTCGGGTTGCTCCCTGGGCACCTTCCGTCCGGTGGCAATCTGATAGCTAGCAGCTCACCGCACATTCGAGCAGGCACCTGTGCCGTGAACTGGCAACGCACGAAGCGAAAGATATCTTTGTTTAAATTCCTCTGTTCCGCCGCAGGCCGTATACCAACTTGCCGGGGTTGTTGTGCAATTTGTAAACTCTCCCTGTGTGTCGCGCCGCCACCCCCCGCATTGGCGCGACCTTGGTGCGTAATGGCTGCTGCCCCTCGCTCTTCACAACCCAAACCACCTGCTTCTTTGCCATACATCGTCGTCATGGCTACAGCACACATAGGCGCACGCCGTGTCGTGCGGAGAATGTGCCCCACGCGGTCGCCTTGCGCCCCTAACCGGAGTGACGTGAGCTGATGTCATTCGTGTGCGTAACACGTGACTCACACGTCACAATCAAACGTCGGATGAGGTTGACAACGATTCGTTTTTCTTTATCATAGTTTTCGAAATATAAAAATGCCAGATAAAAGATTTTTTTGTATGCCACTGGGTAAGAGCTATTTGTTGCAGTGACGGGAAACGTAAAAATTTATCCGCATCCGCCTGGTCTAGTCGAGATAAAATCTCTGTTTGAGCCTAACTAAGCGTAGCGCATTCCGTCATCAGACCGCCTTTGCACCCACGACGACGGTTAGCGCGCTTGCATCACGTTGAGCTTTACACCGATAGTGACGCTTCTGCCCAGTCCCGCGACCGGTACGCGTCACTTTTTTTCCCGTGAGAAAGTGGACCTGGCGCGTGCGCTGCAGAATGTATTGTTGCCTGTGATCGCCGCCTTGTATTAATTTGCAGAGCGCGCGGTGAAGGTGAGACAGTGGCGTGCCGACCAGCGGTCGTACACCCGACCAGCACTGGTCTGGCGCGTGCGTTAGTGCCCAGCGCAGGCGGCCAGGATTACGTTTGCAAATCCCAATAAAGTCGTTCGCCCAACCTATCAACTTGTCCACAGTGTTTTATTTCGCTTGATCCAACTGTATTGTTCAATGCTTTAGCGTTAACTACTTCCTGCTCACTTTTAACAAGGGTGTCTACAACTGTACAGTATTTGCGTTTAAAACGAGCCATGTTTGGAAATTTTCAATCAATAATTTTGATGTTGACCGAAAAACTTTTTCAGACTTATAGCGTTTTGGCTTCAGCAACGTCGGCTCCATACATAGCATGGACTTCACGAAACGTTTTGCTATTTTTAAAATTTGTTTTTGTACAATAGGCACGGTTTTGTTATGCGTGAGGTTTCGCATTGTTATGTTTGACGAAATGGGTGCAGCGCCTGGACTCGCTTTTCGCAAACAATGTTGCTGATAAATCAGACTACGAGACTGCTGTTACTAAACTACTTTAAGTGGATCGAGGCGCTGGTATTTCTGGTCAGTCTGGTAGTAACAAGCATTTGCTGCTTGTTTGTAGAATGCCGATGCAAAATATTTTTTTGGAAACGAGCAATGTTCAGCATTGGTCACATAAAATGCTTGATTAACGCTTAATTTTGTTTTATTCCTGCTGAACCTTGCTTTGAGCTGGTCTGTGTACACCACCAGCTCATGCATTTTCTGTGTACTTAATGTTCGGAATAAGCATGTTATGATCTTAAATTCTCTTCAAAAATTTTTTATGTGTTCAAAAAATATAATTGCTCTCTCACAAGACTTATTAGCAATGGCGTCATGTGGTAATGTTTTTCGGTCTGCGATGATGGCAGCACACATCTCGAGTTCCTTCGCTGTAGTGATTATTACGTTGTGTCTTTATGGCTTATTGCTGACGTAACAGAGTCTCTTAATATTGTGTGGGAAGCACACCTTGCTAAAGTTGTCGCGCCGTTTTTTCTCAAACCTTGTATCAAGTAAGTCAGACGGGCGTTCTGGATTGGCCTGACATTTGTGTCGTCACAATCCATTTGCGTCTTCAGCCATTTTTAGCCTACAGCAATACGCGCTCATTTGCTAGTTCAATGCCAAGCTGTTTGATGATGCGTCGTTATTGCCTGGTACACTGGTGTGCGTTGGGGAAAGTCGGTTGTTTCAAATCAACATACTTGTGGAGCTTTAAACAAACTATGGAGTTGTTTGTCTAACTTCTTCCAAGCATGTTTTGTTTCCGACTCGGCGAGAAAACCAAACACTTCTCGCATTCCATTTGACTGTGGTTGTCTGTGGTGTGGACTCTTTACGGCAGTGCTTGTTTTGCTCATCAGTTTCGCTTTAGTAGATTTCGCCCATATGTTTCAGATAATTGGAAAATCGTTTGTAAGGCTGTACAGGATGCTTGACCCAGCGCTGACAGGGGCTGTGCTTCATTGCACCGGTTATTAACCAATTATCTCTCTTCGCCGAAATGACCCTGGCCTTTGGTTCCACTCAGTTTTTTATACTCAAGCGTAACCATGCTCGACGTTTGAACTGGCAAAATCGCGAGCGCCGCGTTATATTATCAATTAATCGTTTAAACGTCGCCCTGCGTACGCGCCTGCCATATGCCGTGATAGAGGACTCTCCAAGTCATTCCCGGTTGTCGTTGGTGAGACATCTGGCCCATGAGCGCGAGCCACTGCAGCTGAAATTTTCCTGCGTTGCTTCAACTTAGCGTCTTGCCGAGCAACTGGTAAAATTTTCGTTTGCTTTTAAGTGGAACACTTAGGTTTCGGTGGGTGGTGTTACTTGAAATCTGCTCTTCGTTGACGCGTTTATCGCCAGCGACCGTTTCGTCACGGTGTTGCCCTCTTCTCGCCGCATCCAAAAACAAAGTCTGCCTTTTACCTGCTGATCGTACGATTTGGGGCCCGCTCCACACGGTCTGCACCAAATTCCATGTAACTCCTGATTCAACATGCACGACATTCAAACACAAATCGCGTTTGCTTTCAGTTTCTTACTTTTCTTTTTTCGCCATTCCGTAGGAATTCAAAGCGTGTTATGCCGTTATTCGAGCAAATCTGCCGTTGAATGACATTTAGATTCTCTTTGATGTCTTAGTCGTATTACAAACACCTGCTCTTATCGCATTCGATATGCCGGTGTCGCTGGCACGGCCTTGCCTCCCCGCCTCTCGCCCCCCACTGGAGACTTGTGCGAGCGTCCAGATTGCACCACACACCAGACATAATGGGCCTAACTGTGCGCACAGTCTTCTGCCGCAAACCGGCAAAGCTTTTGGCCATGCGCGACACGCTTTATCCGTGTTTGCTGTCGTGCTATTCGTGTTTTTGAAATGCTCGCATTTTCGCTAACGCTGCCGCCTTTCTCTTTTCCTCCGACGCCGCGCGTTTTCGCATTCTTACCCTGGCCGCGGGTCGAAAAACGCGTGGGAAAGCAACCCATGCGCAACCACAAAACCCCAAACGGTCTAAGCGCTTTGTACAGGTGAGCGTCGCGTCCCTCGGTTGTCTGCCCGGTTTGATCTCTCAAGACCAATTGCCTCGTTGATCCTCAGCCCCGGCTGTTAAGTGCAGTTGCTGCGCTAACGAGTTACTTTTCTATGTGCGTTTGGCGAATTAATGTTGTTACAAAAATTGTAGATATTGCATTGCGTGTGACAGACTTTCGTGCTATGGCATGAACCAGTCATGCAGCGTGCTGTGTTTATATATTTTCCTTAGTAATCCGCTTATTTTTCTACTCCGGTTTATTCTATGTGTTGTTTAACGAATTAGCCACAGCTTCTTCGCGCGCCACGGATAACTCTTTTTTTTGCTGAAAATGCTGTTTCAAATCGGCGTAGTCTTTTTCTTTTTTGTATAATACGTACATTGGTTTTGAGCAGCATTGTAGACGTTGTGCATAAAGTTGGTTGCCAAACCTTAAAAAGATGGCTTAAAACATTTCTTCAAAAGATTTAGCAGCCACAGATTGTCCGTCGTCGGCATTTACTTTCTCAGTTTAAATTTTCGCCACTACTGCTTGTAACTCTTCCATATCTCCTTACCAAAGTCTTTAATATATCAAAATTCGAACGAGATATCAAACATTTCTTGACAGACATGCCAGCAATGGGGTTTGTGAAGTCCCGGTACCCCACCAACCGCATCGCGGTCCAGATATACGCAAAGTTTGGCACTCGTCCCAAAAACATTCGAAGTATTTGCTTGTGCGAGCCGTTGGTCTGTTTATTTAGGCGTGCTGAATTATCTCCAACGACGCATACAGGCTGCCCTCATAGCAAGCCAAGTTCACCTTCCGATGCTACCATCAGATAAGGGCAACAGGCCGTGGGAAAGCGTCACCATAAGACGATAATCATCACAAACGCACGTAACGTGTACTGTCATCGCGGTCGTAAACTCGGGAAGTGTTTAATTAAACTAGCTGTTATGTTGTGCTGCAGGTGATAAGCTGCTGTTTATCTTTTGTCCTTTTCAGCAACTAAATGGTCTACAACTAGATTTTTCTATTACAAACTGACAGCGGTTGATTTTTTAGGAACTGCGAACCCGTATCTCGGAGTGCTGTCGATACTTAGGTCACCGACGGCAATTCTACTATATAGTTCAGGTGGAATTAAGTTTTTAGATCAGTGCCCCGTCTGCAGTTTGATCGACGGCAGGCAAGTTACGTTTGTGATAATCATTTTTTGCTGCGCTACCTTCCACAACCAAGTTTCTCGCGAAAAAACTCAAGCTCAAACTCTCAGCGCAAACCACCCGTGTTGTGACGTTCTGACCAGTCGCGTCAAGTCATCAACGAGACCTCTGCCCCTTGAGCACTGAATTACTTGCCTCAAGTACTTTTACCAGTTTTCCGATTTGCGCTGATGAAGAGCTCGAGTACGCCGTTTGCGTAGACCGCGCAGCTTCTTGCAGTCAAGATGACCTCGTGATTGGCATTACCCCGACGTTCTATGCTTCGGGTAAACTTGATTTACCCGAAGTTGTGGCGTTGGGTTCCCGGTCTAGGCGCAGAAAGTTGCATCATATTTACTAGGCAAGAGCAAAGAAGCTTTTGGATTGCTTGACAAGCAAACTCATGTTTGTTAAAGCCCCGCACTGGCTGCCTTGTTAGCGGTTCATCTTACACTAAGCTTCTCAGTTCGCAATCTGTAGCGAAATGTTTCACAAGACTCATCGCATTACTGCAAGGGCAACATCTAATGTAGTTGGTGCGGGTGGAGCGAGACTCCGGGGTAAATGTTGCAGTTGCACGCGATGCACGTAATGTGCCCGGGCTAAGTCAGCTTTCGTGTGGTGAGGCCTTTTCGGGTTCAGCTGTTCGTGAACTATAATTGTCTAGGAAGGTGTGGGGAGCATGACTTGCATGTGTAAACGCCGTTTGGATTCGTTCATCGAATTCTCGACCGACATCCGATACGACGGCGCGGCGAGGCGTGACCATACGTCGACTGTTTCCCGTTTTCTTGCCATAAGCAGATGGGTTTCTTGAATAACACCGTGTCTAACCCCCCCGCGTCAGTTACATGCTCAACAAGCAAACGCGGCACTCCAGCAATGATGGGATACCTGTGTGTTGCACGCACAATTGTCGTAATATGAAATACTGTAATAACAAGGCAAGGATAATTGCCACCCCATATAAACAACCACTGGTTTTAATCATCAGCTAGAAAGCAGAGCAGTGTCAGTGCGTATTCCACTTCATTTAAGCTTTAGCAGTACAGTACGTTGTTCCAGTTAAATAAGCACAAAATAACAGCAGTCTGTATTAACGGCTGTTTCCCTAAGAAGTAGACTAGCTGGTGCTGGAAGACGTTCGGCCATGTTGGTTTCAGCGGCGTCTTGTCGGGTATCGGATTACTGAACGCACCTCTCTCGCCATCAATTATCATTACTGGGTTGAGGAGGAATGGGGGTGAACCGCGGGATAAGCGTGATGACAGAACGATTTGGCATGCAGTCGCTGGTCGGGATCTCGCGTAGAAAACCGGGTCTCTTTTCCATCATGCGCTGTGAGAACCAGGCTCCGGCCGAATCCGCTGACGGGTGAACGTAATCAGTTGATGGTTGTCAGCCGCAAGGCATCTTCGCGCCTGGCGAGCGCGGCAAAACAAGAAGACCCTGTCGTGTCTGTCGCCCGTTTACCGTTTAGCTGGCAAGCCTTTTCACGACAGTGTTGATCTTCAAGATTTGACGACGAAATTTTCGTTTTCAGATGCAATTACGGCTGGCAGGGCGAGCTGTGTACGGAATGTGTGCCTTATCCTGGCTGTCTACACGGGTCCTGCACCAAACCGTGGGGCTGCACCTGCGACACCAATTGGGGAGGATTGCTGTGCGATCGAAGTAAGTGGACCGTTGTGTGTGTTTGGGGTCGGTCGTTGAGAAGTCGCTTCCGATCTGCTGTCGTCATATTCCCACTCGCAATGCCGACGTTACCATGGCAGCAGCGCAAGGCGTAACCTTCCATTACGAGCTTTCTTGTTGTCGCATGTGCTAGCAGCTGACAACCGTGTGATCTTTAGATCTCAACTATTGTGGAACCCATCGTCCGTGCAAGAACGGCGGCACGTGCACGAACCCAGAGCCAGACCGGTTCAAGTGTTCTTGCCTGGAAGGCTACGAAGGGAAGCATTGCGAGATAGGTGAGTGTCGGGACCCCTGCGTGCTGGTCATTATGCTGCAGATATTCAACGCGGATGCAAAGCTGTTTTTTTTTCGTACAACACGGCAATGTTCGCGGCTTTCTTTATTCTGCTGTCTTCCCAAAAGACGTTTATGTTTTTATGTGCAATTGACATTCGCTGTTGAGGTGATTGCCTGTTGACTGCCTCAGTTCCGCGTTTCGTGCTGTGAATGTATACTTAAGCGTTTTGTCACAACGGCAGCGACGGCGACTATTAAACGAGAGCAGTCGAGTTGGTGATTTTTCACCCGGCAGTAACTTCAAACCTGTTTCGGTCAAATCCAGCCCACGGGTAAACTTCGCGCTGCAACGGGCGATTGCGAATGCAACTCACACCGTCTGCAGGGTTATCGCTGCTTCGCCAGAGCGCGCGTTCGAATGTAAGCCGTCTTTCGCACGCTCGTCTATTTTAGCGCTGTCCTAATCTTGATTTGATGACTCGTTCTTCTGATGATGCGGTTAACATCTGAATACTTCACTCAGCCGATGATTAGACCCACACCTCGTCTTCGCAGCTAGCGAGAGATGCCTGACAAGCGGTTTGACTTGTGCTGGTCACCGTCTTCCAATAGAAGCACTTGTAAAAGTACTTGCAGCAAAGGCCAGGTCGCTTTCGCACGGCTAATGCGAGCTGGTTCCGGATCGTTCTAAGCCTCGCCTGGTTTTAATCACTGGTTGGGAACTTGACTAAGCTCCGTTTCAAATTACTCAAAGCCGGAACGAGGCGATTAGCGAATAGGATGAATATTTTTCCCCGGTCAAACACGAACATTGTTCCTGCCTATTTCATCCGCTGCAAGCAAGCAGTAACTTGTTGTTTTTCCGACTTGTGCTGACTTTGCAAAAGTGCTTACTGAGAGGGTTTACCCTTGTTTTTTTTTGACCGATGTATATAATTGTAGCAAAACTTGTGTTTCAACGCTGCTGTCGCGCCTGCGTGACATCATCGTAAGCTGACGCGGTTATATTTCAGTGAAATACGCCTGCGTATCGAATCCGTGTGAAAACGGTGGAGTGTGTCAGAACGTTCCGCATGGCTTCCGGTGCCAGTGTCAACCTGGCTGGACAGGATCAACCTGCGCAATAAGTAAGTGAGAACGCGGATCCTCCGAAACTTTTGCATCGCTTGCATTCGCTGTCTTTTGTGCGCCATGGCGCCCTCCTGCGCACGGCCGTGACGCGAAATTGCGTGCGACCATACGCGCGATGGTAACAGCGGCAATGAGCAGACGAATTTTTGCGTGGGGATTTGCTATTGTTGTGTGCGACAAGTGTATTGACCGCCTTCTTTGTTTCGCCGTTCAGACACCACTGTCTTGGCAGACCTGGTAAGCTGTACTCGACTGCCGTCTAATCGAAAATTCATTTAGAACGTGGCATGTTTTTAAAGCGATCACTGATTTGTTTTTGTGCTGAGAGGTATTTTTGGCAGTAGCGACGCTGCATCGACCACATATGTCACTTTATCGATTGTCTTATACGCCGATGACGCAGATCGGGCAAAAGACATTGCCGCAAATAAATATTTTTTTCGGCCCTTGTCGACTAGCACTGAGGTTGCTAAACTGCATTACAAAAATACAGCACTGCTTGGCGTAAGAGGAGATTAGTGAACTTGCACGACGCTTTCAGCTGTAATGTTACTGGAGGCGTTTTGAAGGGTGTGTTCTTTGAACAAAGCACACTGCACAAGTACGCCGAACGCATCGCCTGGACTACAGTGGTCGTTGTAAAAGTGTCTGTGACTGAAGCTAAAACGGTCAACGGCTCCTTTGATCTCCTAAAGTGCATGTAACTTTAGACAGGCGGTCGCGCTGCTGCTCAGTTCACCAGGCAGCGCTTTTTTGTCGAGAAACGCGGGCGCTTGTTTGCATCTGCGGTCGATTTGCTCGATTTGCGAAAGCCCAGCGTTCTTACGGCTTCGGCTGAAATGCGAATCTCAACGCAACAAGAAGGACATTAAGCGACGCACGCTGCCTTCGCCCACTGCTCCGGCAATAAGGTTCAGTGGCGCGCTCGCCGGTTCAGCTGTTTCCACCAAGGCCGATTGTTTTTCTGCTCGGCCACCACTTCTGCGTCCGGTGTGATGCGCAGTTCACGCCAGCCTGATATGAAAACAGGTGTTGAAGTCCGCGCTTGTTTTTGCCAAAAAAACGCCATTTTCCTTCATTAACCTCCTGCACCAACACAGAAGCGTGACTATAACTGTTTGTTGCGCGTGCATTGCGTGTGTTGGACTGTTTGTTGCGCGTGCATTGCGTGTGTTGGAGTGCCTTTTGTGCTTGTTTCTGGAGAAACACTTGAAAAGAACTTAGCGGGGGTTATCTCTTCTTTTGCAGAAAAACGTTTTTACAGCAAACGTTGGTCAGCTCTTATAGCTACAGTGCGGTCGCATGTTGCATACGCTATAGATTCCAGTTAACCTGAAACAATACTTTATGAATATCATATTCGAAAATGGTGGACAACAGTTTTCGTTCGCAGGTCGTTGAACGCCAGACACGACAGTTTTGTTTGCTGTTTGTTGCAAAACATCAAATCGGAAAGACGGGATCGAAAGGAAATATGCAACAGCGCCAAATCTCCTGACCTTTTCGTAAAGAAATGCCTTATGTACTGTTCGCGAGGTATCACACCCATAGTCACCAAAATCGCCGTCGCTTGCGAAAATGTTAATCCCCTCACGTTTGGGTGGGGGGCGGACTCGTGTGTTAGCTCAAAACAGCAGATGCAGACCATAGGAAACTCTTTCCTAATCACAGTTCGAATAAGGCTGGAAATTGTTCATTTTTTCCCTCCGAGTCCCAATTTCCCAGTTCTAGCTGCTGGAACACGGTGTCTATGAAATGTCATCGAACTGTTGTAAAACGCACGCGATTCGTTTGGATTTTCAGCGTTGGTTGCTGAATGAACGGGTAGCCGCATATTGCCGGATTAATAACAAGCTTCTGTGGCAATTTCGTCTCCAATCCCATTCCCAGCGCTTGCTTTCATTCGGAATTCTCTTCCCCGTTTCACGCAAGCCTCAGTGCCTGTATCTCCTGTTAGCTTCTCGCTTCTTCCACTCTCACACTTTGTCATCCGACCTCTCAGGAGGCGATCTATCATTTGGCGCGCGCGTCTTCGTCACGGTCACTGCGCATCGCAGTTTGCGTTGTTGCCAGGGCGGCGGCAGTTGCAAGGGAGCCGCGATGCCAACATATCGAGCCAGTGGCGCGATTCGTCTTGACGCGTTAGCGCCGTTCATGATTAGAGCCTGCTGGAGAGGCGTGGGAACGTCTGCCCGCGAGTCGGAGAAGAGGCTCAACACCGCGCTCGAGTACTCCGCTAAGCTTTTGTAGCTAATTTCTCGCGTCCGCTTGTCGCCTTGTCCAACCGCTCTTATTGGCACCACGGCCTCATCGATCCATCGCGGCGCCCGGAATCACAATCCGTTTATTTCCTTCACAACTTGTATAGCGCTTGTTCCAAGTGCGACCTGCTTTTGGGACCTGATGATGGCCATACTTGGCCAGTGTCCAGGGACCACCTGACCAAGTAGAAAAAGACGCTTAAACGCCACCAGTCCTGTTGTAGCGCAGGATTGTTAGGAGAAACTAGCCGAAGTTTGTTTTGCTGAGTCTCATGCGATGTGCGCTTTTATCCTGTACCACAGGGTCGAGTGCATTCTTCCACTTCACTTTATCCCCGCTGGTGGCTCTCTCGCTTTTGCGACGACCGCCTATGAACTGTTGCACTGACTCACAACTGCTGATGTTCTTTTCGCAGATATCGACGATTGTGAATCACAACCATGTCTGCACGGTGGCATCTGCAGCGATTTAGTCAACGGGTTCGATTGCGACTGTCCCACTCACTGGGAAGGAGCGACATGCCACCTCGGTAAGGCGCCTGCTAGCTGGCAAGGTTTTGCTGTAATTTTCTTTCGTGTGATCGTCACTGCCGGCCATGCAGTGGTCGCCTTTATGAGCTTGCGCAGCATGCACTGCAGGCCGTCCCCAATATTGCGTTGTTTTTTTAAACCCAGGGTGAATAGCTTTTCGGTTCGCTGTGACCTCATAATTATTGCACTGTTGCCGGCAAGGACGCAGCGGCGATATTATGACCCTTAACGAGTTAGTGACGCGGTCGACCCGGTTTTACGCTGCAGAGCTTGGAGCGTTGAAGTGTTTGGTTTCTATGCACCCGGTCCTGTCAATTTGTGTACGTGGCGCCAGTCGACATTCTCGCTGCTCTTGGAGGGCTCTCGAGTGACCATCTCAAGTCGGGACTGATAGCCCTCGACTTAACACCTCTGCATCGGCCACAGAGAGCGTCCGTGTAATAAAAAACAACAGTTATACATTTTAAGGCGCAAAGGATCCCTGCGTTTATTTTACCTTTTTCTTATTTCTAAGCTTTCAACATTTGACGCGTAAGGCGTTCAGGAAACGGGTCCGCAGTCACTGAGCTTTCCTACCAACTGGAAATGTGGTCATTTTGTCTGCAACAGGTTTCCCACGCGGTATTGAAACCATTGAAGAATACTGAAATTGTGAAATCGGTTTTCAAGACCTTGAAAAAGTATTGAATTTGACCAAAATGTACAAAAAGCAGTGAAAAAGTATGCAAATTCCGAATTCAGCCATTTGTTTATTAAGTTCTTTACCGCTTGTAACGGTTTTGCAAATATTTTTTGCATTGTGTTTCGTGAGTAAAATTTTGGAAAAATGAAGAAAGGCGATGGTATCAAAGTTTTTTCACTTACTATTGAGAAGATATTGAAAAAGCATGGAAAATGTTTTTTGAAAATGTGTGGGAGCCCTGCTACAAGTTTTAACGTTGTTTCAACGCGTACTCTGAATGTCTTGGTCTGAACGAGGGAGACAGATCGCTGCGCACCCAATGTGCGCTTGTTACGTAAACGTCACTGTCGTTTTCCGAATTCCGAGGTCTCTTCCTCCTCCCCCCACTGCCGATGCAGAAGTAAACGTTTCAACTTGCCGAAGATCGATGCGTTTCTCTGTTAATTAGACCTTCGTGCTGGTAAACAACAGTGACTCGCTGCAGTCGACCACGAGCAGGTGTGCACTGGTTGCTGCCACTACTACTGCTGCAGCCTTTGAACCACGCAGCTTGCCTTCGACACCAGCTTCAGCCCGGTCAGCAGCTCACCAGCGCGCACTTCTAAATTAGCAGCAAACGTGCATGTCGCGCTCGTTAGGAGTTGATGCACCCGGACACATGCCCGGGCGTGGGAATCCGCTGTCGTTGTTCTGCGCGCTATTATTTCATTGCTTTTCGCGGTGACCTCTAACAGCAATCAACACACGGGAAACGCACGCCCTTGAATGCGTTGGTAATCATTTCTAACAGGAAATACGGCGGTGAAAAGACGTTTGTAGCAGGCCATGCGAGCTCACTATGCGGCCACGACCCTGGGACCCGTATCCCTAACCTCATAGGAAGGTGCGTGAGCAAAAGTGGAGCTGGCAGTTGCAAACTGATTGACATGCAAAAAGCTTGGGCCGATTAAAAGAAAACTACTTGTTAACGCCGATCCATTAGCAGATACGCAGATAGAGATCGACTTTTGTTAAAACAAAACATGTCCCAAACCGCTGTTTGGTTTGTCAAAGCCTCCAGTCATTGTTCCCAGGATACTTTCCAGGATTTAACCGTCGGAATCTTTGAGCTCTTTGATGCCTCGATTGTCTGATCCCGCCACAGCTATAGGTTGAAGGAGAATTTAATCAGAGAAAAACTCTCTTCGCGAATCGGATAATTACACATGAGCGCTTTGTGGTCGCGCCGTCAGCTGCGCTTTACGTCACAATGCTTCTTGTCTTGTGCAATGCAAGTTTGAAACAATGGCTTGCATGGCGCTTGAAAGCCAAGGTCACTGTGGCCTCTTTCCTGTGTTTGTTGTGGGGCTGCCGTGCCTCGCTCAATCACTTGCGCGGGATTTACTGTTTAAGCCGCAAAAGACCCACAGAGCTTGTTCTCGGGTTTTTGTAGTCCGATCTTCTGGCTGCTGACGCACTGTCACCAGACGACACTTGGCCGGATTTGTGTGGAGGTTTTCTTTTTCGGTCATGTTGCACTTCGGCTCCGACCCCTCGACTCCAATGAAGAACTTGCGCGCGCGCTCGCTTGCATTAAGCCAAGCGTGCACGATCGGCCATTGTTACCGCGAATTAAGTTCAAGTGCACACAAGTAGTTGCTCAACCTGCACTGCTCGACAATGCCCTACGTCTGTGCCTCTGTGTCGACTTGCGATCATGCTGTCAGCGATGCCTCCCTCGCCCTCTCAGATGCTCGCGAATGTAGCATTTCGTACGCAACAAAACAATATCGCGCGTGATCGCCGATTGAATCGATTAGGAACGCTGAATCTGGTACCTTCTCACCGGGCTCGCATTATTGACAAGCGGCCTGTTAACAGACAAGTGCGTTTCGCGCACAGATCGACCCGGGTCGCATTTTGGGAAAGCATTTTCTCGCGTCTGCGGAAAGCGCATCGAGCGAGTTGCGGCACCAGATAGCGAGTGTACTTCAGCGATAAGAGCGCCTCCCGCTCTCCACCTCGCCACATGTTCCCAGTCAAACCCACCTGACTCATCGCGAAAACTCCATTCTCTGATAGCGTGAAGCAACGTCAGGCAGCCACTGCGCAATCGCGGAGCTGGTGATTTGCATAACGCTGAGGTTTGATCAACTGCACTGTCAACTCAGTCGGTGAAAACCGACAACTGCTCTCTGCCTTGCCATGGCTGCGCCACTCATGCGTGACTGTTGCGGCGCGCAGAAACGCCTGAGAGACATGCGATTAGGTAACAATTCGAACCACGCACACTGTCGGCTCCATCGCGTTTAACCGATTTTTTACGCAATGCTTTTGAATTACGCAATATTTTGTTCAAATTGAAGGTTTCGGCCGCTGCCCTTTTTCGTCGCACCTTGAACTTAACAATGAAACCGCCGTTTGCATGAGATTGATTCCTGGTTCCCGTGCCGGAAAAAAAAAACTGTGAAGTGCGGAGACATCTTTATCTCCCCCCGTCAAACAGATTTCGCTTAAATGCAGCGTTTAGGCTTTACGTCCTAATACTGTTCTCGAAATTGCGCCGAGGTCAAGAGCTGATGCGTCAATTGTACGTCCGCTGTGCCAACTTTTCCCCTGACGAGAGACGGCAGTGCACTCTGCATGACCTTGTCTGGCCGGGCCAGGAGAAATCTTCATTGTTGTTATGCGCTCTTCACACCACTCAATTTGTGGAAACAATCGCCCGCCGTCACGCACCGCCGCCTCGGTGGTTAACCATCCCGCACATTTCCCACCGTCCGTCGTGGTCGCAAAAAAACAATCAAATCAACTTCGGCCGCCACCGCTGGAATCAACGCACAGGCCGCGCGCTGATTGCGTCGCCTGCGCGAAGTAATGGCCGCTCGTCTGACTCGCCGTGCAGTGCCATGTCAAGTTCGCAGCGGAACTGTAAAACTGGCGGTGGACGCTTTATCCCTCTGTGTTGTCCGGCAGTAGCCGGCTGCGGCGACCTTAACACGCCTTGGCATGTCCCATTTATCACCCAGACTTTGCTGAGGCTGCTCCTTCGAGCGCTAGCACTATAAGCGCGTGTTTGGAAGGAACGTTTTCGCTGGCGTATTGTTCAGCCAGATTTCCCACGATTCCTTTGCGCGCGACACTATTTTAGTTTACATTTCTGGCCCGGCACGAAAAGGAGAACACGCGATGACTTATGTGCAACAAAACGGCTTCGGACAAGCGCTTCATGTTGTTCACCGGGACTAGAATGCATTTTATGCAAACAACGAAGTGAAAACAAAACGCTGGAGGTCAGCGGGCTTCTTAGTTGAAAGTATCGGCGTTTCAAATTGCAAACCATGTTTAGGGTGCTTTGAGTTGATAGACGAGGGAAGCCATCCTTGCCTCTACTGTTTAGGCTTCAGCAGCGCTGCGAAGTCAGTATGATGTTCCGTGAAGTTTTAATTTACATTGTGACTAAAGAATGCAGGGATATCGGTTCTCATTTACAGTCGCTTGTATCAAACCGAGTCTCTATTTTCCACATTGTCTCGAAACTGGTCTCATTGTCTTTTTACGTTTCTCGACAAACATTTCAATCCCCGCCAGTGACACCCTTGATAATTTTTTTACTATCCCAACTTTCACATCGCCGCAAGTGACATCTGTTGCTTTCAGACGCGAACGAATGTGAGGATAGTCCATGCGTGCACGCGAAGAGCTGCCACAACCTCCCTGGCAGTTACCACTGCGTTTGTGAGCCTGGGTGGGGAGGACGGAACTGTGACGAGAGTAAGTTGCTGAATGCAGTTTCGTTTCGAAAAAAGAAAATAAATCGTTGCAAAGACAACCGTTCGTGACATTGCTCTTTTTTCTGAACACTTTAGAATCGCCAGTCCCGCTCAGGAACAACGCGTCATGCTGTTTTCCTTTTGTCCAGCTGTATTCTTAAACAGAATGAACGCTTTGTAAACATATGCCGTCGTTCGCTAATCTCGTTCAAGACTTTGGTCGCTTTTGTGACGTAACTATAGTGCTATAATGTGAATATGTTAGCTGTGATTTCCATGGCAACAGTTACAGATGAAGCTGTGCAACGCATAGATGATGATAATGACTGCCGTTCAGCCCTTGACCCGATTTCCTTGACTCCGCTTTGAACTTATATCTGATCGTTGTTTCATTGCAGATCTGAACGATTGCGTCGGGCAGTGCCAAAATGGCGCTACTTGTGTGGTAAGTGGGCGGGTTCTTGCTTTTTTTCTTTTATAAAAACGTCGTTTCGTTTGCCTGTGTGGTTCGTTTGAATTACCAGCGGTTTGAGACAACTGTCACTACCGCGGAGTGAAAGAACCGTGCAAGCGAAACAATGTGCCATAAGTCTACAAGATGCCATGCGCCCTGTTACCACATCATTTTCGTATTCAATTGCTTGCGCGCAGCGGGTATCCTTTGTTTCGTCACAGCAAGGCGGCTGTGGTCCGCAAAGATCAAAGCCCACTTGTACATGGCCCCTGCGTCAACAGCTGAAAGGAGCAATGCTGTTCCATATGCAGGGAGCGAGCCCGCGCCTGGTTTTACAACAACGTTAACGAATGCAGTGAAAAAAATGGCCAACCTCGTAATCGTCTGAAAAGTCTGTTCGTTTTGTTTGTTGCCTTGGCGAAACGGCGGCCATTGTAAGACGTAACCGCACTCCGTCTTTTGTCGCCCCGTTTTATCGCTCGCTTTTATCTGCCGACGTCATTTAAAAAATCAGATGTTTATGAAGTTCGACGCGTGATACGGTGTCCCGCACCTTTTCCAGACCTGTTTTTTCACCTGTTTCGCATTGTGCTGCGGTGCGAGCGCGTCATCGCTTGTTGCCACTGCACAAGCGAATCGCTGGTAATGTCTTTTGAGTAGGGCCGAGTCTCAAGTATGTCACTAGCCCGTGTGGGCCGGGCCTGTTCCCATCCCAAGTACCTGCCGCGTTGACGCTTTGGCGCCCGGCGGGTTTAGCGTCGTTCGATATGGAGTCTCAAGAAGGCGGCGACCATTAATACCCGGGAACTGTTTCGTTTGCATAAGCATTGCCTTCCGCGTTCATTCAAAAATTAATGGCCGCCTCGCTGTGTCGAGTTGAGAATGAAAGAGGCCGCCGCGTTATTTGTCGTGTGCTCAGCTGCCGTTGTTGTTGTTACGGGCTGCGTGTGGTTTGGGGCCGAAATCTCCTGATCTGACAGGTATAACCCACCGATTCAACAGCCGTTTTTCGAGTGGGTTATTGCGTCAGAATCGAATGTGAAAACGCATGAAAGAATAGCCGATTTTTTTTGAAGTGTGGTGTAAGGTGGAATAGAAAACCAAAAACGTACAGTTTTTGATTGTTTTTTATCGTTTCATTGCCGCAGCTCTGGCGTAGCATTGTGATGCAATCCTGTTCGACCCGTATTGGTAATGACCGTGCCTCCACCGAGGCTAATATAACCTCCGCCCCATTCTTTGTCCGATGTAACCGTTATTTGCATTTAATTGTGATCGATGTCGACGCTTGCCGCCCTCAATCGGCGATCGTCTCCGCATAAGCACCCGCTCACGCGCGCGTTGCCTCTCTTTAAAGTAATTGAAGCGAAAATCCTGTTTCGCCGAGGCCTCCACTTCCTTATATTATACTGAAACAGCAGCGCTGCGAGATCTTTCACCTGCAATATTTGTCGCGTCTTTTTCGCTTCAGCGCTGGCAATGCATTGCTTGTTTGTTTGTTTTTTTACGTCCTTCTCAAACGTGTAAGTCACTTTGCAGGATTTGATCAACGATTTCCACTGCGCATGCGTGAGAGGATTTACTGGGAAGCGTTGCCAGGTCAACGTGAACGACTGCGCAAATGACCCCTGTCTTCGCGGGGGCCGGTGCGTGGACGAAGTGGACGGTTACCATTGCATCTGCCCAGTCGGATATTCGGGACAATACTGTCAGGTTCGTGCCCCCCCACCCGGTGTTTGTTCTGGGAAACGTTGATCGACAGATGGGGTTTCTTGAAAACCTCGACATTTAATTTCACCACGGATCGTTCGGTCGACATCTGCTTCCTGGTTGATAGTATTCAGTATTGGTGAACGCCGGAAAAGCAAACCAAAAAAGCGAGTGGTTCAAACCTGATACAGGCTTTTTTCATCCTCAAATGCTTGTGCGTTGCCTGGTATCAAGTTTCGTATTGTACCCATATAAGGTAGATGCCGTGTCAATACGCGTTGTTACTGTGGCGAGCACCATCGCGCATTACGTCACCGAATACTCTAGACAGGCCATTGTTGTTGCCAGCCACTTTTCACTGCGCCGTTGGCAGCGCTTGCAGACAGGGTGACACATGCCAAGTGCGGTGTTCTTTCGGTGACGTCCGCAATGAAACAATAGGCGCTTTCGGTCATTTTATCCCTCGCCGAAACACGAAGTTCGAATCGAGAGCTGCCTATCATCATCACTGAACGTCGCAAAAAATCTGAACTTCATGTCGAGTCGATAAGGAGCTCTAGCAGCGGTTTTGTTTTTCAGCTAAACCACAGAGTAGGTCCCCGTGACTTAAATGATGGTTTGAAAAAACGCAGAGCAGTCGTCCAAGAGCGTTCTGTTATTGTTTTTTAATTGTTCTCAGCTAAGACAGGCTTTCGTACGGAAACCGAGCGACTAAGATCGAAAGGTAGATGCGCGTAATGGTCGTTTTTCACCTTTAGCTGCGAATGTTGCAATAAAAGTTTAGAACGAGCTCAGTTGAGCTTCTGGTTGTTTCGGGTCATTGCCAACGTCACAGATGAAAGGGTTGTTTACCCATTGTAATAGTATAAGAAAAAATCGCTTTCACGCTTTCGTAGCTGACTTGTAATGTGTTTGAGCATTCCTCCCCGCGAGCGGATAAACGTTCGCGCGCGCCGTCGTCGCCGTCGTCGTCGCTTGATCCGCGCATCGCCGGGCTCTCCGCGAACAAGCGCTTGTGTTGTCCTCTAACTGCTCGTTTTCCTTTGTTGCAAATGCCACCCAAACCGTAGCCTGGATATCTTTAGCGCCTGCGGCACGGTGTCGTCGTTGCAGGGGCTTACGAGGACAATGCCCGGGCGTGCTGGCTTCGGTCACCCCCTATCGAATTGTCGCCTGTTCAATAATTCATCCCGTAGTTAAATGTGCGCCTGAATGGCCGGCAACTGTATCGCGACGCTTCGGGCGCGATTTCTGGGAATGTGAACTATTCGTCGCTGTCATTACGCGACGCTGCTAAATCTTGAAGGTTTAAGCTTTGGTACCTGCCTTTTAAGTGAAAGGCCCAAGCATGCGTGACGCGGACGCTATGACACGTCGCAATACATAATGCATAATTCATAAGAGCTTTTCCACGCTGCGCCCGCCTATAGACCAACGACCCAATCGCCGACCTCGTAAACAGGTGCAAATACGAACGAAGGCGTGACGTCGGCGCTTTGGAAAAGTCGCGACAGTTTTTCTTGCGCGTTCCGCCGACGTATGTTTGCGTTTTCGCTTGTTATAGATTTTCCGTTGCTCGCGCGTAACGCTATCCGGGCCTCCCACTTTTCGAGGCAAATGATGCGATGTTAATGAACGGCGTTCACGGCGGAGGAATACTCAAATAGATCGCGCGCCCGTGTGTTCTGTTGCCATGCCGACCACCGAAGTGAACTCTGTATATGCTGTTTAGAGAAAGATCCGATCGCGTATGATTCAAAGATAAAACTCCTAGTTTAGAAGGTAATTGAAGGTAATTTATATACAAGCTCGTCACGAAATGCCGTTAATTCAAGCTGTCGTTCGAACTCGGCCACCCTGGGACCGTTGAACGGAAATCGATGTACCGAACGTTTCCGCGTGCACCGCGCTGCACCGTGTGTGTGTGTGTTTCCGCAGCTGGAGGAAGGTTACTGCGAACCGAACCCTTGCGAGAACGGAGCAGAGTGCTTCAACCTGAACAACGACTACTACTGCAACTGCAGCTCCAAATTCGAAGGAAAGAACTGCTCGCGATTGCGAAACGATTGCGAGAGCAAGGCTTGCCAAGGTACGACCTGGTCTCCGCGAACCAGTGTGAACTTCCTATTTATTGTTCGAGCATCTGTACCCCCCTCCGCATTCCGTGTCGCTGCCTGTTGCCACGCGGTCAAGCCTAAACTCCCCAGCCGATCACGTTTGGCCCGATTTGGGGCTTTTCTGGTTCGCAAGAGGGGGGGGGTAGGTTTCGATTGGACGCGGCGGCTTCAGTGGCCATGCGACGAGAGCTGGGGGCGAGAAAATGTCGCGCTCTCAGCGTCCGCGCGCGTAATCCCCACTAGAAGTCCTTTCATGTAAGAGGCTGACGCGACGGATCGGAGCGCGTTTGTTTCTCGAAGCTTGACGTGCGTGGGAGATCGTCCCGTGTGACGTCATAGCGGAAAGTGTGGGAACGGCTGGGCAAGTTCAAGCTGTGGAACGTTCATTACACGCCGCGATGCGGGCACGCGGCCTAGAGCGGGCGATTAAGCTGGCAGAGGCATCGAACCTCCCCTGTCAATTATCTTTGCACAGATATCGCGAACCGGCAATTACGTCCAGTGTTGAAATTCGTCTGTCGATGCGAAAACAAAGCGCTGTCGCGCGCGCGTCTGGTTAAAGTCATCCTCCCTGTCCTGCCATCCTTCGTTCGATGTTTTGAAGTCTTCGCTTCGCCCAGTTTTGTTCCGTCGAAAAATAGTTTTTTGAGGTTTCTTTTATTTGCTGGTCACCCATTGGGGGTTTAGCCCGAAACTAAGCTGACCCCTCCAAGCCACCATGAGACCAGCAAAACGCTTGTTTTGCCCACGCCAAACGAAACCAAGACTTAACAATTGCACTGACGTCCTACAATGACGTCAATTAAACTACAAGAAACATTTTATTGGCAAGCAATTTCGATACGGTCATCGTTTCGCCTATTATGCTCTCATCACCACTGACATTTATAGATTTTTGCGGACTGGTTTGCACTTCAATCAGCAAACAATGTCACTTGTAAGTTGCGCTGGTGTTCTCGGCGTTTTTTTTTTTTAATTAGCAGGTTACCTCTTATGGGTTCAGCGTCCAAGTTGTTTTATTTGCTTTGCAGTCATAAACAGCTGCACAATCCACATCCCAAGCAACGACACAGAGCTTGGCTACATCGCTCAAGAATCTGACGTTTGTGGTGTTCGTGGAACGTGTGTCAGTTTGCAAAACAACCGCTTCAGATGCAAGTGCGATCCTGGATTCACTGGCGTGCACTGCGAAATGAGTAAGTCGATTCAACGAGGTTGCGTAAATGGGCTTTTTTGGCCACTGCTCTGCCCGCCAGATGGCGAAAATAGAACCTTGTGCGTGATGTCAGCCGTTTGTGAGGTAACAATATACAGCGGTAATGGTAGTCAGGTGATAGCGTTCAACTTTGACGAAAGAGACGAGAGTGCTTGTTTCGCGTACGACGAGAAACTGACGCCAGATTAGATTCTCGCCAAATTATCCGCTTAAACACGGAAGGCCTGCGCGCCCGGGGCAATCCTCGTAACGAACACCTGCACACCCCCAGTCTGGAACCGACCAGGGCGAAAGTCCTGGCGTTTTGCGCAGGTCGCTTTTTTCGCGCGAATGTTACGAAACGCCGTAAATGGTGATGGATCGGAATCCGCGATCTTTCCGCGCGGCACGTGACGAGCAATGCGGCGAATGCCGCCTTTCCAACTCGCTGCCACGCTTAATAAACTAAATTGCGCTCTCCGTGTCGCTGCTGGCCTTTCCTCGACCTTGGGGTTGTTATAATGGCCCCTGTAACGGCCCCGATCTGCCCACGGTCAGCTTCCCCCGCAACGCCGCCTCGCATTGTTCGGGCGTTTGTCATGCTTTTGTTGCGGTGGTGGCGTTGTATCTATTTCCGCACAGCGCTCTGCATCTGGAAAGGTCTCTTGCGCCAACCTGTAGCGCCTCTGCGCTGGTTACGCCGAATGCAGCTTGCGCGATTGTGTCGTAATAACGTTCGTGATGCAGCATTTCTGTCCCTGGCTGGACAGACCGTGTGGCAAGTTTGCGAGTTTCAGGAATGCTGTATTGTATGCAGACGACCGTTTCGACGTGTTTTAGTGAACACCTACTGAACGTTAACTTCTGCTTACATACATAGTTGGGTCATTTCCTTTTCACGCTAATCCGCTTGACTTGGTATCCACGTGAATACCGCCATTGTTGCTTTCTTACCTCGTTGCAGATTGATCTTTTGTTGGAACTGTGGTTACTCTTGTTTCTTACTTGCGATACATAGTTGCGCCTAAGCGAAGGTCCGAACTCACAACATGCACAAGCAGATGCAGGCAGCTGAAGTAGCAATTGTGTCGTAGAGAATATGTACAATGACGACACAGACCATCTGATTAGCACTGTTTATGTTCAAGGTGTGACGGGAACGCCTCGGCCTTGTTCTTTCGCAGTCATCGAACCGTGTTATAAATCCTTGTGAAGTCTTACGAGTCGTTGTGACGTCATAATGGAACAGCTGGCGTCCTGTCAAAGCGTGATGGTGGTCACTGCAGCGAGAAACGGCTACTTTGCTGCTCTTATCTTAATGGCGCACCAACTCGTTACAGAAATCAGGCCGGCGAGTGTCCAAAGTTTAATGTCGGGGTGTCCATCGCTTTAATTGCCCCTTCGCGCAGACTGCTATCTACCGCAGGCACTGAAAGCATTTTTAATTTTCGCTTGGGGGGGNCGTTGTTTGTGCGTCAGCTCTCCCATGACAGCCGTCTACCCTTATCACCGCCCGACCGGTGTCAGGTTCCACCCGCGCGATTGCGCTCGCCCCACAAACCGTTCTGTCCGGCTGCTGCTAATGCGCACTGTACTGGAACGGATTAAGATCGAGCCTCACTCGTCTCATGCGCCCACTGGCGGTGGACATGTTGTAATTATCGGTTGTCGTTCAACTCCAACGAAATGAATCTTCTGGTGTGAACAGAGTCGCAGTAGGGCTTCCAGCACGAGGTCTGACGCAACAGGTTGCCTTAGAGAATGTTGCGGTTCGTCAATCCAAGCATCATTTCCCTGTCATCCATCGATCGGCATAGCTACCAGCTCGGCATTGCCCCCCCACGCGTCATTCGTTTCACCCCCCTTGTGCGTAGCCAGTGACCGACGAATTGCCGCGCGCTGCTTTCCAACTCCTGGTTTGTGGCAGTTTTTCTTTTTGAGTCACAGCCCCGGAGCTTCACAGTAGTCCGTCCATACATGCAACACTCGCAGCAGTCGGAACGTGACGGGCGTCGCTAAACTTAAACCGGTTCCGCTTCGTGGAGCGAGTTCGGTTCCGCTCATGGTTTCGCCGAATCGTATCGTATCGCGCAGAAGCGCCGTCTGTCCGTTTCCGTTCTTGTGCTCTCGCACGTCTCGCTGCCACTGCTGCCTTTGCAGTCTGTTCAAGGTGCTTAGAAACGAATGCTTTCACTGCACAGAGCAAAACGCAACCGAAAGTAAGTTGGCAAGCTTTATGCGAGGTAACTGTTCTCTTGTATACAGTGGTTGAGCAAAGTTTAGCTGCGGCATGGCATAGTTTTATAATGTTTTGCTGCGCGGTCATCTGAGCGAAGCAGTGTGAAAACAATAACAACGAGGCAATTCTGTGGTGATTGCGATTCTCGCTTTTCCGACCCCTGTCTTCACGCGCATGTTGAGTTCGAGGCTGCCTAGCAACGAGGAATCAGAAGGGTGTGCTGTGCTGGCGTGCACATTGTTGTGGAGCTGTTCCTGAAGTTCAAAGTACAAGTCATTTCCATGCAGCACAGCAATAAATGAAACGCCGGCAAACTGCAATTCCTTTGATCGGTTTTGTGATTTTACCCCTCGGTCTGCAGATTGATCCGTTTTGTGGAACACCTCGGTCAAATGAGTAATCCGCTTTTCGCAGAGATGCCACCGACCGAGAGAACAACGCATGAAAAATGTCGCGCTGTCAGTTGTGAGCGAGAGCATCTTTGTTCAGGCAGACTTATTTGCCGCGAGAAGCGCTCGTTTCGTATCACGCGATCCATTACTTTACTTTTTAATGCCAGGTATTTCTCGCGCTTCACAAGTTTCGAACAACAACTCACTCCCCCGTGTCTGGCGATTGGCCACTGACCCCTCATTAAATAATTTATTGTCTGCTGCTTCTAAAGGCGCAACGCGTGTCGCGCTGTTGACGAACAACAATTGCGCGCCGCATACGTGCGATAGCTCTGTTGTCGTGCGATCACGTCGCCGTCGTTTTGTGGAAATACTCGACTTCACTTTCTTTTTCGTTGGTAAATTTGCGCCGACACCGCAAACTGCGCCGCGCCCGCCAGTCCTTTCGCCTGTTGCTGCTTGCGGAGCTCTGCGACCAAATGGATGGATTTAGTGGCAGGGCGTTGCCATTCGCAGCACTTCTCGCTGCCAACTGTGGCTTGTAAATCACCGTACCAATGCTCTCTCGCCGCGTGACGCTTTTTTTTTGACCAAACCCGTTTTAAGACCAACGGCCGGGTTTCCTTTGTCTTTGTCCTGCGCGGGCCCCGATTCGCACACGTCGCTAACGATCGGCACCGACCTCCATCTGTCGCCGCCACCCCCCCGCGACGACGCCGAACCGCTTGTCATTTACACGCACCGTTCAGTGCGTTGCTCCGGAACAGGACGACTTATACGTGTGTTCTGCATAATTAACTGCACAAACCTGCCCGCTCGCAGTCGTAATATGCCTAATACCGGGAGTTGTCGTTCGTGCTGTTTGGATGAGCCTTTGCTTAATAACCTGTTGCATTCTACGGCTCGCCCTAGCTTTCCTTTGCGTCCGCAAATAAAAACAACTGTTTAAGGACGTAATTTTCGACCGTGTACTCCGTTGTTGATCGCATATGCGCTGTGGTTGAGCCGGTTACGAGACGCGTCTTTCCGTTGGCTGTTTTTCGTAGTCTTCGACTTGACTACAGGGTTGGCTTGAGTTGGCTTGATGCTTTGAAGAGGTACTGAAAACTCTTCATCACTTCACTCGGAGCGGCTCATAGTTGCTACTGCTTGGTTTTCTTGATACCAGTGAAATGTACGTCAATGTCATGTTTTTTCGCACATTTTTTTGGTTTGCATGAAACGGCATATTTTCTTGGAAGTTGCTGTGTGCTTGCAGGCTGTGTGTGTGATCACAGGCGTGCTGAGAGCCTAAACGGATTTTCATTTCTTGCTTTCTAGATATCGACGACTGTCAGACTGCTCTTTGCGCCAACGGCGGAACATGCATTGATGGCGTGAACGACTACACATGCGTTTGCCCTGCCGGGTGGGAGGGAAAACACTGCGAGAGAGGTTGGTTGGTTTGTCAGCCCGAAGTGTTATGCCAATAGTTACTTACTTGTAGGGTGAAAGCAATTACTTTGTCACAGGCAGAACTTGATGCAGCTCAATATTTTGCCGTCCTAAGCGATTGCCACTGTTCTTAACAGAGTAACAGATTTTATCAAGCGACAACCATTTTTTCATCTCTAGTTTTCAAAATATACTGCCTCAGTATTAAAAAGCAAGAGGCTAAATGTTTTCGTTAATGTTGATGGGCTCACCGTCACAAAACGTCAGCGCTAAGATTTATGCCGTTTTTTTTTTCAGCATGTTTCTTTTCATTTTTGCAGACATTAATGATTGCTTGCCTGACCCTTGCCACGGGAGGGGCAGGTGTGTTGACCTCACCGATGACTTCATCTGCGAATGCAGTGGAGCGTGGAAAGGCAAGACCTGCAATTCGAGTGAGTGTTACGAGCATTTTATTGATTGCCAAACGATCACGTGAACAGCGTCTGAAATGTCGTCCTCGTTACGCCGCAATGTTAACGATGGTGAAGCTAAACTTTCGGTTTTCTCTTACTGACGAGCGCTTCGTTATCGATTCGAAATTAGATAGGTCTGTTAAAAGTTATTTGAGCGCGCCTAAAACACTTTTTGTTTGATGTAATAAACCAAGTGATTCTTTTTATCGGCGCGCGAACCTTCATTGCCTATTTGAGAAGCTGGAATGCTGTAGCACGTTGCGTCACAGTAAATCTCATTTGGCGCAAAACCCCCCATTCATAGTGAAACCAGAGACCGGAGGCGGTCTTTTAAAGAATCCAGTGCTTTGTGACGCCACAATGCCCGAATCCTCCCTGCCCATATACAGCACCAGCTATCCGGTCCATTAGTCACCGAGATTTGGCACGGATAGCGTGGTGGTGGGAAATGTTGTTTAATCCGATACTTTGAGCGTCGGTTTTCGCCCCGTAGTGTTTCGTTGGACCGGCTTTCGCTTTAAAAGCGTCACTTGATCTTCAATCTTGCATCGTATCGAACGTAACAACAAGCAGCTGAGTTGAAGCTTGCTCCCGTTTATTTGATCGGCCTGGAGTCTTATCTGATTTGCTGTCAGCCTCGCTTGTCCTTCATTAATTGGCGCACGCCCCATGTTATTTCTGTCCACGTCATTCCATTCGGCGCTGACGTCACGTTCGCCCGAAACGGGTCCCATGCAACCCTACACCCCTCAGCACGTGGAAGACGCGCGGGGGTTGTTTCATGTTCGAACCGCGCGATATTTTACCCGGCGAGGTTTTCTTTTCGCTTTCTCAGTTGGAATGAGTTTTGCGTCACGATTGTTCTGGTGATGAGAAAAAGAAAAATAGCGCGTCTGATGTTTGAAAATAATTAAAACGCTGTAAGAAGGTGGATAAAAAAAGGGAAATATAACACCAAACGCGAAACGGTAACACACCAAACACGAAACGATTTACGTTTTCCGTTTGAAGGCTTCCACCAAAGCCTCCTTGCTTGCACCCACTGTAAGAGCGAGGTAGCCCAGCGGAGTAAGGCGGCCGGGAATTTCGTCAGTAATCCGTCCATCCATCAAACTCTGGATAGTAGCGGGCGGCATGTTCAGGCATGCCACGCCACGCACCACAATCCCACGGTATCGTATGGCTGCAC
>JGI24159J19872_10000107_pt1 | contig 50210 bp, 30 predicted proteins | sample Ectturendosymbi4_FD_19872 | JGI IMG/M metagenome (IMG submission 19872) | reverse complement strand
GGAGAAGCTAACATGCGAAATTCTCATTTATTATCACGTAACTATGACAGAACAATATTGCCAGCCAGAATGAAAGCAAATGGAAATGCAGTGACGCAAGCGTCGAACGATTTTATTCAGTCAGAATAAACCGTAAGATGAGCCCGAGTAACGCTGTCGACCTGGGTCGCCGGTGTTACAGCCTATTTGAATTTCAGGTGGTTCACCGATACGTTTTCACAGTGGTTTAAGTTTGTCTAAAATAGTATAGTTTAGACCTTCATGTGGTGTATAGGTAATGACGTCATATTTCAATGCCTGTGACGTCACGGTTGCCAATTAAAACTACAAAAATGTTCTATAGTTTTTTTGACGTGCATTTGTGCCCCCCCACTTTGAAAAAGCTCCCGCCACCCCCATGCCACCAGCCATAAAATTGCTACCACTAAATCATCGCATCGACTTTCGCGTCGATAGCGAATATTAATCACAAGTTGCCATTAAGTTTAACCTTATCATTTTTCGCCGTGAGTTGTCACGAATCTCTCAAACTGTATGTCTTGTCATTAGCAAAATTGTCTTGATTTAATACTGCATGACTTCACGTGGTCTTCGGAACAGCATTGCCAAACACTGTATCGTAGGCAGAACACGTCACATCGTCCGTTATCATGTGTTTTATAAACTTTGGTTCGTAACCGCAACTTGAGTAAAACAGTGAATCTAAGTGTATTCTATTGAAAAAATACATGGAGCATGACTGTTGCGAGACGATTTACGTAGCAATTAAATGATTAGCAAATTAATTACAGTTAGCTATAAGTCGTAAAACGTGCTTACCGTGTTTTTTAGTCAGTTCCAGTGTTTTGCTATGCTTGTGGACACAATTGTATTGTATTGTATTCATCTGACTAATGACAGAGTATACCAGTACAGTGGGTCAGAAAAAGGACAACTCAAGACTAGTGAGAAAGTCCAACCGCTCCCATCTTGACTGAACCAAGAATTCCAGTAACATCTTTCTCGCCACCTGTAGTTTGAGGCTTGCTAAGAAGTCATTTTGTTGTGGAGATCACGCCAAAATTTGCATTGCGTCGAAATTTACTGGGTAGTGTCTTTTTGACAGTTAACTGTACATGTGCGAATACGATTCCGCATCCAGCAAATTTTCATCGGCTTCCAAAGTGATGGCGAAGCCCGTGCCATATTTTATTAGTGCAATGAACGTTTTCGGGAGTTTGGGGAAGTTTTTTAAGCCATCATTACTACTGGAGCTTCCCACAACGTATGTTTCTGAGCAAGATTTCAGCCAAGCACCGCACATGCGTAATAAATACCGCAAACATCTTGACATGAACAGGACCGATGGATACGCCATACCACTCAAGCTGATCACCTTGCAATCTGCTTTAAAAAAACTTACAGATAAAGAACCAGGGGCAAGGTTAGCAGTAGTTGGAATCAGGGTTTCGGAGTCGGAGGTAAAATGTCCGACTCATAGTTTCGAAAAATGTTTAACTCCGACGTTTTAAAAATTTCCGACTCCGACTCCATAATACAACGTGAATGAAGTTTGGCTGTCAACAATTTTGTAGCAGTTAGCCATCAATGGAAGTCGTGGTGTACAGCACGAATTCTCTGTTTCAATAAAGGCTTCAAAGGAAATTGCACCATTTCAACAGGCACGAGTTAGAATTCCTAACTTAGTAGTGCGATGCAAAAATTATTCGACTGAACTTATGGAGTCGGACAAAAAATCCGACTCCGACTCTTAGTGTTCTTAAAAATCCGACCCCGGCCCCAACCAAAGACCTCCGACTCTTCGCGACCCCGCAACCCTGAACAGAACAACAACTGTTTTTCAACTGTTTTTGGAATTTAATATCAGTTTTTAATTGCATTGCTTTTGTTTGTTTGTTTTGTTGTGCTACTAGATTACCCGTGTATATTTGATTGGCAGTGAATTACTTTCAAAATAAAATAATTATTTAGACAACACTAAAATCATGACTGAGGAGGGTGATTTTTAAGCAAAGTTCCAGTAGGGGGCCGACTGAACAAAAAAGGTTGAAGACCACTGCTTCAGAGAGTGTCACGGGTGGTCTGCGGCGCCCATCCTCGGTTGCTTGGGTCGTGGGCCACGCGGTCTTTCTCGCAGTGAATACTGCATTGTTGGCATGTGGAAAGCTAATGACGTCATTGTTGGCATGTGGAAAGCTAATGACGTCATCGCATTAAACTTATCACATCTATTTTCACTTGATAGGGTAGCCAAATAAATCCAAATTGAGGGGAAAACTTGAATACTACAAAAGTTTCACAGAAAGTTTCTTACAATTAGGAAGTAAAATTTTTTGGAGAGAATTACTCCAATAAATTTTAACAGTGTAAAGTGAGATGGAAAGAATGATAATGGTAAAAACAATACTTTTTCAAATGTTTCTCTGTATTTTTATGTGGAAGTTACTTTTTGTGGTAAAGATTCTTATTTTTTGGTTATTACAAGCGTAAAATAAGATCAATAACTATGTTGTAAAAACATCTTGTAACAAGGTTTCTAAAAACTCTTTTGTAGAATACCAGAGGCTTTTTTTGAGCTGAGGTGTTGTGAAGAGGTCCAAAAGTAGTTTTGAATCAGTGCGAACTATGCGATTGGCTAAAGACGCAAATTGCTCACTAAAATATGGTTGACGGAACAATAGCATGATTGATTTATGAAATAGCAACATTATTACCTGTGACGTGCTCAACTAAAATTTCACTGCAAGCAAAAATATTCAGGATATTTTGTCCAAATTATTAGCAATGAAAGCAGACACACGTTCAACAAAATTTAACCGAGTAATTCTTTCTCATATATTTGATTAACTATTACGCTTTTGCCATGATTATCTCTTTGGTGACATTTTATCCAAACAGGAGCCATGTCAAACGTTCCTAACAACTTCAAACCATGCATAATCGTCAACGCAAAGTTCATTGTTGCGGTTTCAAAGTGACATTGCCAAGAAAACTATCCGAAAAATTTATTCATATTTGTTGCACCATTTTTTGCAAACCTTTTATCTTCAATTACCTTGTTCTGTACACGCAGTTTTTGAGTGCCTCCTAAAATAACTAAATTTTGATTTGCTTTAAGAAGTTGCATAGTTAAATTTATGTACGAAGAAAGGTGTTTTTAAAATTTTAAATATTTCCGGTTGGGAAAGACCTAATTTTCTCTATGAATTGAAAACACAAACACGTTACAAATAATTTCATGATTTTACAAAAATATTATCCACGGACATATCCCATATTAACGAACAAAAGCAAGCCACAGATTGTGACACAATTGTGTTGCAGATGTGTTGCAAATGCCAACAGATGTGTTGCAGATAACAATTGAACAAGAAGGCGAAAGTAAAAATGACGAAAAGTCGAACTAACTCCTGAAACGTTAAGTCGTGCTGCCTGCCGTAAAAAATCTCTGAGGCGTATTTTTTTAAATTGCTCACGAAAGAAACTTTCTATCAAGAATAAAACAGCAAGAACGTTATTTTCAACACGCTACAGTGTAACGCGCCGCAGCATTCCCGGTCCATTGTTGTATTTCTCCGTCAGTTGTTCGACGCTAATTTGCAAAATGTTTTTTCGTCTCGATATCACCGAAACGGTGAAGACGACGACAGCCAGCAGAAGTGAGTTGACATCCTTCGTGACGCTCTTGCTCTCCTTTGATGCCACAAGCTCTTTTGGACTCCACAGAAAGGTCTATGTATACCTTCCTCGTCTACGACATGACAGATGAGCAAATAAAAGCACTGCAAATGATCCGTGGCGCTCCTGATTCACAAACGTTTATTGATGGAAATTCGCAGTGTCGGAAAGCACAAAGCAGCAAGGACTGATAGTGAATGCGGCCAGCTGCAGATAGCGTGCAGTTACTCAAGCGTTTTGTCCCGTGATGTAAAATTAGTGCTGAAAGACGTTGTTGCGACATAATGGATGAACAATTCACGATTTAGTGCCACAATGTCTCTTCCACAATTTGCAGCTTCACTCATTTCAGAAAAAGTCCCGTTTCAACAAAGAAGTGCAAAATGATTCTAGATATACAGCGGAGCAAGGGCAGAATAAGTGCACATTTACTTGGAATAACGGCGTTAGTTTCTTGAGTTTACTTCTTAAGACAATTTGAGGCTTCTTTCTTCTAAACGTTTTGTCAACAAAAAATTACAGCCATTGTTTGAACAAGCAGTAAATCTCGTCAATGGCCCAATTTGTTTGTAGAAATTTTTAGGTAGCTTTGGAACAAAACTAAGAAAAGCTATTTGCTGTTTTTGTCAATCCACAATCTCACATGCACGTTTTGCTTAATACACTGCTGTGTTGTTTCGGTTAAGCCCCAAACAACTTAGCTACAGACCAGCAGAAATCCGCGGACATCGACATCAGTGAAGAAATAGTCTTTATAGTTGCTGCTAGTCTTGTTAGTCTCTGCAAAACCGCCTTACATCGTGATTTTATTTGAAATCACGGGCGCAAAAAATATGGCGGTATTGGGAAAATACTTGAGAGTTTATTATTTAAACTTAAACTACGTTGTCAGAAATGAAAGGAAAGCAGTTATTTATCGAACTGTCATGAATCCAGACGGGTTTGCCAGCAAAGGATCACTTCCCTCGTGTCTATTTAAGCTCTTGGTGGGAAACCTTCAACATAGCAAAAAAATAATTCTTCGGTTCATTCATTCATACATTCATTTTCATGCCCGCTTTCCTCTAAGGAGGGTCGCGAATGCGGCAGCCCCGAGAGGACTCGAAATACCTCTCGGTCAACAGTCACCTCAGGTAACTCTGCTGGCTCCACAACAAGACAGAGCCAAGCACTGTCGGTTTGCTATCGAAAACAATGAGAGCCGTATACGTCACGAGATTTGTCACACACTTTGGTTTATTTTATATCAACTTTAAAACTACCCCATTCTGCGTCAGCAAAGCATGCCTGAAAATTTAGACATGGAGTTTCGGTTTCTGCGACACGCACGTTGGAGTGAAGCAAGGCTCAGACAAGGAACTCATTCAGTAATACGAAAAGACAATAACTTTGAAAAGAACATGATGTCAACCTGACTATATCAGTGACTTTAGTAAATTCACATGCACAAAGCGTAACTTGAAATTAGAAACTTAAGCTCAAGCATACGTAGTTACAAATAAGCTGCATTGTAAGGTTCATGGAAAATACATTTCGCAAAAATTGTGTCGAGGGTCATTTGCTTAGAGTTTCTGTAACTTTGTTGACACATAACTTTGTGCATTTTGCTTTGGCTCAAGATGAACACAATATGCAACGGAAATTATGAATATTGCAAAAAATATCTACATGGTGCAAAAGTTAGTGCTATGCTGTGTGGAGGAAAATATCGTTTTTATCTGTTCAAGCGTCTGCGAACTTTTTATCTACAAGAGTCCAGGTTCACACAGGCAGGAGCCGGTGCTGTGGTGGTACTCATTCTATTAAAAAGGCAGCCTAACAATACGACATCAATCAATCATGGCGAGTTGTCAGAAAACCTTCTAATCGTAGCTTGAAGGTCTTCGAGAATTATGGTCAAAATCCAAAAGGAAATTTATTCAGATCTGAAAGCCGCGCTGAACACCGCGCCCCCTGTGTCGTACACCTAAAAAATAAGTACAGTACGCAAGGGCCTCGTTTGAGTACGTATTATGCACACGGGAGAAAACGCAATTTCGTTGGGAAAAAATCAAGTTAAGTTAATCCTCAAAAACACCATGTTGAAATGTCAGGAAACGATAGAATTTTTTGTTTTTTATATCAGAAGCGAGTGGTAACTCTTTGCCTCCTTTGGAGGCTGGCCTGCTTGAAAACTGGCGCTGATGAAGCCAACACTGTCGGTCAAACAACGCTTTCAGTCATGGAATTTTTATTGCTTCACACCTCGCACATATCTTTCTTAAAATTTTGTAGGTTACAGAAAACCCCATAATTCATGACATTCCTGACCAAAGCAGACTACCTCGCGGTTGGCGAACAACCATTGGTAGAAAATACGTTACGCTGACTCATCGCCACGAGCATGAACGTTATGAAAAAGTTATTGAATGCCCATGTAGTTCACGGAGCGTCGTGGCTCTCTGCGCGCCGAAAAAAACTCACCGTTTCTCGTGTGAATTGTTTTGCCTTTTCTGTCAGCGTTGTTTTTTCTGCTCGATATTTGCAAACTTTGTTCGGTGGGGTTAAACCCCGTTGTACCGATCGTCTTATCGTGACCACTGCACCTGGGCGGTCACTGGCGCAACGGAGTTAAGTAGCTCAGCAAACTCAGATGCCGTTCTTCAGCTGAGCAAACTGGCACGCTGCCGAGCATTATGACAACAAGCTTTGTCAATAGAAGGCGACATGTTCCAGGAACTGCCCGGCTGGGATTTATCGAAAGTTTTGGAATCCTCTGACAGCGCTGATAAAGTTGATTTGTAAAAAAGTACCAAGTTTGGAGTGAAGAAGATTTAAAATGCCCTGACAACTGCAGCAGATCAGATGTTAGCGATGTAAAGTACAGCAGTACGACTGGTCAGAAATCACACACCTTACTCATTGAAGGAATTTGCAGTTTTCCTTCACGCCGTAATCAAGGTTCGTCGAAAAATCAGTTCAGTTCAACAATCTGTGCTTAGGGGTAGCATTAACGCCGACGAATGCAAAGAGAAACTTTGTGGGCTTGCTTTTTTACGTTGGCAGGCGCCATTTTGCTAAGTCGTTTCAAACATGTGAGTAATATGTTTATTACATATTCATGGCTTTTTTTCATGAACAGGTTGATAATTTCTGAGATCAAAAATATTTAGACAAGAAAACTGTCTCAAAAGTAGTAGCAAGATAATGCAAATATATGTGACTGCAGGTAAAATTTCAAGAGTTTACATTAAAAACACTTTAAAAAACACATAAGAACCAGCAAAGCTGCAGATGTAATACGATATTATGAAAATGATGTTAATTGAAAAATTGCAGCATTTTGATTTAAACTTTCGTACTTCTTAACATGTTAAGTGTCGATTTGCTTAACACATTTCAACCCAGCAAGTCTTCTGTAACTTAATTGAAATTCGTGTTATGATAAAGGAAACATGAGTGAAAATCTTGTAACTTGCTCCAAAACTCTTTGTGATGTTATGCATGCACGCACTACGAAATGAAACACTGTGGTTTGATACTCTGGAAATCTCGTGAGAAAAATACCCAGTACCCGTACTGTACAAGTAGATATGTTAACCTTACAGTAAAGTCGTAAATAGACGTTTTGTATCAAGTTGTCTTCGCATTATTTCACGTTTGTAGATATATTCGCAATCCAACATGATTGCTGAAGGAGTTCCGTCGATCCTATTTTAAAAAGAAGGAAATGGCATACCATTTTATCTCAATAAAATTTCGGGACAGACCTTCAAAGTCAAACAAACTTGTGAACCTTTCAAAGAAAAATTCGAAAAAGGTGTAGTTTTCATTGCTCATCCTAAAATCTCAAATCACACTTCTTGCATACACGTTTTAAGTACTATTTAGCAACAGAAGCCAGGAGTAACTTCTCAACTTGATATAAATTGCTGCTCATACACTGAAATATAAGTTACATTTTATATCGTTCCATGGCCATTTATTTCTAGACCGCGATCCTTCACCGCTACATTCAAAATTTCGAAACCTCAGGCGAAGATTTAAACACTTTACAAAATCAACTATCATCACAAAGTCTTTCCTTGCATGAAGCTCATAAAAAAGCTGTTGTGACAAGTCACTCTCTGAAATTAGTTCAGATATATTTTTACAATTCGAATTTCACTCGTTGTTTTACGTTTCCGGCCTTTCATAATCGTATGCAGAGATGTCACTTTCAAAAACAAGTTGAAAATTTAACAGTTTGATGATCGGAAACAGGTAAATTTTGAAATTTAGAACTTTGATTCGAAATTATGCTTTCATTCAAGCAAAAGAAATCTTGACTTTATATTTGCCATGCAGTTTTCAAAATGTGCTTTTTCGAATGCGTATTTCAAATAAAGTCAGCGGGAACTTAAAATATGACTTATTCAACTTTTATAGGCATTGGTACTAGTTTGACAAAAATTTTTTTAAGGGTATTATCTTTACGTAATATTTTTCAATTATACATTTAATTAATTTTCACAAAATATTTTGTTATTTTATTTTAACCCCTCTTTCATCTTTTTGCACATTTTGGTTAAATCGCAATAGCTTTTCGACGTCCGCAGTGAATGCTTGTAACCACAAACATGTTATTCGTATTGAACAATGAAATGGGGCTACACATCTTAAAGTATCCTTTTACTTGAGCAATGCACAAACGTTTACACGTCCTGGAAAAAGCTGAATTTTGAACTACTAGGAATTTAATGTAGAAGAGCCTATTTTTGTAAAGGTAACTTTCAATGTCATAAATATTTTGATAATTAATTCTCAGTAATTCTACAAAATCAAAATGTTTTTGCATAATATTAATTAATTGGTGAATGTTTCTGATCCCATATTGATTTAATAAGTCTCTTGATACTTATTTTATAGTGCAGATCAAATGCACAAAACATTGTACTGAAAAACATTCTTTTGAAAACCTTTGATTGAGTTTCTGAATTGCTGTTTGCATCTGATGTTATTAATTTAAAATAAAATTTAAGGACATTAAGGAAAAGTCGCCATTTCAGCGATAAATCTTGAAGGATACTATTCGTTTTTCCAAGCAATTTTGAATCTGGTGAAAAAAGGCCATTCGGAAGTTCGATGCAAATGCTGTAAAATATTGCATGAAGTTGAAAAACACGATTGTGAACACATGGAAATTTCTTGATATGTTGAACGTTAATTTTTTGTATTGCTATGGTTTTCTTTAATTTTTTATGCACTGAAATATAAAAAACACAAAATGTCAGTGATGAAATTTCAATCCAAAACAACTGAAGATACGCAGCATTTTTATTGGATCAGGAACTGAATCCTAGTTTTGTGTCTACGACTTTTTATCTTCAACCTTCACAAATTAATTAGTACAGCAGCAGACACAAGTACTGCATTCGGATGAACAGAAGGCTAGGAGGTAACCTGCGTTTCTTCTTCTGCGAATCGCGATCAGATGGTCATTTTGGTAAAATTAATGCATGCCTATTTTAATTAGAAGCATATTGTGTTCAAATGTTTCATGTTAGTCTGTGTGCAAAAGTCACTAGTAAGTATCTTCAGTAACTGCTGTTACTTCGAAAAGTGCAACTTGCTGTTTGTGCGATCGTGTCTTAATGTTGATACAAAATTTGATCTGAAACGTTTGGTGAACAACGAACGCACTTCCAGCACTGACCAGTGTTTCCAAATAACTTTTATACCAAAAGAATTTTGATTCCACCGCGAATAAACGGATAGTGTCGGAAAATTTGCCGATTTGACAAGTGCATCCTGCTCAAACACAGAAATGTTGAGTGGAATTTCAAGTTAAACTATTTCTGGCGTTTCAATAAATACCGTTCACGGCCAATCCCCACTGTTCTGTCCTGCATTTCTCTTGCATCGTGTTTCTACCAAGCGTCTGGAGTTGTTTCGAAAAGTTGCGTTTTGTAATTTATCTTTTAGGTTTCAAAAATGAGATAGGCGTTTTTTGTCACTTTCACCAACGAAAAAGAGAATTGCGTTTCCCTATGCTGCCTGGCGCAGTGCTGAACTTGAGGTCAGTTTCAGTAACTGCCATTTTGTAAAATAATCATTCATCAACCCGACATAAGCGTCGCGCTGAAAATAAACAAAATTTTTCGATTGTCAAGACAGCTAATCAATTTACTAACCACATGTCACTCGTATTTCTGGACACCTCGCATGTTTACAAGAATTATAGCGATAACTGCAACCGTCTCAACACCCTAAGGTTCGCGTTGTGTCATGTGACCACCATTGTAACATCTAGTGTTACAATTGCGGAAGATTAATCGTTTAATTTTCTTACTTTTTTCTATTTCACCTTAGCCAGAAAAAATCAAAATATCCAGGATGTCCAAATTATACAAATTTAACATTAATTTGCCAAAATTTACTTCTCACTAATGAAACCATGTCACCGGCTGAGAAGAAAATGCCAGTTTTTGCTTTTTCAGAGATCTCTGATCTTTGATGAAAAACCTCAGAAAAATTTTTTAAGCACTTTTATCACTGTCATTCGTCCGTGAAAAAGTGTAATTGCGGCATTGGTGTTTTAGTTATTTGCTAATGCTCCTGCGGTTTTCGGCAGCAGTCAAGCATCGGTGGCTGAGATGAACGACAAACACTGAAAAATGTTTCTCAACATTTTTAAACCGACATGCGAACTTACTTGTCCGCTGATTTTCAAAACGCAACAAACCGCATCTATAATGGTTTACAGGCGCGCTGCTGTTGTTCAATCAAACTTAAGCATTGTATGCGCGTCGTGTAAAAAGCGAACACTTGTTCCAGTTTCATTTCCTGTGTATGTGTCCTTCAACACTCGGAATAGAGAATTTGTAGTTCATGGCTAGAGGCCGAAGAGATAATTCAAAAGCGTGTTTATTTCTGCTTCGTTTTGGAGGCAATTGGGCATGCTGAACTTTGGACCTGTGACAATCGACCCTGACTCTCTCCAAGTCTTCTGATCTCAAATATTGGACATCGAAGTTTCAATCAATGGTTTCCGGCAACCTTGTATCACACGATGTTAAGTGTACGGTACAGTTAAAGTTTCGTCTCATATTTTAAAAAAGTTACAGATCAAAATGTGATTCCTGTGAGTGAGTCTTGTGAGTGATTGAGTCTTGATGAAGTGTCAATGAGGTTGGCAAGAAAAATCGCGAATGTAGTTTAGCAACTTGTGACGAAAGCACTTGGGCTGGATTTTGGTTTTTTCGACTCCGTGAAATATCTTCAAAATGGTTTTCTTAGAAAAAATAAGATAGACTGGGTGCGATGTCTCAAAATGGCAACTGTAAAAGCAAAAGGAGAAACCGAAACAAAATGTGTTGTAGTGTTTAGGCTAAATTTTACGCCTTGTAGTCGTTCCATTTTTAAATAAAGCACAAAGCAGATAAATGGGCGTTTGCTGATCAGTTGGTAATGTTTAGACTCGTGGAGCTTGGACCTGAACATTTAAAAGCAAAAACCTTTTTTGTACGGTTCGATTAGTTTTTTACTGTTTTGTCGTCGACTTCATTCTACGGAACTTTTCAATTACATACACTGATATCGTCATCTTGACAAATAACGAGGATTTCCTGCATCGTGATTTGGTGTTCCCATTTGCGATTCATCAAGCTGTACTTTTGCTGCAACAAATAAGCCAATCAACAACTTAACCCAGGGGTCGGGAACCTATGGCTGAGCCAGATGTGGCTCTTTTGATGACAGCATCTGGCTCGCTTGATATCTTCTTTACACGATTGTTACAGATGAAACTTGTTCTGTATTTATCTTACAAAGCCATCAGCAACACCATGTAGAAGTCGCATTAACAGTGAGAAGCATGTTATCAGAGAGAATATTCAGACATTTACCATTTCTTAAAATTGCTGATTTTGCTTAAAAATGCACACGTTAGTTAAGTAAGTTAGTTGCACTACGTATTGAGAAGTATTACATGGCTCTCGTGCAAATACAACTAAAAATATGCAGGTTTCATGGCTCACTTAGCCAAAAAGGTTCCCGACCCCTGACATAACGCAAATAGCGCAAGGCCTGATGAACCCATTAACTTTTGCCACCGGTCAGAACTTTCTGTTGTGATCACTTCACTGTTGAAAAATCAAACTGCTGCCAGAATAAAAAACACGTTGATTATCGGCAAATTGACTGAAGAGAGTTTCGCATTCGAAGCGAACGTTATCAGAAGAACGCATTATTTACACATAATTTTTTTGAGGTTCTGCACGCCTGCAATGTACGTGCGTTCGCCGGAAATTGTTACATCACAGATCATTCGTCAAAAGCAGTTACCTCACGTCACAAAGCTTCCGCTGTGCCGCACAAACTCAGAGCAAGGTCAACTAAGAGCGTTCTGAAAAATAAGTCGAAGTTCGCGCTCCATAGATTGGTTTTCGTGATTGCATTGCTTTAAGCAATACAATTTTAACAAGCTCCAACAAGTTATTACGCAACTCGACCCTAGGTCACAGTAGTTACAAAATAAAACGCCCGAATGCCGTATCCGGTGCGTATACGACTCTGGTTCCGTTGTAGCTGATAAATTAACCTGTTCGTTTTGTGTTGGGTGGCTTTCAAATACAAAGTCAAACGAGATGCATGAAGCCTTCGCAAATAAGACGTTGCAAGATGGAGCATTGGCAAGTGTCTTCAGGCCATGGATGCCGTCAGAGTTAATTTCATGTTCAGTTATATTTTAGCATTTATGCTCCAGGAATACCAGAGATTTCATTCGTGCTCTTGGGCATGTTTTTCTTAAACACTGCACCATATAATCGGCTGAGCTGATGACATGTGGAAAAACATTGCTTTGCTAGCTTGTTTGCTCTTCAATTTCAGCTTTTTCTCCACGTTGCTATTTGTAAGCAAGGGTTTAAGATTGCAAAAGTAATCACGGTCAAAAAAAGAAACAATAGTGTACATTTGCATGGCGACACTCTGTACTAAATACCTAGATACATGCAACCTTGAAGGAAAGCACCAGTTTGGAGCTCCAGAAAGGGGGGTGCGCAGTCGGCGGGACGTGAAGTTTGCTTTTGTCATTAAGGCCAGCAGACAGTTTGGTAAGCAATGTTAAAGTGGTTTACACGAGATGGTTAGTAAGGCAACGCCGGTTTCTGTTCAGAAGGCAAGCACCAATTTTAGGCTCCATTATTTCAATTGTGTCAATTGACACATCTCGCAGCAAGCGTTCGAATCTTTTTCGTGTGATTCAAAGAATATCGCCAGCCGGTTGTTTTGGATAGGTAATTGTCAGACCGGTGATTCAACAATGGTAGAGTGTTTGCTCACAAAGCACGAACAGATGCCCTTCGAACATGATGAGTAATAAGACGCATGTGCGATTTAACGAAAAGGTCTCGAGCTAGTCGAGACATAAAACGTGAATTGTTCGATGTTGTTGGCTTAGCCCACTGCCCAAGTAAAGAAACCATTTGATCGTCATTGTGTCCAAAACATAAGGTGAGAATTGTCAGAACGAACAGCTGAAATACACATTGGGGCGATCTCCTCCCCTAAAACCTACGAAAGTAACTTTATTCACCATGACTTGTGCAAATCGGAAAATAACATTCGCGATACAAGGTTAATTTGTCGTACATTGCTTTGTCACAGCGGTGTTATGAAGTATACTTCACCTCTCTTACAGTAGTGAACGCGTAAGTTTAGACTTGACTACCAAATAATGCTGAAATTAGGCTTGACTACCAAATAATACTGAAATCGCCCCCCCCCCTAACATTACTGGCTGGATCCGCGCCTGGCTTCAGCTGATAAATGTACTGTAGTTGCTTTCCACTGAATATGATAAAAACGTCTTTCCGAGATTTGAAATGACTCCTAAGGGGCAAGACGCAAGGTAGTTAGGTGCTTCTTGAACCACACTTACGCAACTGATTTGACCCTAATGTCGCTTATAACAATATGTTTGCCCTGCTATAAATAACCACCGATGTTGCGTGACAGAAAATCGCTGCTTTAAGTGGAAGGAATATCAAAGAATCAGGGATTTGGGTGCGTTGCCTCCTTTAAACACCTCGTGCACCGCATGATATTTGACCAAAAGTTTTCAAACAAAGCGCGAATTAATTTAAATCCCTTGTTAAATACACCCGTCGTTGTTGCCCAACAAAAGCTATTATGCTGTCATCAAACGCACCGCCAGGGTTAGCCTGCAGAGCAATCTTACAAATGCGAAATGATTCGATTCGCTGATGAAAAGCCTGCCTGACGACACTTGAAAAAATTCACAATGCCGGTTGCAAAGTCTGCTTCATTGTTGTCAGTGGTAGGACGAAGTAGAAATGATCCGTGTTTCCGAAGTGCTTTGGATTGCAATGTAGACATTTGTTGTCAAAGATTTTCGTAAGGCTGGGGAACACCTGCCTTACCAACAACTGACGTCATCAGCATTGCATGAAAGAAGTTTGCGAATGCTCTTCTTGGCCCTAAAGTTCGTCGCCATGCTTTTCATCAGGTGTGCTAAGAAACAGGTGTAAAACCTGAAAAACATCTTTTGAAAAACTTTGCATTTCCGAAAACAGTCCTGTAGCACGGAACTTGCAAACACGTTATTGATAATGTTCGAAATTTTTCTGAAATTTATCCTGGTGGTCTAAGGCAAGTGCTGTTATCTTTCAGTTTCCCAAAATTAACCTTGAACGTTACGATGTTTTTGAAGGAAAAAGACGGTTAATTATTTTGAAAATCGTTTCAATTTCTGTTTTGTGTCCAGAGCATTCCAACATTTTCCAGATTTTCTAGTCTGCCAATTTGCTTTTTCAATGTTATAAAAAAATTATTTGTTATTGGCAATTTATATCGATTGAATATCTTTTGCAACCTTGTAACAATCGTGGTTAAAAAAATAACAGTGAATTCGGCATCATTTGATGAAATCAACAAAAACCGTAAATATTCGGGTTTTTCAACAGAATATTTTGCTTTAATTGTGACGTTGTGAAACAATTTTAACTTTGAAGTAGCAAGACGTAAGTGATGATTCGTGTTCGCAAAACATGGAAGTGTTCAAAAACAATGCTTACCTAAACGTTCCTTAGTAAGAATTCTACTACAGTTTTGAACAATATTTCATCTCTGCTATCATTTAACACCGTAAATGGGCCCATTGAAAAGTGGTCGCAGAAAACTTGTAACAAAGTCAGTTTAGTTAATCCGCGATACAGTTTCAGTGATCTTTGCAGGTTGTTGGGCAACCTGCGCTTAACAATTTCCAAGTCTATAGCGGCTGCCAACAGTGGTGCAGTGTGCCTGTTTTCCGTTACAATTACTTTATCGCAGTAGTGGTCGAAAAGTAAAATATAATTTATTGTCGACGTTTTCAACGATAAAGAAGTTAGACAGCAACTACGACACTTTAAAATTGCCTATGTTTTATTTCAAATGATAATCATTCTGGTCCGGGTCGATGTTTAGTTAGAACAGTGGTTCCCAAACTGCAGGTAAATTACCCCCCGGGGGTAATATGCGATTCTTTGGGGGGTAATGCGGAACGAAAACCAAAATGTTGTTCTATATTATGCGCGATCACTGCGAAATATTGAGGGTAATTAAGACATAATCGCTACCTTGATTTGGGTGACGGCTCGAACAGGTTTGGGAACCACTGAGTTAGAACATGCGGGAAAACCCGAATGACGACTAAGTCTTTGATGTGGTAACAATCAAAAAATTCGCGCAATAGTCGCGAGACACGGGGCGAGTGACTGAATGTTAAACAATCGATTGAATTTAACTGAGGATCGAATAACGTTTTCTGAGGTCAGGCTTGGGACAATATGTCGAAACACCTGTCGTTACTACGCAGACCCTCTATGACCAATCCATCCAGATCACCTGACTTTAGGCCCGAATGCTGCTTCGACTTTCATGCTATCAGTAAAATTACCGCACATGTTTGGTAAGTCGACTGTCCGGAAAGAACAAAATATCAATAATATTTTTTGAAGAGCAAATAAAAAAGTGCAGCGCAAATCTCGTGATCATTGTCGTAGGTAAAATGTTTGTGAAATGCTTCCATTTTTTTAAATGATTCAAGCTCGAAAGCAAAGACCAAACTTTGTGCCACATTTAGCTATTTCCAAAAAAATAACATTGAACACCACGATGCTGGTGTTTCCAGGAGGTCAACGCATAATCTGACGCATTAAACATTAAACTTTTCAATTTAGATATAAATACGAAAATGGGTTGCCTTGAGCTCAAATGGAAAATTATGAAAAATTACATTTAGGTGGTTGGGATATCTGCTTCACGAAAAAATCTCTAAAATCGAGATTATTTCAAATGCAATCAAATAAATTTCATGCGCTTTAACTTGAAAAACAAAGTTGTGAAACACTTCAGCCAAAACTAGGCTAGCAAGGTTTAAGAGCGACCATGACCTCAGTGACTAAGACGCCCATTGCCCAGTAGCTTGGTTTCACGTAATAGAATTGTGAAAACTAGCACAAGACTTGTAACTCCTCCCCAAAGTTAAATAAGAACCATTCGGAATCTTGAAGAAATGATACGGTTTTCAGGTGGTGTTGAAAAATCCTTCATGCTTTTCTCTGAGATTACGACACAGAAGATCAATAATAATTATTGATTAAGCTATTTCGTCGCTACTACTCCCAAATATCTTTTAAAAGAAAAAATATTTATGTTTTTGCCAAAAGTCCACGTAATTCATATCACATATATAAAATATTTTAAATATATGTGCTTGAAGTATATGCAATGCATGTTCTCTAATCTATGCTTGTTTAACTTAATGTACGTATCAGAAACGCACAGTACTTCAACGTACACTTACGTGATCCTCGTTATTTGTGTCAGTTTATAATCGACGGCACGGTTTTTCTTTTTGTCTGGTCCTTAAGGTGCTACAGGGCACGGCAAAAGCGCAGTGGACAAAGACTGGCGATTTGGAAAAACAAACGTACAATGGTCTTCAGTCGTTTCTTGTTAACTCATTTCGTTCCATTGCACCGACATTATTTGCCCAGAGCTGAGTGATCCTTCGTCTGCTTGTGAAGCAACCGCAGCGCTTCGAGCAATCAAAACGCGTGGCCGAATTGACAGTTTTGCGAAAAGCAGACATTTTCCCGGCAACTCTGTTCGTAACAAGCGCAACGAAGCAAAGCATGCCTCCCGCAAGGTACCGAAATCTTGCTGCTTTTTCTACTGAAGGCAATCAAACTTCGGAAACAAAAATTTTTCTTTGTAACGAAAGATGACTTTACGCTGTTTTGGATTTAACTTGAAGGTAACTCCAAATCTCAGGGTGGTCTTCCATTGGAGCTTTCAACAAATGCAACACTCTCACTGCGATGGTCGATCGGCGGGCAAACTCCTTTTAAAAGTCGTATTCACTCATTTACTTTTGCTTAACTTCAGAAACTGAGTGGTTTGCGATGGGAAAAATTATTTTGCTGCCATCATAGGTTCTGCAGCCTGTCCAGTTTCAAAGCCAAGTGATCGTATTGTCGCTAGATAAGGATTCATAATTTTTGTTGTTTAAACGCGGAGCTTCATTTGTCTTTCAACCTATAGGATAGTCCATGGTTGTAAGCGAAAAACAACCGGCCTCCTTATCTTGCTAGAACACTCAAAAGTAAAACAAAATTTAAATGAGATTCAAAGAAACATCTTCCAAAAATTTTAATGGAAAATATTACACCATTTTGCGATTGAAGGAAATGTGCAACAAAACTTACGCAGCAAGAGTCATCCAAACCTAATCTAATAAAAAACTGTGAAGTATGTAGAGAAAAATTACTGGCTCTAGAAACTACAGCAAATATTTTCTTAACATTTTCTTGAGCACAACCTGTAATTTGTTTTCTGATGTTGTAGAGAGAAAAAAACTTACATTAGTAGAGAGAAAAACAGAACAAGCAAATACTTATTATTCGTCGCTTTGTTTCTATCAAAAAGCACCCAGACTGAATCCTAACAATATAAATGTGAGTCTAACTTCTTAAATGGGTTAAAATGGAATGAATTAAAAAGTAGTAGAACAACCATCAGCAGAAATCAGTAATTAATCACTTAATACAGCGTTGTGTGCTGCCAGAGTAACGGTGAAGTAAATTGCATAAACTGAACTACCTTTCTCTGGTGGAATTTTTTCCTGAAGTAATTTAGCTTGTTCACATCTTTGTCTCAAGTCGAAAAACTGCTCGTTTGCTTTTCGTAATTATAGATTTTGCAAACAAAGACAATTTTAAACACTGCTTTTCTCTTTTTGCGGTTTTGCGGGGATTTTTCTCTGGGTTTTTCTTTTTTCCAACTACGCGATGTTTGTCGAAAGACAATTTTTTTGAATTTATCCAATTTTTTTGAAACGATTCGACTGATAGCTATTATGTTTCTGTTTTGCCTTGTTCCGTAGGCTTCCTTGATTTGCAACAACCAGAGATGAGCGCAATTGATCAAACTAGGTGCTGCAATGACAAGTCCCTTCGTCACGTGACTAGTTATGACGCGTTCTGCTCATATGTTAGTTATTAATTTAATCACGATGCACAAGCTAAAGACGCCAATGACTCAAGCAATTATTCACTGCCTGTAAACAGAGAAACAGGCTGGTTTCGTTTATTAGTGTCTGAAAACGGAACTGAGTAATGTCTTCAAGCATGCTTTACAAGACATCCAGTGGAATAGCTGTTCAAAGACAGCACTAATACATTGTTGACAATTTCTCGTTTGTATTGTCATATCATAACTGGTATATATCGCAACAATTAAGTCTGGGAATGTATTTGTTTCCTGTTGTAATGAATTTGCCAGTTAACCAGGATACGGAAAGAGCGGTTTTTACGAAATAAGACCGAACGAATTCTTTATGTTTGGCGATAAGGTAATGAAAGCTAGTTTCATTGATAATATGGCAAGAACTTAATTAAACTTAAATCTTGCAAAATTGATCAAAGTTTGACAATTTACTGGCCATATATTTTTTATTATCTGAATAAATATACGTTAAAGCTTGTTCCTAATATATTTTGTTGTAAATTAATTTTAATAATATTTAAAGCTTACGACATTTCCAACATATACAGATCGGGTGTAAATCTACACTTACAATAAAATCAAGTTTGAGTGCTTTTACGAAAAATGTTGTGAAAATTACTGCACGAGATGTCCAACAGCGAATAGTTCTTGTTGTTTGGTGATGTTTTATTTCTGTTTTTGCGTAGATCCGCTTCTTGATTTTATGACGTAACAATTTGTTTCTCGCTGGTCCTTCGAACTGCTTTTTAATTTTCGACAATCACAGTTTGGGACTCTTTTTCAATGCTTTGAGATTTTGCTTTTGCGATTGGTACATTACAAGTGCTCAGGAAGAGATCATGCGTTGCTTCATCGTGATTTGTCCTCCGCAGTCCTTTAAATATATGCTGAAGCGTGTAATTGGCAAAGCGCACGCAGAGCGTCTAGCTACTCAAGTTACAAGGCGGCTTCTCGTTTCCTATCCCCGAATGTCTGTAATTCGGCCAGAACTTCTCTATTAAGTGACGTAACCCACGACACCCCCAGCTGCTGACCAACTACGGCCCACCCGGCCTGCGGTCGCGTGCTACGGTATTTGAAAGAGCAGACGATCTCCGAGCAGCGGGCAGATGAAGAGGGTTTTCATGCATTTCTCAAACCGTGTGTGAAGTGTCAGAGCTCGGAGGTCAGGAGGGAAGGAGGGAAGAGCGCGTTAATGAGTTGAAGAATCGATTGCTTCGATCGCTACAACAAACGCTACAACAAACAGACGTGCGGCATGCAGCGATTTCTCTTTGTCAATGCCATTGTGTTTTTCTTGTAAGGCAGTGCACGAACGTAGTGTTGGAAGCAGCCAAAAAATCAAATCTTATTGATGGTTAAAACAATAGGAAAATACGTAGTCGCTTTGTTACAAAATGGTTAAAAAATTTTTGTTGCCAATTAGAATTGGAAAAATGTTGAATAGTGCAAAGTGACAGCTTTGATAATTGAAGGCTGCAAAGACGAGATGGCACTTCGTAGAGAAAAGCGCAACAAAAATCATTGAAAGACCAGATTCATTCCGGCGAATATTAAAGTTTTGTAGTTTGTGTAAAGTTTTGAACAAATCTGTGTAGAATCTTTACGTGTGGAAATACCACCAAAAGAGTTTTGGTTTTCAAGGCAAGACAGAAGTTAAGTAATGAAAACACTGAAACTCAAAGCAAATAAGATTGATGAGACCCAAGCTAGTACAGATGATCCCAGTGATTAAAACCACTTGTTTTCTATCTCTGATACAGAATTTAAAATCTAAAAAACATCAGGAAAGTAGATTCAGTTAAAATTTGCAACTTTCGTTTTCCATTGATAAGGCCTTTAGCATTTTGAATGGCTTTAGCGTTTGTTACAAAAGGCTTTTGATAAAAATAAAACTAATGCAAAGATTATCATACCATGAATACAAAACGTGCAAAAACTTACGTAGTTTCTTCTTCAAAATTTTTATCGGTGGAAAAACTTTGTTTAAAATTACTCATCCCAAAATCAAGAAACCCGACTCGTTCCTTCCGATCTGATGTTGTCACACGGAATCTACCGCAACCACGCACAACAATCTGAAATCACACAAGCGATTGTTGCGTTGCCAGTCACTTGCCGCAAAAGCAAATGTTTGACTGAATTTGGAAGCATCATCACAAGCTCTAAGGCCGGGAGATATCAATTGGCAGATTATCGATGACTCACATCAGGCAGGAGGAAAAACAGGAAAGTGTTAGATAAGTTGAGTAAATTTTTATAAAAATCAATGATTGCGAGTCAGTGAAAATATAGTTTGGATTTGAAATGACTTTAATTGCAGCTACGTTTTCAACTTCATGTTATCTTGCACTGAGTAAAAACAAGCAAAAGTTTTATCTTCTGAAAAGTAAATTTTTGCAGGTCTGTTGTTTTAATTTAAATTTTAACTTGTCCACATTTACTCTTTCCAAAACTTCCTTCCTGAAAATAGCATATGCCTTCGTGAAATGTTGTAGCATTAAGCTTTGAAACATCAAGAAAAGATTTGTAGCCAATTCACTTCATCTTCAGTTGCTTGATTATTTAGTGACAGTCATGTATATCTTGGTGAACGCATAGGCGAATTTGTAAAAACACTATTTCACCAAAGAGTATCAGATGAATGCAAGTTCTACTTTGTGCTTTCACTTGCTTTTTGTAGATTTTCAAATTAAACCACTTTCGCAAAACCAGGCCCTTTCGTACTTAAGCTCTGCAACCATTTAAAGGAAAGCCAATGCAGTTGTCGAATGGAGATTTTATTTTGCCATAAATCTTCAAAAAAGCGGAAAGAGTAAAGTGAAAGTTCAAACCCGTGCTGCAGCCATTTTGTTTCTTAGGTCAACTAAGTCGGCGGGATTAGCTGTTCGCTTCTGAGTTACCCGTTAAGTTTCAGTCAATGGGAAACGACGTTAAACTCTACAAGGTGCGAATACCTTGGCCGAATATCAATGGTCTGACGGCAGTCGGCGAGAACTTTTTTTCTTAACGGATCAACAATCTGGCACATCACTGGGAACCCAGACGAGAAAGGTTGTAGACATTTTGTTTGCGGCAAGTTAGCAGCAGTGTAATCAGCAACAAGGAATTTAGAAAATCTTGAACTACGTGTTTTCGGTTCTTTGTCACCGTCTCAAAGGGCATGTACAGCAAAAGAGAGGTGATAAGTGTCAATCAACCAAGAGCAAGTTAGATTTAGGGTTACAGCTGATGTGTAGACATCATTCAAATCGAACTACTGAAACATCGGTTGAAAATCAACAGCCAATAGAAAGACGTGATTGGAATCAAGAAACGAGGGGTCGAAGCTAAAGCGTTCTGAGGGTTTAAAATATTTAGGATATCTAAACTTCAAAATGCGTTTTTTACAAATTGTAGATGAATAAACTTATAATTTGCCAACGTACATCATGGGCAACAGCCACTTTAGATTTTCGCGGCTAATACGATTACTCACTCTAACTGCCAGCAGTTTTGTAGTGGCTTTTGCTGAATTTTGAGTACAAGGTTTAAAAAGAAAGTAGGTTTAACACTGATGCAAGAAAATGCAGACAAAACATGGAGCAAGCAACAGATTAAGGGAAAAGTCATTATTGCACTTATTTGACTGTAGCTCCGACACAAACAGCTTTCAGTATGTTTGTGGTAAAAATTATGTGCGAAAACAACAGTGGAATGAGATGTATGTGAAAATAGATCTAAAGTTGCTACTGGTGATTTTTGGTGGTTTATCCTGCTTTATTTTGTTTGACTTCTCTTTATCAATTTGTGCTATTTCCAACCTCTCGTAACCACCAAATGCTGGAGCTCTTCCCAACCTAACCTGCTAGAACCAATTTGTTTCACTCTTCCTTAGGTCGGTGTTAGCCATGTTAGCAAATTATACTACTGTATATCAAATGGACAATGATTTATTGTTTCATGTGACTCAGCCAACAAACAGGAGCACTTCAAGAAGCCATTGCACTAAGCAAACCAACCACAATATAGAACCAAATGTGTTGAGGAAGTGAACGTCATTCTGTTAGGGTGAGCTTGATACTGCTCGAATGAGCGTCATGCAACAAAGCGAAGTTATTTCAGTTTCGTTTCTGTGGATCTTAAATACAATGCTGGGACACACTGTCGTGTACCACAAAATTTAGAAGAGATACTTTGCTTACTACACTGCGGAAGCTTGAACGCGCGAAAGACTTTCTTCATGTTTGCATAACAACCTTTCCTCATGTGGAATTGCACATAACAAAACATTTTTAGGCACACTCGCTCAAAACCTCAACTAATTCATATATTTATCTTATATTAACACGTGTGAAAGAACAATTCACAAATAAATGCAAAGTTTTGCTGAAGCTGTTTTTTGCTGGTCATTCTACGATAACGTTAGGTATGTCCATGAAAAAAATGGTACTTAGGATTTCAGAAAATATTTTGCAGTTGCAGTTAATTAATTACAATGTTCAGGGAAGTAACTTGCAACAAGATTTGAATTACGCATGTAAATGTTGCAGTTCGTTTCTTGAATAATTTCCAAATCTAACAAAAATTGTGACTTCTAAACATTTCCACACGAGGTTGTGGCACTTTCTCTCAATCTGTCAATCTGCAAAAAAGCATTATTCATAGTGATCTTTTTACCCCCTTGACAACATACTGCAGTTTGTAAAAAAACTCACATTTCAATATTCTCGTTAAAAATACATTTATTTTAAAATATGTCGGTCTAATGAAACTTCAAAACAGGAAGACTAAAGTTAAGGCAATGTTTCTATTGGAGCTCAATATCATGCTTTTCTGCTGGAGACCTTACTTGATCAGCCACAAGTTGGGAAATCTCGCACAATGCATACTGCTGATCCCGCCATAAAACAAAAGTTATTAGTTGTTGTGGTAAATTATTTTTAACACTGTTTTGATTTGCACCGCCTGTTTCGATCGACAGTGTCTGCTGAAAGAGATGATTGAAAAACTGCATGAAGTCTGCAACAATGCTTCATAATGAAAAAATGTATGAAGTTTGCAACAATGCTTCATAATGAAAAAATGTATGAAGTTTGCAACAATGCTTGTTGTTGATTTCTTTATTACTTTTGTTTTTAATTGCATTTTCTCTTATATAAAGCAATCATTTTCAGCAAAAGCTGAATCGACTTTGCGAACAAATGCATTCAACCACGCTTATATGATTTTCTATGAAATGACTGTCAATCTGTCTACTAAGACATTTTTGTTGTCTTAACTCCTAAGCACTAATTATTATTTTGTTGCGCAATCAAAGATTGTCACTTTGATTGTACAAAGACAATATTTTGCCATGACCAGTAAACAAATGTTGCGTTCAATAACCTAGGAAAAATTCAAAAATCTCAAGGAATTTGCAAAAATTGTTTTGGTTGTGACTGTCATAGTAAAATACCAAAAAAATACTTGATCTTTGAGCAACTAGCAGAATTCTCTTTCATTCACGACTCAGTCCGTCATAAAATCAAAACATGAGAGTCAAAATTGAAAATTCGGTCTCGTTTAGTTTGCCAATTAGTACTGTAGCAAAAACGTTTACCAGATGCACAAATCTCAGGTATTGCCACTGACATAAAAGAATTAGTGCTAATCCACGCCTGAGTCAAAGTACAGCATCCATCACCTGTTTTGTTTATAAAAATATAGAGCTTTGTTATTCTCTGGGGTTTCAAAATCCTTCCCCAAAAATCTGTGGTAAACGAGGGGCTACTCTGAAATATCTTGCAAATGTTGATCACAAGTGCAACGCATTTGAATTTCAGAAATTAATCTTTTTTTGCATCGACGTTCACCTAGAAAGGTTATACTTACGTTTATAATTTAAAAACTGCAGATCAGTAACTGAAAGCGTTCAAAAAGGTGATGTTATTTCATGCACAAAAATCTTACTACGTATTTTATGGAGGTGTTCAATACAAATTCTTTGAAATTTGAATTCCAAAAACTGCATGTGTTTTGTTGCGCTACTTATAATATCCTCCATGTTTGACAAAGTACGTTTTGGAAAATAATCAGTTCAATTTTGTAGTTGGCACATTTCTTTTTTCGAAGGTTTTTCGCTGCGAGCAAATGGCGTTATGAGAGCCAGAGCCTAAGGTTTCCGTGTTGTGCAACACGAGTTGCAACGACAACGCCAGCTTTCACACCAGCACCTGAGAAAATTTCTGCCATTTTTCTCATGTCGGTTGTACAGGTGTCTGTTCTATTGTTGCTGTGGCGTATAGAATAATGAAAATGTTAGTTAATGGAAAGATGTACATTACGCAATAGAACAGCACAAAGCTGACGATTGTTGACAGCCTTGACGCTCGCACGCTTATCTTGTCATAAGCATTGATCAAAAACAGGATTGGTCAAGTTTGATTGCCTTCCAAATGTCGTTGAGAAAAGCAAGCAAAGCCTTCACTCAATAGCCGGGGTGTTGCTGGTTGATATTTAATCAAAGACCTGTTAAATGGTTTTTCTCATAACTCACGCCTGTCGCCATGATAGTAAGGCAGCACATAAAATATCAAGGTTCAAGCTGATGTATGAATTTAAATAGAAATGTTAAACTGCTGCATGATAGTGTTGTTCTCCCCTATCACAAACGCTATTCCGTATTTTTTCAGTTGCAGGAACAACCCACAGAACCCTGTTGGTACTTTTCACAATAACGCCAGGTTGTTCTCGAATCAACTTTAGTTTTCAAAGCGTTAAGCTCGAATGGCAGTTTTGTAAAGACTTCCTTAATGTTATGATTTGTAAAGAACACAAACCAGACTTATCGTCCTAAGGGAAAGCAAAAATTACGATGTGCACAAATATAGCACAAAGTAAATGACTACTTGCATGAGCCTCCCATTGGCAGTAATTAAAATATAAAAATAATAATTCGAGTTGCTTTGGACCCTAATTCTTTGTAACAATGGAGATAGATGACAAGGTTACGATTGAGGACTGACGTTTCATGATTATTATTCATTATTATTTAACAAAAACTATACGGAAACCAAGTCCAAAATTGCGCCATACACGGCAAAAATGTGCGTTATAACTCGTTGCCTGTATGATCACGAGAAGTAATGAAAGATTAAAAATTTAAAAAATCAAACTGCTAACACTTGCAAATTTTACTTTACACAGGTTTAAAAATGATCGTTTGCTCATCTCCTAACGAACAAGCTGTATCCGGGACGTTTTTTCAAACAATATAATGTAATTGGTCTCTGACATGTGATAGCTTTCTTACACATTTCTTAACATTTGCAGTGCCCCCCAGGCCTGTTGCCACCGTAGCCAGATCTTGAGATTTCGGGGGCAAAAGTCATTTTGTGGGGCAAGATTTTCGTTTTCATTTTATGTTTCATTACAAAATTTTCTGGCCACAAAAGATTTACGGGGACACAAAAAGTCGGGGGGACATTTGTCCTCGAATGTCTCCCCTGGCCACGGGCCTGGTGTCCTCCTACGAGGGCGCGGGATCACACGCAAGCATCGCAGGAAGTTACTTTCTCTCTTCAGGAAATTCAACGCGAAAGATTTTTACAAACCATCACTTTAGTCAGGACTTGGAGCGGCGTAACTGAAGCAGGGATCAGCTTGTAACTTTGTCTTGCATGATGACAGTGGTCAGGATCACTGTAGTATTGGATAAGTTAACATTTGCACAACTGGGATTATGTCTTTTGGCTGATTTCAAACAAAAATTTGGAGTTCCTTATTATTTTAAAAAGTTGCATTTTCTTTAAATAAACGTGTCATCCGCGTAAAGAACGTAATGAAAGAAAACGTTTTACTCATTGGACAAATACTATTACTTTCGGACAATCACGATTAATTAGAATTTTTAAGGGCTTACAAATTCAAACATGAATACCACTGCATGCAATTGGGAACTAACTGCGCTGACAAGTTCACACTTGACCTGTTTTCAGAGACATATTTTGTTAAACACACGGCGAGAAAAATCTTTTCACCCCTTGATTTGTGTTTACAAATTGCTGCTTGGATCTTTCCTGTTAATTTAAAGGTCTATCATGAATTCTCACGGTAGTTGGTGGTTGAAGTAAGAAAAAAAAAATTAGCTGAAACAGCATAACAGAAAAGTGATCATGTTCACAGAATAACTCTTGCTAATTTTGATCCGTTTTTTTCAACATCTTTGTAACCCCGCATGGTAGAATTCTTATGAAAGTTTTTCGCACAGTAACCATTAGCAATCAAAATGTTGTATCAAATATTTTCAAAGAAGTAGCAGTAATGAAAATCGACCAGCTCTACAACTGAGGGAAAAGGCTGTTGCAAAAAATATTTACCAATGCAATTGCAGAATTGCATCTAACCCAACCAACGAAAAGTTATTTAGGTTTGTGTGACGACTTTAAATATACAACTATTCATGAGTTTATGATTAAGCACAAGGTAACGGCAAAGTAGTTCGCCACAAAGTAGATCGTTAGTACAGACTTTTAATTAGCAGATAGTTCATAACTAGGGAGTAGTTTTCTGCAAAAGATGCAACTCTGTTGGACGTTTCGGAAGCAGCTGGTTTCGCAGAAAGCAAAATTTTCATAAACAAATTGTGGAGAATTTTTCTGCATTCCAAAGCGTTTAGGGATTTTAAAGAGTTGCAGCGTTTTGCACTTCTCTACTTCCAATTTTGCCTAAAATGCATGCCGAATTAGGCCTACCAATGTGTGTTTTTCACGATTGAATATGGTTTAGCTTGTTTCTTTACTTATTTCTTATCATCTTCATAGGTCTCTTTCACAAAAAAATTTTTCGTTGATCTTCCCATCTGCTGGCGTACATCAGATATATTTTATTCTCAAGAATTAATTCAGTATGATACATTGCCCAGTTCAAGCCGAAAGACCTTTAGCTCTGCCATACTTCATTACCAAGACGTAGGCTGGCCCCCTTGATGGATTACAGACGTTCTGCAATGGGGATTAAAGAGTCCTAAACTATGGTTGAAGTTTCTCGGCATTTCTCGTTTGTGATCAGCCGTGAAAACTGAAAACATTTGACATTCAGTTAAGCAAATTTGTGCGATTGTTTACTGAAAGCCTTTATCATATCGGGGCACAAGCGTGGAGTGCGACCATTCGTAAAAGATGAGACGTAAGGGTCTAGAGCAGGTGTGGCCAATCGTTTCCTAGTCGAAGGCCAAGTTTCGAATAGCTGGCATCAGCTAGGCGGTAGGTTAAACAGTATACGCATAAACAAAACAGTACAAAGCTTGTTTATAGCATTGAATGCACTGGAGTATGCAATAAGTTTATTCATTGTGAGAAAAAGTATTCATTGTGAAAAAAAAGTATTCAATAAGTTTATTCATGGTGAGAAAAAGTATTCATATTCATTGTGAGAAAAAGTAGTAAAAACTAGCAACCAAATTAAATACAATTGTAAGTGAGCAAATGGCTAGAAAGCCGTAAAATCTCCTCAGAAAACGGGCACTTTCCCCAATCTATGTGCACAGTTTTCTACTTGAGTAAAAGATGTTGGAGTGCATCTACTGAAAAGAAGATTTAGACAAAGTATTCCATTTGTTGTTTCAGGCATTTCTACTTGCAGCGTTGTGAATAACAAGCTTCTGGAATCGTGCAGTGAAACATGTTTGCAGTATCATTTTGAGCCTTTGTTAAAAATCAAAGAAATATCCGAAACCTAGAAACGAAATTTATAAAGATCCGACTGCATTCCTGTTGCTGTAAAAATATTTGATGTCTTTGTCGGTGATCTCAATGTTTTCAAAAATATTGAAATAGTTGGTGCACAGGTGCAGCAACATCTTTGGCTTACATCAATTGTCGATTTTAAAATAAAGCCGCACCCATTCTTCTCACTGGCAATGAATTAAATGTTTTGAGGGATCATCATAAGTACATAGCATAGCTGATTCACTCAACCGTATGACTTTTAGGTACTATTCCATCAAACCGTTATTGACAAAAATGTGCAAACGTTTTCAGAACCAAACCATGGCAATGATATGTGTTGAAAATTAACCTTTGTGTGTGGTTGTATTGCAATCAGCGCTGTTCTCGTCTGGATCAAATGGCTGCCAAAGTTCAAAGTTCTAAACCATACAAAGTTAGCAGACAAGTTACCACTGGCAGTTATGTTAATCAAAGGTAAGTTTTAATGAGGTAAGTTGGTGAATTGGTGAATAATGGCTTATAAATCAACTGTTTTTACAAAATATGCTCCCAGAATTAGTGTGAAAAAAACATGTGTTTCCAACTTTCGTATTTACATTGAATGAGCTACAACCCTTGCATTCAGCTGATGCATCATAACAAATTTACTAATAAATTAGCCAATGTTCCTTAGAATAAATCAAACATGCCTATGAGTTGAAAACGTGACGCTAAGATTAATTATCACTTCTGTAAATGAATTCTGAGATTTCAGGTATTCCCTAATTATGAAGAAGCAGACTTAATTCATGAAGGAATATAAAACAGGGAAGAAAACTTTTGGTGAATACAACGCGCATGTATTTAAAATTGTTTCCTCGATGTAAAGCAGATATTAGTTCCAAGGATATAGGTAAAGTAGAACTACGACAATTAAAAGCTCAAGAAGGTTTTCTATAGGCTTTAGAGGAATCAGCCGATTGGGCTCTGCTTTCATCTATTTGTGATGATTCAAACTTGTGCATATCTGTAGGATGAATACATCTTATTGATAAGGACTGATGATGCTTTCATCTTATTCATAAGGACTGATGATGCGTAGTTTTACGTGAATTCGATTTATTAAAATTTGTGATTGATTCCTTGCTTATTTCACCTGTGGAGTGAAGTTACTTGGAGTGGTACAACGCTGTCTTCTTGGAATTGTTATTTAAACTAAGTTTAGTCCATGAACACACTGTTTTCTATTTGTGTGTATCCAAAAGCCTATATGTACAATGCAGAAACCTATTTTGATAAAACTTGAAAAGTATTCAAGGGCGTAAATCTTTGCCGGGCCGATCTTTGTTGACTGGAGGTTGGTTTTAAGTTTCACTTGACAAAAACATTTCTCCATGATGCAAAAAACAGTCCACCATTTAATCAAAACTGTATATTGTAATCTGAAAATATGCGTGTAAACCTGAAAAATATATGTTGCAAATTAAAAATGTCATGGAATACACAAAAAAAATTTCCTCTTAAAGTCAACATTTCACAAACATAGAGTAAATTTTATGAGATTTATCTTTGCCTTCAGATAGTATCCTTCCCATAATCTCAATTTTACGATTCCGCACAAATCATTTCGAAATTCTTCCAACCAAAATATTTGGTGAACCTGAGGCAAATTAACCATTTTAGAGCATCACAAACCTTTTCCAAATGGTTAAAACGTCTTTTGAAGCTAAAATGTTTTGCTACAAAATAATTTTACCGAACTTTTGAGCAGTTTAATTTTTGTGTTTACTTAAATTAGTGAAGACAAGATGAAGGAAAAGTCGAAAACAGCTGCTCGAAGTCGACGAGAGAAAGAAAATTCTGAGTTCTCGGAGCTTGCGAAGTTACTTCCGCTGCCGGCAGCTGTAGCAGCTCAGCTGGACAAAGCCTCAGTCATAAGGCTAACTGCCAGCTATCTAAAAATGAGGCATATTCTACCTGAAGGTAAGAACCTGAAAACCTTTGTGGTTTCAAAGTAAATATTTGACAGCAGTATAATGCACATGGAACGTCTGACGCTTGTAGAACCTGAGCAGATCAAACCTTCATTGATTAAAAAGAGCTTGCATCATTTACATATTTTTTATTTCAAACTGTGGAATAAGTGAGCACACGTATGCACATTTTGAAAACTTTCAAGACGGCCAGCTTAGTTATTGATCTTTGACACTTAAAGATTGCAATAAAATAAAAATAAAACTTTAGACTTGAAAGACACGTGAAAATAAAAAATAAAAACAATTTTGTAATAAAAGAAACTTGAAGGACGTGCGAAATTGTATGAGAAGAAAAACACTGAAAAAGTATTTTTATTCAATTGATTTCATATCATTTTCTTTACATCATTGGTTTTTATTTCTTCTAAAAATTTTCCACGTTCAAGAAAACGTCAACAACAAGCGATTTTATTGTTATTATTCTGTGCTTCTACGATCGCATGCCAACATTTTCTGATATGACTGTAAAATGCAACACAAAGCAGCATAATTCAATCAAAAACAAATGCATGATACTAAATCAGATGCTAGAATCCTAGATGCCGCTGCCAAAGTCTGAAAGATAATACACGCTGTAAAAAACAAACCCAATTTTTCCTGATATTTATTGAGAATAAGATCTAAAAATATATGTAAAAATCTTTGTTTCATGTCTAACATCATGACGTGAATATCGTGGCACACAGACCCATCTTTAGGTTTGGCCCGATAGATCAAACAAACAGACAAGGGTTTACTATGAGTGAAAAACTAAAAGAAACCATTAGCCCTTTTCAGCAGGGACACTGATGGCAAATGGAGGACCTGGCACCACCTGCCCCCCATTGAAAACGATATAGATGACGCAAATGAGTAAAGCAGCTTCTGGTAAAAATTCTTTGTACCTGGCCGGCTTATCGGCAAACAATGATGTTGTATTTTTGCCTTTTATGTGAAACACATCAACATTTTGACCACGGCTGATATCCTGAATCTCGGCAAACGTTGCTAAAGTAAATCATTGTGTTGATCACGGCCGGTGAAACACATCGTCTTTCGCATGCGTCCGTGTACAAGCAAATCGTTTGTTGCAGGTTAATTGGAAAAATGTAATTTTTGAAATAAACCAAAATCAAGAAGTGACTTAAATCAAGTCAACTACTCATCATTCTGTTTCGTCAAGCTAAGAGATTCTGGCCTACTAAGAAATAAGGCTTAGAGCCTTTCAATACATGGGTTGCACGAATACCCAAATACTTTCTTTGCATCAGAAATTATTTGCTGGCTCCTCCCTCCACATTCGTCTAGTTCAATGCAGCCACCAGCAAATCGCTTTTTCAAACACCCATAGCTTAGCAGTGGAATTTCCCGTACTTTTGTTGTTTTGAAAAAAGAGCAACAAACACATTATACCGCTTATGGTGAGGGTATCGCTTGTTTTGAAAAAGCGGTTGGCCGCATTAAAACTACAAGAATGTAGAGGGAAGAACCAGCAGATGAAAAAGGACGGGCTTGCCTGAAAAAGAAAAGCACACATTCGATTCCAGACTAACAAATATCGAGGTCAGTCACGCCCGACGTAACAAGCAGCGTGAGACCAGTCAACCGTATCTTCTTCAACTTGATCTTATCGTTTTTTTGAAGCGTAACAGCTGTAGGAGACAAGTGCTTCAGAAACGCTCCTTAAAATGCTCTGCTTTTTGCAAAACTTGTTGATCGTGTTGTTGGCTGCAGTTGTGTTCGCTGCAACCAGCCTTTTCGTACCGATTGACATACCTCAGTGAATGGCAATTAGAACAATTGGTCAATGATATGTCCTATAGAATGCAACAAGTACAAAGAAAACTGCTACTCAAATAATGTTCCCATATGGTGGAAAATTTGAAAAAACAAAAGCAAAATCGTAAAATTAGCGATAACCATTGCTTGTCTTGATATTTTTGCTGGCAAAGGTAGATATAACTATTCTAATTGCTGTTGTTTTTGTATATTTTATTACTTATCTTTCTATAAGTCCCAGACAGGAAAACCATGGAAAATTTATCAATAATTTCAGTTTCTCTCAAATTTTCTAGAACCTAAAAGTAAAACCTTTATCTATCTTAGCAATCTCTCTGAAGGGTAAGTAGTAAATGTTGACTTGAACGATATCTCCGGATTGGGAATTTTGCGATGTGCCTCTGATAAGATCAACAAACAGAAACACTCTCACCACCTGAGGAGGCAACAAACGTATCAGGAACAAACCGTGTTTACATTGAGGTGTCCATTTTCCATGCTCACTTAGCGAGTGAACGCAGCCAGTTTGGGGCGGTTTGTCTGGCCATGGTTTCAAAAACTTGTTCAAAAGGACGAATGCCCGACTTGAAACGGAGCTGATCCCTATTCCTATCATGAAAAAGAGTCATCTTTCGTAAACGGATCAGCAAAAAATCTCCTTCAAAACGAATATTCACTTTTGCCCCTCTTCGAGAATCACGCGGTGGATTTGTGGGATTTTTCCTTCAAAACAACACTTTCAAATATGTCGTAGATAATTTTTGACATACTTCAAATTGTTGTTATTTGAGTGGATGTTGCTGACAGTAAACAATAGTTCATCAAAATATCTACGCATAAATTGTTGAAATGTTCAACAAAAAAATCAATTTTGTTAACTTTCCGAACTTACCTGTGCTATTCTGCTGCTATTCTTGTGTTGATAATATTTTAATGAATTGTCTAAAACTTCATCATTTTTGCGATATTGGTTCTTTAAAATCAAGAAAAGCAAATTTTCCAATTTTCTAGTTTTCAATTCCGCGTGCAGATTTTCCCAACGCTCACATATGCTCAGTTTTGCATTTGCACCAATAAGTTCAGTAGAAATAATAGGCATTCGTTCACTGACAATCGTAATACTCATTGAAATCAAAGGAGCTTTTGTTTTCGCTGCGACTCGTAACTCTCCTATGAAAATTCATAGAATAAAAAATAAACAAAAGATCCAACTAACCTTGTTTATTTGAAGCTTGTGGCCGGCCAAGTTGCAAGTTCTCATCGTAAAACAAGAAACTTTAGACGCAGTTCACAATACTCTGGTGCCCATTTTTTAACACGTATGATAACTGTGCAGATAAGGAATTGCACATTTTCAAAAATCAAATATGAAACAACATCGAATCTGTCGCAGTTTGCAACAGCATTCTTTACTTTTATACAATCAAGTTATCACGTCCGTAACTTCCACACCACAGATTGCGAAAAATGATGACCAGACTCAAAATACTTTTTCCATCCTCCTACTTTTACAAATTAATGTGTAAATAAATATTCATATCATTTTAATTGCTACAAACGCTTTTGGTAAATATCTTTTTGCTACTAGTGTAAGGAATGTTGCAAAAAGAAGGAAAACCTACAACTGGAAATCGTTTAAAGCATGTTTCTCTTAAACTAATTTCAAAACCTGATGAAGGTTGCTCCAGTACGAGCAACGTTTATTAAAAAGCATGACAAGTATGTTGGCAGAGCGAAATGATAAATTCTGGAAAAAAAAGAAAGTGTCATTATTGGCGTTGCAAACATTGTGTCACCATACATTGTTTGTTTAAAGTCCCTTCGAGTGCTCTGTCCTACTGTAGTTTGAAGACCACGTGTTTCTGTTAGCCATGTGGTAAGATCAAGACCAACCAACCCCTGCTTTTCAAAGTGTCAGGTGTGATTAAGAGGCAAAGCAGCGAACGCTCTTATCTTTGGTCAATAATTGTACAGCAGTCCAAATTTAAAAGCGTTTCCAAAGCCAACCAGATAGTTATTCCAAACTTACCAAGAAAGACAAAGATGTTTTTAATATATACAGCAATCAATTTAAGGTATATCTTCAGTATAGTCCCTAAATTAAGTTCATATATGCTAGATTGTCCCAGAAAAATAATTGCCTACAATTATTGGCTAGTTTTGATTTCACATAAACAACTGATATAACCTTCATAAAAGTACGGACATTTTTCTGTGCGCCTTTCATGTAAGCAGCAATGGCTTGTAATGTCACACCGTGATCAAAAGATTTTGCATTAATCTAACTATGAAGCCAAACCTAGTGTTTGTAGTTGTGAAGATAATAGACGTAACCATTTGCTCACTTAGCAGTCGACAAAATGAAATGTTTGCTGTCAGCCACGGCAATGTTGTTTTTATGTTTCCTTTGCTTTTGTCCAATAATACAATTAGAACAATGCATCGGTTTCTTCATTTGCGCCGACAAGAGGCTGCCAAGCACTCCCATTATTCATCCATTAGTCATTATGATGTGAAGAGGGCGACAGTGCACCTGTTCAAATCCAGCGAAAGCAGTAGTTCCACTTCGTGCCTTTCAGGAAGCGCCATTTTGTCGCCACCACGTGATAATTTCTTTCCCCGCGTTCCAGTCATCCACAGGCCGCAGTTTTAACCATTCGATGTTTGCTGGTGTGTCATCAGTTTTTCTTGGTTTGAGCTAACCATTTTTTATTTTAAACGTGTCTAGTTATTATGATCACGCTACAAATAGATTCAATCAAAGTGCTATTACTTTTTATCATACTTTGCGGCTTACGCTCTTTTGATCTTCTAATTTTGAGTGAATACGTGGGTAAAAAATAAGATGCATTTTATGCAAAATAAAATAAAACCCCAAACAACGCAAATACCTACAAAGCTCTTGATTAACTTGCGCACGTGTTTGCACATCAGCAAACACATTTATTAAAGTTGTCTTGTAATCTGTTGACAGGCTCCGGACTTAACCAGCAAAACCAGGTCAGCAGTTTGCAAAGAGGTTTGTACTGACGGCTTAAAAATGTTACAACATGTTAGAACAACAAGCGACACATTTACGAAAGGTATGACACACATTCAAGAAGCACAATCATCAAAACAAAATAAAAGCTGATAAGTTTTACGCTCCTCGGCTTTGCAGCACTTGCATCTTAAGCCAGCAATTTATAAACATTTTCGTACGTTTTCTTCTAACACAAGTACGTAAATCATGAACTTGACAATACTTGACAAAAAATAGAAGGAAAAAATTAGAGTCAAATCAAGACTTATAAAAATAGATATTTTAATTTAACATACAATAGCGTGAAATTTATCACGGATCGAAACCCTTGTCTGGGGATATCAAACGTACGAATGTGAAAAAGTTATCTCAATCAGGAAATAGAAGCTTCGTACAAAACCTGCTCTATTAAAAATCAACTGTGGGAAATTTAGAATGAAAATATAATAGCAACCAATAGCTCTTAAAGCATATTCACTTTTCTCCGGGATCAGTGTGTATACAATTGACTCTTAACGCAGTAATGTGAAGTTAATAGTTCAACATCGTCGCTACGTCACCGCTAAAAGACAAACTTATGCGCGGCCTGTTAAGAAAAGTCTATGGCAAGCAAATGCATTTTGTTCGTGAAGAACTCAGTTTTGGGACAGATTTTACTGTATATGCAATTGATCCTTAAGCCTGCATTTTCGTTTTTTTCTTTTGATACTTCATTCGGCGACTTTCGTTATGACTTTTAACTTATTTATACATCACAGTTTTGTATACCAAACCCAAGACAACATATGTTCAAAGTAAAATCTGCTTTTAACCATTCTTTCAAAATCATTTATTTTTTCTACAGTTTCCTGTTCGCGAATGCCTTGCAAGTAGTAATGTTAAATAGCAACCACACATGCAGCTTTTATACCAAATAAAAAATTAGCATTTCTGTGTTGCAGTGCCAAGACATAACCGTATTGTTTAGACCTTATGACAATGCGTGTATGACTGTTGCTCATCGAACAACTTTCATAACAAACGACACTTTCATGAAGTTAAATTCGTGCCAAATCAAATTGGTGGTAAAGTAGTAAGCTGAAGAAGTAGGTTACAAAGTCCAAGTGAAAAGCTAGTCGCATTTCAAAAATGATGGTTGAAAGCATGAGAAATACTGTAGAAAAAGTAAAAAAAATATCTTCAAACAAAATACCAACATAAATTTCAGCGTGTTTGTAGACGCCGGAATGTTTTCTTCAGGGACAAGAAGAAAAAGTACATCCAAGAAAAATCAATGCATAGTTTTGTTACTACGCAACGAGCTAAAACGCGGCCACAGTCATGAACACTGAGCGAGTGTCTCTTGGCACAGGCTTTAAACTTTATTGCAGCAAGCCATTTTGCAGCAATGATTCAAAACCACGTAGCCAAACAGATACTTCAAATATTAGCAATGGCTGCTACTGTATCGGGTCGGCACTCGCGCCACGAGCAATTGCAGAAACGAAAAGGTTTTTACTCCACATTGAAAGTTTTATCTTTTATCCTAAACAACATTGCTTAGAAATGAATTCTGCTGATGATCAATTTCAACCTTTTTTCACCTAAAGTGTTTTCACGTTTTTGGCTAAAGGTTGAATCCTATGAATACCATTTTCAAACACAGCGGGCGTTGGACACATGTGTGAAAGCGAACAAAAGATTATCAACTAATCTTGCAAATGTTTTTTCCAACCCCCTTATCGTTTAAATGCTTCAGACAACTTCAACCTAATCAGTGTGTTCATTATTTTATCTAAAGCAGTGATTCTCAACGTGGTCCAGGTGGGCCACGTGGTCCCCAGAGAGTTCCATAAATTCTTGATAAAACGTTCCTGGAAATTGTAACCTTTACTGCACAACAAATTATTTAGGACAAAGTGATCCATCGGATATTTTTGAAAAGATTGTCCCCGGGAAAACGAGGTTGAGAACCACTGATTGAAAACGACTGAATCGATTTTCTCGTTATTTGTGCTGCTTTCCCGCAAAAGGAGGGATATATATGGCGAGATGCAGGCATTGTGCTTTTTGTGTTTGTTTATTTATAGCTTTTATTAGCGCTGATGTGCTTACTTTTGAAGTAGATTTTCAAAGTTTTTTTTACATTGTTTATTTGACAGAATCAATCAAGTTTATCGTCAATTTTGCCCGTGTCTACATAAAATTTTAAGCCTTTTTTCCCAAACTTTCAAAATGGCAAATTCGTCTAAAAGTTCGTTTTTGCCAGTTTGAATGTAACCACGCCTTTGTTCAGCCACACCTTTGTTTTTAAAGCTATCATTTACAGAAAGTTTCGTAATCTTTCTCTGTTTCAGCGGTTTAGGGGGTCAAAAAGGCGCCCCCTGCAGAAACTTTAAATTGGCGAAGACCATGCAATAACCCTGACTGAATTCATGCTTTATTCATACTTTACTTTGCGGTTACTGGCCGCATGCTGTCCAGAAGAGCCATGAATCTTGGCATTGCACCTGAAAGTATTAAACTACTGTAAAACCTCTATTTGAGCGCCACCTCTAATAGAACGCCGCAATAAAGGACGGGTTGAAAAATAGAGCGCCACCCTCTGATTGAACGCCACTTTGATGAATTCTTCTATTTTGGAAATAGTTACGGCTGAAATCTCCTTTCTACAGTGTTTCTCCAAAAATAAGACCTTCCCTAAAAATAAGACCTAGCCTGAATTTCTTGATATTGATATTGATGCGGAAAATATTGAAAATGACGAGGACGGCTTCAACAGCGACCTGTCACTTGATTTTCACCACCAGTGAATCTGTAATTACTTACCAGTAATCACCCTGCATTCGTGTNTTTTGCTAATTATGTAAATGTGTTAGATGTTTTTTCTTTTCATTAATAAATTTTATCTCAAAATTCTGACCAGCTAGTCGAAAAACAGAGCGTCAACCTCTAATTGAACGCCACCTCTAATAGTGTAGAACGCCACTATAAAGGAAGGGTTGAAAAATAGAGCGCCATGGCGGTGAAATAAAGGTTTTACGGTATATAGGAAATCGTGTCTCTGTCAGGGTAGCCACGGGCCGCACACCAACCATCTAACATTGTACGAAAAAAATTAGCATACACATATGACGTTGCTCAATGTCACAAGTACTCATTATTTCACTGTGTCAGTTCTTGCTCATAAACAAGGAAGACCTTAATTACAACGGTTTCCCTTCACCTCGCGAGCTTCTGAGTTTCAGTACACGCATGAATAGAATTGATCCCTGAAGCAATTAGACCTGGATTTACAACATTTTATTTCTCTCACTTTTAGACAGCTTACTTCAGAAATTAATATAACATTAATATAGTTGGTCCTTAAAACGTGCATCCTTACAATTCCGTGACTTACCTTCGTTGATTCGGAGTTTTAGTTCTCTCACATATTTCCACGGCATCCATAACAACCATTGCCATATCATTTTGAATCTCAACAATCTGGCGCAGAGATTTGCTTTCTACACAGTTTGTAGAGATATGCAGAGAGCAAAAACTNAATTATGATATGTCGGGCAAACATAAACCTTACACAACTACTGTGTGTATATGACACATNTTTGAAAAGGTGGTGTGCATACGTCATATAATAAAAGACACCGGGTTGCTTCTCATAGATGTTTAACCCGTTAAACGTTTGCGTTAAACAGTCTTTTCAGAGTAAAACGAAACAGTGGAAATAATTTTAACAATATTTCGTGTAGCTGACGACAATTATTGGAAGCGAGAGTTACAGTTGGCTTGAGATGAAGATTGTAAGCTCTGCAACGTTCAAGTTGGCGAGCCAAACTTCATGTGCTTTAAGAATAGCCTACATTGTTTTGCCACTAAACCAGGAGCTTTCACACGCGACTTACAATGCTTGTTGTGATAAGGCACGTGTGATGTAACTCGCGAAAGTGCGACACCACTTACTGCAAACACTCAAAGCGCGAAGTATTGCGTTTTACACTCAGTTGCCACAACAAGCAAAACTGCCATAATCCAGTGCTCCGTTCCGTCAGCTGACAGCGAGCCCAGTTCGCTGAATCAGAACGCATCACAATGCGGCCTGCGACATTACAGAACGCACGTTTTTAGGAAAGCGGTGTTTGCAAAGAGGATCAAGGCGACTTAAGCAACAAAATGTCTGCCCCTGCTGACAGGTAACGAACGTTTCAATCGCCTCACGGACTCACCGACTTTTTCGAGTGTTTTCACACCACGCCAGTTTAAAACTAGCGCTAAGGAATTGACACACGCTGTTGGACCGGGTTATGGCAAGTGCTGATCAAAGAACGCCTTTGGGTCGTACCACGGTTCGTCACGGCTTCAACCCTGCAAGCGGTAACGACCCACAATGGGCGTAAAAGCATCCTAAGCAAATAATGAATCAGGCCAAGTGCCATCACGTATTTGGGATCGGCTTGTGTGGGGGCAATTTTCTCCTCACAGACTAATTTAACTTCAGCCGTTTTCCGCATTGCTTTGTATCATTAGTCAGGTACAAATAACAGGCAATGGCGTGGAGCCAGTGTTTTCCACTGTCGATTGAATGCAATGTTAAACAAACAAGTTTTATGAAAACAGGGATCAAAAGTGGTTTAGTTTTTTACCGTAGTGTGCACGCTTATTTGGGTTGTCGTGGTGTGTTTTTGCAAAGAATGTTTTCGAAGCGCTTGTGCCAATCTTTTTTCGGTACAGCTTTTCAAAAAACTTGAAACTAACTACGAAAATGTACTGACAACTCCTGAAGGCTTGGCTTCATGAAAAAACTGTTCTCGTTGGTTGTACTGGAAGATTTGGAAAAAAAGAAAAAATTTAAGTTTTGAAGCGTTGTTATGTCATTAAAGAAACACTAACTCAAAAACCCATAGTTAAAATGATTTTTTTAAACTCATTATCACTGGGGTGGACAGGCCGTAAGTATCGTTTCTTAAGTCTTCGATATGATCCGACTGGGAATTGAACCAGCCTACCATCATCTGTGGTGCGAGCTCTATCTCACTTGACCACTTAAGCTGTTACGAAAAATATTATATCATTTATTAAATCTGTGGTGGTTGAGTGATTTTTGTGCAAATAAGTCATCTTGCAAAAGTACTAGAATACTATAATCCTGTAAGTCAAGACTTGTGAATTTCATAAATATGGCACTGAAGTTCAATGCGACTCTTGAAAACATGTGAACTTAATCACATTTTTGAAACTATCATAAACTCATAACTTGTTTCTAAAAACTTGTTCGTGATGAAGCTCTTGGCAACTCAACATTTACTTAGCGCTGGTTCTTCAACTTATTCAAGACACTGAGATCCACAACTTTTATCTGTGCATTCAACGCACCATCGTAATTGGAAAAATGAAATATTAAATCCTCCGATCATTGGAATATAACAGTGGTGGCCAAACTGCGGCTCGCGAGCCGCATGAAGCTCTTCGAATCTTTGTATGTGGCTCTTTGAGCTTTCCGAAAAATTATATATTTGTTTTTTATTTTATATTTCTATTGCGAAATGGTACTGTGGTAACTAACGTGTCGTACAATATTACTTTTGCAAGTTGTTCCAAAATGATTTATGATGTCACAGAAGCGTATATTACAAACAATAAATCCGTGTTTTTAGATTTTTATGTTGCGGCTCTTTGTAACTTGTGTATTACGATATACGGCTGATATATAGAGCAGGTTCGGCCACTCTTGGTATACAATCTATCAACACACAAAGTAAAACATGCTTCGGACAAGCCGAATCCCTGAGAGACTGAATCACTGAGCCCCTGGAATTTGATCGAACCCAGGTTAAGAAGCATTGGCCTAAACATTGGATAGCGGGAAGCGATATCTTCGTGAACCGCAAGTAGTTTCAGGCACTTTCCTACAGACCCGTAGCCACGGGGGTGGCATCCGGGGGCAGCATCCCCCCAATTTGTTTTGTTCCCCCCCCATTTTTGTTGTGTTCAGAAAAATTTATTAAGAACATGAAATAAAAACGAAATTTTTTCCCCAAAAAAATGTATTTTGCCCCACCCCCCAGCCTTAAAACCTGGCTACGGACCTGCTTTGCTAGCGATAGTTCTTGCCATGGCGTAACATGAACGTTCTTTCTTTGCTTTATCCAGTCCTTATGCAGTGCAGTTGTTTGATGCAACCTGGTGCAATGTATTTGTTTCGCCAGAAGTCCAAGCCCCCTTCTACAACAATGGCTACAGCGGATGGGCCGTAAATCGCAGCCGTTACCTCGGACCCAGCATTCGCGTCCACGACCATCATTCTCTGGCCTTGGATCTGTTGCAAAGCCTCGACGGCTTCCTGTTCGTACTGGGCGCAGATGGAAAAGTGATCTACATGTCTGAAACAGCGTCGTCGCACCTTGGACTTTCGCAGGTGGGTATTTTGGCGATCATCCTTTTTTTTAATCTTCTATGAATAGTTTCCAGAAATAAACGAGTGGATGATGAGCACGGGATTGATTTCCAGAGACTTTTGCATCAGTGCTTCGTCGCTTGTCAGCTGAGTTTTCCTCATGATTGTCGGATACATTGCGGTAATAGCCTAGTTCCACCGACCTTGTTTGGTTCCAATAAGATGTTACATTTACTAATCACTTTTTCTCAAAAAATTAATGTAAACGTGGATGCAAGTACAAAATCACCAAATTCCCGTCAATCAACCACCTAACATAAGTTCTCCAACACTCACTCTCCATCATTCGCAGTTGCCCGAGCCGTTTTTCCAGCAGTGCTTCCTAACCTGCATCCGCTTGCAACCCACTTTTGCGCAGATTTTTTTCTAGCTCCCATTTCTCGATTTAGTCAATGGAAAGTAGGTCAATGTTTAAGAAACGTTACAGTTAAATGCCGGAAGATATTTTGAAGGAGCTTTGTTTCAACAAAATTATATTTTGTCACGTGACAGCGACGTATTTATTAAACATTCGAAACAAGGTGAAGACTTGCGAAGCAGTGCATGCAATTTACCACAAACCATCCTTGTGCTTGCACATCACAATACAACCTTTGATGACACGGTAGCAGTTACGACCTTAGGAGCAGAAAATAACTGCATTCAAAACTTTGCAAGTGCAGATAAAATGCTGGAAATCGAGAAGCATTTCTGCTTTTGTTATGCTTGGTGTTAACCCACTACGGCATTTGTATGTTGCACATTCGAAAACGCGAAGAAAAGAAAACAGTATTTCATCACCACCAGTATTTCTACAGATAACTAGTTTATCTCACTATCGTCGATAACCTTGCAGGTGGAATTGACGGGCAACAGCATCTACGAATACATTCACCCCGGGGACCACGATGAGATGAAAGCAGTGCTGACAGCCCCACCTCCCCCACCAAGTGCGGTAAGAAATTTTGGCATGTTTTTTTAATCTCCCCCACAGTTTAAATTATTTTCGTGGAAAGAGAACGATGTCATTAAGTTGTATTTGGGTATGCGAAAAATCAAAAGCTTGCAAAACTCCATACTCAGGCATGATCACAAAAAAGCAACAAAACAACAAGTAAATCTCAGTACATTTTTATGTGTATATTTCTTTCATTCATGAAATCACGCAAGTGAAAAATAGAATACGACGTAAAAATCGTTTTTGCAGAATCCCGCTTATCCTCAAATTTGCCCTGAATATGAGACCGAACGATGTTTCTTCACGAGGATGAAATGCGTGCTGGCCAAGCGGAACGCAGGTTTAACAAGTGGTGGTTACAAGGTTCGTGCTGCGAACATATAAAAGGGCACCTCACCCTTTGCCAGTTTTNCAGTTGAAGATCAAAAACGTTCCAACCAGAACATTGCTCTATGTTTAATCAAGCTGTAATTTTGAGCTTTGAGNCGAATCAATGTGATTGTTGGTGAAGTTTGCAAAAAAACGTTTGGTGATGATGTGGGTTGCGTTTATTTGCAGCGAAAATCAATGAACAACTTCAAAGAAAACATCTTTCAATAATATTCGTGTAAATTACAAAATTGGTGCCGTTCATTAATTATGGTTTGAAATCAAACAGTCGTTTTGCAGAAATTGTTATCTTATGAAACCACATTTCCTAAGAAGCGTTAAACTGGCTCTAGGAAGTAAGAACTATTTGAATAAAAGGAAAACAAAAATGGGTATTTGGATTTTATGTTATTTTGCAGTTACAAAGATGAGTTGACCGATATGGCCAAAACCTTCATGAACCTTCTTTGCAGGTAATACACTGTACCGGATATATAAAAGTCCGATACTTTTTGTTCGACCATTATGATGCAACAGCACCAGGTTGTTACCAGAATGTGGGTGTGATGGTCGTTGGCCAATCGTTTCCTGCCACGTCAGTAACGGACATCAAACTATGTTCCAACATGTTTATGTTTCGTGCTAGCCTGGATCTCAAGCTTATCTTTTTGGATCAACAGTGAGCAAATGTTTGATACATTTATGGACTATTTCTATTCTAAATTAACTGAATATGTGTTGTGATTGGGATTAATTGGGCAGTATATTAAAAACGTTGGACTTAATTCAAAACTTTGCAGGGAGAAGATGCACCTGCGTTTTCATGAAAAGTGCATGCACATACTTTCGAAATTACAGACATTTTGACCTTTTATAGTTAAAGCAATGGTGATCATTAATGTAAACCGGAATACTCTTTTATGTTAACATCTCAGAACATTCACAAAAAGCACTTTCCTAATGGCACACTTTGTTACGATTTGGCGAGGATCAAAGAATCCCCTGCTTGCTTGTTTAGAAAAAAACGCAAGAAACCACGGTAGGTAAAGACTAAAAACTAAAACAAAATTGAAACTCTTTCACAGCTCCCAAGAGTCGGTATTCACATCAGGTTTCAAATTTTGAAATTTTCTGCAAACTACAGTATTTTGAAAGCTTGCGTAAAGACATTCGAAAATTTGGCATAATGCAGTAATATTTGAAAATTTCTGACAACTGCACTGGTCTTAAAAGTAACTAAAGAGTTAGTATTTTTTTTCAAATTAAGCATTTTGCGATAAAGTGCAGCATTTTATACACAGCAATGAGCGGCTAAAGTCATTACTGTGATCGATTGAAGTCATAACTGTAACTTCATCGCAATCCAGAAGGCATTACAGCATGTCCTTGCTTCCCACAAACTGTTTGTCAGCGTAAAAATACGATATTTTATTTGTCATAATTTGACAATATGTTCAAAGTCTCTTCGATAATTACTTGAAAGGAATTTTTTTATTTCGTTTGTTACCTTTGCATACTTCTAAATTTTAGATTTGTTTGAAATGCAGAGTTTGCGTATTTGCAGAGTTGCCGACTTACTGGGTTTTGAACCACAGGATTTACTTGACAAGACCCTCTACCATTACGTCCACGCCTCGGATATCCATCACCTGAGAGATGCTCATCAGAAACGTAAGGTTGAGTTTCAGGAACTGACATCGTGTTTTGCATCTGCAATTCAGTGAACTTAGGTGCGATGACATTGATGGAAACAGTGGTTGGGATGATGCATTGCACTCAAATTGTGGCACATAGCAAACTGCTTTATTCTGTTTGGTGCAAAGATAAAAGCATTTTGAACAACAGAAATGTTGTTGTATCGCTTTCAAAATACAGTGCATCCTTTTTGCACTGGACTTTGAAGCAAGCCATGCAAAAACACCAAAAAGAATTAGGCTGCTGTTGACGTCAACACATTGCCAAATACTTCACCTAGATAGTTCAAAACCAATTGAAATCGTTCAGAATAGATTGTCCAAATCTAAATGCTTCACTTGCATGGTCCAAATTCAATGTCTCACACAGATGGTTTAAAACTGAATGGTTCACTGGTATGGGTATAAACTATAAATGAACGAAGTAATTAAAGCATTTTGGTTGTGACTATGCCAAATTTCTTGGATTTTTTTCACGAAAAAAGGAACACCAAATTTTTCTTTTGCTTTAATCCTCCTTGGATGCAAACATAATCATTTGAAACCAAATTGCACAGTTTTTCTGCAGATTACTATTTTTACTAGACACTGGCATGATCTATTGACGGAAATTTTGTAAGTAGGTGATAAATTTATCTTTACATTGAAACACTTTTTTTATTCAGTGAAAGGCTCTACGCCACCAAGCAAGTTTTAACTATACATGTGAAAAACACAGTTTTCTGTTATACAATAATAAGCATGAAATATCACGTCTAGCTAGATTTATTGAGTGAATTCAGTGGATATGTAGCACTGAAGCAGGTCGAATGTTCTCTATGCAGTTCTAAACAAAGGACAAGTAAGGACGAAATATTACCGATTCATGACCAGGAACGGGGGATGGGTGTGGCTTCAAAGTCACGTGACCATTGTGCACAACAGTCGATCTTCCAGACCGCATTGCATTGTCAGCGTCAATTACGTCATCAGGTTTGTAAACTCAGAGTGTGTGTTTGCGAGAAGAAAGCAGAAATATTTTCTGATTCAAAATGGCCGTGATCTGACGCACAGTGACACCTACTGCCAAGACCTATCTTCCGATGGCTAGTTTGTTGCCTTTTCCCTTTTCACGATTCCGAAAACAAATAAACCGCAAATCGATCGGGAAAACATACAAATAAGGATTATGAATGTACTATTACGCTTCGAGGATGAAATCGACAGCCGAGGCTGCATGGGATCGATAGCAAATGTTTTATCAAATCTTACAAAAAATAAACCAAATGAGCAACTGTGGTAATTTCATAGAATCCTTTTTGCAAGCAATCTTGCATTGAAGCTTTGATTGGTGCCAAAATTGATGGTATCATACACTTTCAAGTAGGTCTGTAGCCGGGTTTTAAGGTTTGAGGGGGAAAAACAAATTTTAGGGGTATAACTTTTGTTTTTAATATTGGTTTGAAACAAACTGTATAAAACATTTTCTGGACACAACAAACTTTATGGGGAGGCACAAATCAACGTTTGGGGGGCACTGAGCCCTAATGCTCTCGCGTGGCTACGGGCCTGCTTCCAAGTGTACAAATAACCTTGAAAACGTCTGCCTGAAATTTTCGAAATTCTGAGTCGAATAAATGAAGTTGCACAGCAGCCTTAGAAACGATTAAATTACGCTACTGGTCAAAAAACAACAAGTGCAGAGAGCTGTTGTAGTTTTTGCGTATTTGTGGAACACCTTATGGAATATGCTAATTAAAATTAAAACTAAGTAAATCTGATTATTTTACAGCAATGTTGAGGCTGAAAACGTTGTGATGTCAATGGAGCAGATCGAACCATCGAAAGTTCCTCACTTTCCAAACAAGGCATCGAATTCCGATCGTGGACGAAAGAAACGATCCAGAATTTCCTCCAGTTCCGTGCATCAGAACAACCTAAGCAGATCGCAAAACAGCAAACACTTCAAGACGAAATTGCGCAGCTATCGGGCCATCGCTTCCGATGGAACAGATTCTGCTGCCCCAAGTCTGTCTCCTACAGGAGCTGTTGCTGCAAAAAGTCCATCGTGGAGAAAGCACAACTGTGAAAAGTGTCAAGAACCTGTGACAAAACGCAGTCGTTTTTCAGATGAACGCGGAAGCGAAATCAAAACTGACTTTTCTCCATCACCGTTGGTTTCACCCAAAGACACGAAAATGTACGATTTTGCAAAGCCACCGAACCCTGACTGTCGTCAAACTCCGTGGTATTCCAACGACGACAGAAAAATCAAACTTTCGTCTCACGAGCGCCACCTACCGGACCCTGGAAATTTTCCATCGTACCACCATCACGTGCTGTATCACTATCACCATCACCACCATCACGGCATAACCGCTGAACATCACCACCACGTGGCTGGTATGCATCACAATGTGCTCTACGATCCCATGGCTCATCCTTACTGTGGCTTTCTGCCAAGTCAGAATTCAGCTAGTGAGTACTGTTGTCAAGCGTGAATAGAATGCTAGAGCAGGTTTCAGTCAATGAAAAAAGGTCTTAAATCTTATGGTTTTCTGATTAAACTTTTGCAATATGTTAAAGTTATTTAAAAATAATGTAATGATTCACTCGGAAGTTATGTTGCCCATTTGGTGTAGACAAGTTTTTGAGCGCTCTGTATGGTTAGATTTTAGGGACCAAATTAAAACCCCGGAATCTTTGACTCACCCATTCCGAGATATTTCAGGAACCTTTGACAAAATCAGAACAGTACACACATAATCTGCAGTAACCGCATTTCTTTATATCATTTAATACATAAGCTGGAGGTCATCAAGAGTTTTGAGAAATCACGTTCAGCGTCAACTGATGTAGGTTTGGTGGTTTTAAGTTCTTCAACTTTTCTGTGTTATCTAATCTTTTTTGCTAAACTTGAATGACTGCATTTTTTTCTGTACCACCAGGTTAATGTGGTAGAGACGACATCTAGGCAAAGACTCGCTGACTTCCACTAGAAATCCGCGTTCAGCAGCTGCTATTCTACACAAAAACAGGGCAACCAGTTAAAGTACAATAATATATTTTAAGATTATCGAATATAACTAAAGCACTAAATAACTTCCAAAATCGCTGGAGCTGGTGAAAAGTCACTAGGAGTGGCAACACGTCTGGTTGTAGCATGTGTTATTCTTCAAATGAACTGTTACAAAACTGAGACCATTGTGATGCTGCCATCCCTTTATGCTCAAGGCAGAGATTTTGGTTTGTAAAACTGCTCTAAACTATAAACCAGGCATAGGTAACCTGGGGCCTGCGGGCCAGATGCGGCCCGCGTGAACATTTATATGGCCTACATCAGATTTTTCATTACCCAACTTACAATAGATCAAAAGACTTTGTCAAAACGAAACATCAACAAAGTTGATGACAGATGTCAGTGAGAAGCTTTCGATGTTAATTTCACCAGAAGGATGCATCTAGCCGGCATCTACAGTGGTACCGTTTTTCATCTAGACCTAAGATTACAACTTCTGTTTTACAGACACATATTCGTTAAAATTGCCGTTTACATATGATGGCAAAAATTCAACAAAAATTCTGGTCTATGATAAGCTTCATCTTATTCAAAAAGTTAATAATGCAAAAAACAAATTCAAAACCCTGGAATACTAACGTGGGTCTGGATGACCCGGGTCAAATGAATTCACTCACGTTAAACTACGTAAGCGGGGGTCGGCGCGCTTTCAACTCTTCAGTAGCTTCATTTTTTGTGTGACTTGTAAATAAGTGCGCTTTCTGTCATCCACGCTCTTCTAGATTTTGCAAGGGAGCGAGTTCGTGTCACGCTGACCCGACGTTATGGTCAGTGTGAGGTGGCAATGGGCACGCTGGACCCACGTTATGGCTAATCGGGGTAGAGCGCCAGGTGGCTGGAAAAAGCTGAAACTCACTCAGCATACGGTCGTGTTAGCAGTATTCAAAAGAAGTTGTTCACGCCCATAATTTTTGTTTTTATGAGTAATTCAATTTAGGCATTTATGACACCTTCACTATATTTGGTCTACTTACTTTTCATCAAAAATCGTATGATATTAGAGTATAAAACTTTGTTAGTGCTCAAACTGCTCAGTGAGATTTATATTTTCAGTGTAGTTTTTGTGATCAACTGCAGTTGAAGGAAAATAAATTTTTTTATTTTTGAAAACCGGGTCATTCACACCCGACGCTAGTATAAACGTAACAAAAACCCAAGGTTAGTACACTTGGGTTCAGAAACAGTTTTTTTCAATTGAAAAACTTACGTGTAATGCTTCAGAAAACAAAGCAAACTGTCGACTACAAAGTCTAAGTCTTCGTATTGCTTTACGCAAAAAGGTAAGGCTCTTCTGCAAAACGTTTTTGACAAAACACAATCGTTCAAAAACTTATAAAAACTCAACAACGTGTTTAGACGCGTGGAACCACCATCACACGTCATCAACAACGACGAAGCGTTTCCATGACGACGAAGACAACCCGAGAACCTCTGCCAGTCGAGCAGCAAGGGACGGTTTGCAAAACACTGCAAAGAACAAAGAAGATTTGCGCCTGACGAAAGCTCACCGTTCAGAGATTACGAAAGTTCACGAATTGAAATCCAGCAATCACCAGCAGAGCAAACACCATGTCTTGCGCAAGGAAGAAATCACCTCGACGTCATGTCGTTACGCAACAGCTTGCGAGAACGAAATTCGTGACGTCAGAAAAAGCTGGTGCGACGCTTACTCGGGCAGCTTGTCGATGAAGTACGTCACAAACAGTGGTCCGTTCCCGCATTCCTCGCATTACGCCATACCGCCGTACATGGCGAATCAAATTTAACTCCAGAACTACTTTCCGCAACCACTGGATCTTGTTTCTATTTTCCTCTGTGAGAATTTACATTACAAAAGTTACCTAAATCTGGGACAAGTTTTGCTTCGCTGCAGGAACGTGTTCAATCATTTTTATCGTTTTTGTTAAGTTATGCGATTGTGGAAAAGTTTATAGTTTTTTACTCGCTGCGATCTTTTTGTCGAAAGTTGTTGAACTCCAAAATGATTTTCACCAACTCACCAATGAAGTTGTGTCCTTCTTCGCCACAGCTTTGTAACTGCCGCATTAAATGCGCCCTAGCGAATTTTATTTTTAAATTGGAATTTGTTCCAAGCACGCTTTTTTTCTAACGACGCCTTTCAATGCAAATATACAAAAAATCACCATATTTGATTTAAAAGACTTCCGTTGAAGAAAGTATAACACTGTTTTCAGGTTCCATCCTTGCGATGATGAGCTGCAAGCGGTTTGCATTGTATAATTATATAATAGCGCTAGATATTATTTTGACATTACTGTATACCAGTAACATGTTGGTTCAAACAGTTAGGTTAAATATGATAGACGTTGGTCGGTCCAAAAGTCTCGCAACTACCTGTAGTTTGTATATCGCCACCCAACTATCTCGTTTTCTCAAAGCAATGCTTTCATTCGAGAACATCTTTTCCGTAAAGCACTTTTTCTATTATTTTGCACAGCTTGCGTCAACAGCTTGCGTCAACAGCTTGCGTCATGATTTCGTTTCAGTTTGTTGCCGGAAGGAACGTCACAATGTTCCAAATACAGTTGCTGACGTGTGATTTTGAGTTACTGCCACTAATAGAAGCGTTGAATGGAAACATGGTTTCCATTGTTTCACTGGACCTCCACCAGCATGCAGGCGTGCACCTTACATGTGAATTCAAGCTGTAGACTACCAGATTCTGTGTCTCGATAAAAAAAAATATAAGTGCAGTTCCTGGAAGCTGACATACTTCTTGAGACAAACATTAAGATCATTTTGGGTTGCTGCAGTGGATTTAGAACAGGGTTTTTAACCAGGATCTGTTAACCAATTAGGCATTCATGAACGTGTATTAGGGTGTTCGCAAAACAAAATCCAATCCAGAAAATCCCCCACCCGGCCTGTCAGATCACTGACGTGAAGAAGGATCGAGCGTGTTAACAGGTTCGCAGATCGTGGCCCTGCGCGAGACTACAGTATACTGGACTGGTGCCTGGTTACGCTAGGAAAAACCCAGCTAGAGACGCAGCTAACGAAATAGCGG
>JGI24159J19872_10000105_pt1 | contig 50305 bp, 27 predicted proteins | sample Ectturendosymbi4_FD_19872 | JGI IMG/M metagenome (IMG submission 19872) | reverse complement strand
TCAGATAAGCTTGAAATTTTTGCATTAAAGTTATAAAAACAGTTGCAAGTTGGCATTACTTATAACAGGATGTTATGCAATGATTTCACTGGTCCGGGCCGCTTCAGATTAAATATGCCTGAAGTGATCCTGGAACTGAAACGAGTTTGACACCCCTGTTCTAAGCTAAGCAATCAACAAGTTGATTAATTTTATAACTGACTACATCAGTTTTTTTAAGGTGTTCTATGGACCCGATTCGGGTCCCTAGAAATTGGAAATCGGGTCCCTAGAATTAGAGAAAATTATCATCAGGTCACTTGAATCAGAGAAAATGGGGTACCTAGTATCAGAGAAATCGGGTCCCTACACATCCATACCAAGTACCTAACATTTTCCTTAAAAAAGAACTGGACTACATTATTCTAGCCTTTATTTGTCTGACGTAAAGGAAACTAAAATTGTGCAATGCGCTTATCAGCAAACATATTGTTTACTAAACAACAACTGCAGTTGCGTGGTTATGAGATACTAAATAGGCTATCTACTGTTAGCATGATGACACTTTAACAATATGCTTTGGTAAAATGATAAAACTGCACTGAATTTTACTGTTGGTAGTTCAATGAATAAAACAGCACTGAGTTTACTTTTGTGCGACGCCCTCGTAAAATAAATCGACCCACCAGAGCGTCGCGACGCACAGTTTGAGAACCACGGGTTGAAGGAATTGTGAATCATCAAAATATTTTGAAAGCTAAAAGAGAAGAATGATTTAAAAGTTTGAAAAAAAAACAGCAAATTGAGATATTTTAGTTTGTCAATCTATTCAAGGCTATTCGTGATTCGACGGTTATAAACAGGATAGACAATAAATGCATAACAACCGAAAATTACGTAGCTGAAAGATGCAAGCTACAAACGCGAAACTCACGTATTATTTGTGATTCGTCAGTTTGTAATGATACTGAGCTCGACCTGGAGTTTTTACTGGATGGTTCGACGAGCATCAACTCCGAAAATTTCGACAAACTTAAAGATTGGGTCGCGTCGTTGGCAACTTCTTTGGATATTGGTTACTACTCTACGCGAATAGGTAAGCTTGTTTATCTTTTAACACCAGAAATTCCTGATTTATGAGAGCCGTTACTTGCCAAACTAATCGAGAAGATAGAACAAAGCGAATGCAGTTGCCGTAGGTTTCACATAGAGTTTGAATTGAAGTATAGTCTTGAAAACTGTACCAACAAACATTTCATAGAACACTTCTGGGGCTGAGCAGTTTACCGCAAGGGGAAAACTATTCAAATAACAGGTGGAGTGAACGTAGACACTTTTTGTCCGATAATGGGTTTTGCTGTTTAGTGTTGTATCCTACAAACGATTAGTTTGTGCCTATTATTTGCAGACGGCAGTACGTTAGGGCCCGAAACTGCAGCTGGGTGAGATTTAGATTCAAACTGTGGTTCTTAATGATATGCGTGTGGTATTTTTGGCCTGGTTGACAAAATTCATTAAAAAGTGTTCCCAGGTTTATATTTGAAGATAACAAGTTTGGTTTTAAATTTTGTCGTGTTTACAAGGTTTATATTTAGGCTTATTCTTGTGAATTAATAGGTACAACTCTTAGCGTATGTAGCTCAATTTTATGCAAAAGTTTTATCCTGAATCGGCCAATTAGCACTCGTTCAAAATGTTTATAGCTCGAGATTCCTAGCAAGGCTTAATCAGATCTCATGTAAAAGAAGCAATTAATAAAGCAGTCTAGATTGTGATCAAGATATTTTAAACAAAGCAACACTACGGTTTTATATATTTAGTAGTATATAGATCGGCTATGTCCAACCGAAATTGCTTACTGAGCCAAAAATTAAATCACTATCTTCGTGACGGCAGCTCACTGAACCACATATTAATGAGGGCCGCATATTGAATGACTTACTTTGGTCTTAGTAAAAATAAATTTAGTGCAAGTTGATGTACTGAAACCGTTCGAATCGGAACTGCAATGGTAACGAATGTTTGACACCTTTAACAATTCCGTAAGTATGGTTTAAGCAACTTTAATGCTAGTGGAACAAGGATAGAAATCAGAAAACCAATCAAAAATTTTTCACCGAGGTGTCAGTGGACATATGGAAATCTCCCAGAATGCAGCACAGACGTGTCAAAGTGGCACTGAGGACCACTTGTATCAAAAATGTCAAATTTAGGATTATCAAAATAAGGACAGGTTGGCAGTATGTCGGCTACTTAATTATACTACAGCGGAAACCTAAACTTGGCCACACAAAATCTTTGACCGGGCCCGCGGGTTGGACATAGCTGTCATAGAACTCTGCTTTTCTAAATTTTTATTAGTTTGTACATCCACATGTTTAGAAATATATCGATTTATTGATTACTCTGTTTTCTGTGCTTTCGAAAGGCATCAATCAATACAGTGATGAACCGAACATAGAATTTGCAATGTCAAAGTACTTCACAAAATCTGCAGTGATTGGAGCTATTGAAAATATTTTCTACAAGAAAGGAAACACACACATTGGAAAAGCAATTAATTTTACCAGGGAAATCTCTTTGGTCCCAAAATCCGGTGCTAGAGATGGAGTGAAAAAGGTGAAAACTCTGAAGTTGGCATTATAAGCAATACGTTGCGGTCATTGTTAATGGCTGCTCTATGATCAAGTTACTTGTTTCTGAATTAAAGCGTGTTAAAGAAAATTGTGATAAAAACTTCACCACTTTGCTTACAATTGAGTAAATATCTCGGTTACCCGTATAGATTAGAAAAACTTTTAGTTTGTCGTGGGATGTCATCTTGACTTCAGCTGACCTAAACGGATTCATTTCACGTTTATTCCTTTCTGGGCAAAACATAATCACCTTTGGGCCAAACTGGTTGTTGCTGATCTTAGGCCGATTATTTTCTCCATTTGCGAAGTTCATGCTGTAAAGGCCCACACTTAAAAGACTTTTGCAGGAACCGAATTTGTAAACTCACTCGACCCTACACGAGTTGTTTTACAGCAAAAAAATTAAAATAGGTTTTGCTTGCATTTTTAAAAGTATATTCGGGTCCTTTGCGCTTATGTAGTTTTGTTTTTCTTGAAGAGATATATCTGTGTAATGAGGATTTTACCCAACCACAGGAATGTTTCGGTATCTATGCTAAACAAAGCTTCACTACAGTAGCAGTTGGCAGTTTTCCTTGTGTTTCATGTGAAATTTTATGCTGCTTTTTTGGCATAGGATAAGTTTCGTCTGTTCATTTATGCAGTTCAAATTGCAGTGTTGCATTGAACTAATTCTCAACTATGCAGCCGAGCACACAGATTGGTAGTTTGGATGGAAATGTCTTTGTATTTTCCATTGTGATGTGTAATGACAAAGATTGTCCATAGAACACTTTTTTCTCTCCCATCCTATGGCAGCTTGTGACTGACCTATCTCATCCCATGGAATTTCCACGAAACTANTAATACGAAGTATATAATATCATGGATATGTCTGATGTCTAACTTCTTCAGAACTGTGTCTAAGCCACCAGAAACCCCCTAATTATCGGGCTAATCAAAATTGGGTGAGCATTATCGCAGTTTACAGTGAAAAGGGCCAAACCACCTTATTTATGAGAGTTTCGCTTCACTACGCCATGGCACTGAGCTTCTGCGTCTATAATTTACTTCGCTGTGACCATATAATATGGAGATTCAACTTTAGAAAATTCCTGCAATATGACATTAAAATTACTTGACATAGGACGTGATACAAGACATTTCAAGTTCACTGTCTCGATCCATGATATTCCTATTGGTAATCCCATTTCCATGGGCAGTGCTGCAAATATCTTCAGCTCCGTCCAATACAGAGTAACTGTTTTTGTTTTTGGTCATTTTAGCGACAGTTGGTAAAAGCGCACATTCCTTGGATGGATTTCACAGCGGCACGTTAACAATATTGTAGTCTTCAGTTCTGTGAACTATTTAAACATAGAAACNATCTTATGTATCCTCAGTGTGATCTTCCGGTGAAGGCTGCAACAGAAAGTATCTTTGCCTNCAGACTGTAATGAAATTGTATGTGCTTAAATATAGCGGAATTTCTTCCAAGCCCTTCAAAAAGATCTGGCAAAACTTAGTAAACCGTTATCACTTTCCGTTACAGCCAAGAGTCCGTTTACCAGTGCAGACAGCAATTTGAGACGCAAACAAATGTGCTTGTCCCCATAAAAATGACATGCTTGTGTATAATAACTGTAGTCAAGACAAAGCAATGCTGCTTATTACTGCATAGCATCTGAATTTCAAAAACTCAAAACCGCTTCATAGAATTAAAAAACGCAATATTACAAGCGTGAGGAAGGTGAATTTTTGTCATAAACGCTATAAAAACAAAAGGAAATTTTGTAGTATTTGTTTTTTGTATGTGTGTGCTTTCATGTGTTTTTGTTCCAACCAATTTTTTGGTTTTTAGTGGAAGATAGTTGGACACTGCTTTTTTTTCGCTGAGGCATTTCGGCCATTTTTTGCTGAGACATTTTGGTCACTGAAACATTTCGGTGATTTGTCTCACAGTTGCATTAAAACTCGCCGTAGCAGTGTTCAGTAGCCTATATTTTCAGACATTCTGACCGAAATGACTTATTTTTTGCGGTCATTTAGAAAATATTTCGGTCTATGACCAAAAAATGACCGAAAAAAAACAGGTTGGCAACTTTATATTCCAAAACAGCAACTTTTTAGGAATAGCATTAAAAAGAATACCACTTATGAAAAANTTATGAAAGTAACTGCTGTTCTGTGCAAGAAGAATACGGCTTAGCCGGANGAGNGTAACATCACGGCAAATCACTGAGAGCATTTCCCGGAAAAAGNTGCAAGTTGAAGTTACTCCATACGGAAAACTGCAGTGTTCAGCGTCACCACGTGTCTATATCTTTTTGCTGATATGGTTTGTTTTTTCAANTACAAAATTTTATACTTTCAGGCTCTAGTTGTCATGACTGATGGAGTGTCTCAAGACTCAATCACTAAAGCTGCACATCTTCTTCATGATCTGCAACACACCAAAACCTATGCTGTAGGTTTTGTATTTTGTTTCCTCACATGATAACGTCGCTCACATGATAACGTGATACCGTAAACAGAAAGAGGAATAAACTTGTACGATACGAAAAACTGCGATAAGCTACAACATGCTGTAATACTAAAATTGTGTTATACACTCTTCAAGCTGGCAAGGAAAGCCAGTACTCGATTAAAACTGGCTTACGGTTTATGACTGCGTTTGTTTTCATGACATAAAATAGATTTAAAAATGACTTTGTTTTGAGTAGCAATGGCATGATATGTTTTACTTCCAAAAAGTTTCATTCATAAATTTTTAGAAAAACGTTTTGCAACTCAATTAATTTTGCTTTGAATGAATATTTCATACACAACTGAAAGTCTTCGAGTGCAAAAAAATTTTGTTCAATTCACGACTACTTACACTCTAATAGAGATTTACTTTCAAACATTTTGTTGGCCGTACTCTAAGCGTGAAAGATGTTTTGCCATTTGCAATCTGCTAACATTCGGCTGCAAAATTTAATCTTCTGCAATTACCTCACACAATTAGCTGGTATAAAAACACGCACNTGCCACTGATGATGTACCAGTTAATAAGAGCCGACACAAGTTACTTTCTATAANCTTTGGAATCTGCATAGGGTGTTTTTATCTCTCTGGAACAAGGTTTTTNAACTTGCTGAATAGCGGAAAAACATTTTCACCAGCGCATAATTCTTCCATGCACGTCAGGATAAGATACAAACAAAACGGGAAAGCCCCTAAATTGTATAATCAAGTAATGATTACCACCCGGTTGTTTTAAAGAAATTTTAATCTGCTGAAACTTCTGTATATTTTTAGTGAAGTCTACAGCAAATAAAATTAAAATTTACATTTTTCTGTGTTCTAGATAGGAGTCGGAGAAGCTTCTCTGCCTCAGCTCCAAATGATTGCTTCCAATCCCGATCGCAAATACGTTTATAAAGTGAGCAACTTCGATGCAATAAATACAATACGAGGAGACTTAATAACCAAGATTTGTTCTGAAGGCCAGAAGACAAATCAGATAAGTAAGAGAATGTTAGAATGTGATCGAAAAACTAGCAGAAAATGATTTGACAAAGAAACAGCGTTGCATTGTTATCCTGAGGTGGAACAATAGACAGCTTTTACCAACACCGTTTGAGTAGCGCTTACTTTGTTTTCGAACATTTCCAACAAAACGCTTAAAACTGAAGGTAAACTGGCAGCCAGCTTTACCAAGCAGTCAGCAGTGGCAGCTCTAAGCGTACTTGGTGTCACGCGTTTTGCAGTTTTCTGATGCCTTTAACAATAAATATGATATACATTTTTAGCAGAGAACCCCTTATGAAATAAACGGAAAGTTCTTGAATAATATTTTTTCAGAAATTGATTCTTAAAGATTTACAAGGTTGAAAAACGCTTAGTTATAACCCGTAAACTTTTGCGGCGGTGCTTACAATTATAAATGTTCGATAACATCAGTGTCTGGACTACTGTTATTGCAGATCGTATGTTATATGACATTGCATGGGAATACAGATTTTTTATGAGTACGTGCGCGTTATCATGTATTTCGCTTTAGAGATGTTATGAATACCCAAGAAAATAATGTGGGGAGCAGTGTTTGCAGTGGTTGACTGGGTGCTTTATGCTCAGCTATCGCGTTTTACTAGAACTCGTAGTATTAAGATAAAACGAAGAAACGTCTTATGGAAGAAAAATGATTGTTTTTTATTGTGTTGCTAACCTGCTTCTACGGGTGAGCCAGTTATAATAAACCAAATTTGAGGATATCCACATTTTGTTTGCTTCTTCCATCTCATTTTATTGTGCCATTATTTGTTGATACACGTGACCATCAACACAATAAATGGTGTATTGATCACTCATGCATGTATTGACAAAAAATGATAATATTCGGGATATGGTTACACAATTGAAAAGGTCTGTTACAAAAGTAAGAGCAGATAAAGTATTTGAATGTTGACCAGGAACAGACATTGGGCGTTTTGTTTGAGCGCAACTTCTTTAATTGTTGACCCTATTCCATTCGTACTTTACAGCCTGCCCAAACGGCAAAATGGACTTGGTGGTGATGTTGGATGCATCTCTTGGGACCAAAAGTCGCGTGTTTTCTTTCGCAAAAAAGTTCATCAAGACCATCTCATCTTCTTTTGCAATTGGCCCCTATAACTCCAGAGTTGCTTTAGGCCAGTTTGATACAAGAACAAGGTAATGAACCGTTTCTGTTATTTTTTTTTAATATTTTATTTTCCACTTTTTTGCAACGAAGTTCCTTTTTCGCATTTTCCTTCATGCAAACACAAACGTTTTAATAAAATTAAGCCTAAAGAAGATATCAGGTGTTGAAAAATTATAAGTAATTATTACTAATGTCATCGCATTATTACATCACCTAAGCTAATATATTTGTATGCTTATAGACACGGCGATACCACATTTAATATCAAAGCGACTGAAAGTCCTAATCAAAATGATGCGTACGAATTATGTAACTTTCGCGGACGGTGCTTTTTCAAATGAAACTTGCGACATTATACCAAAAAGAACAAAATTGTTTAAAAAATTACTCGCATAAACATCTTTTACGCGAAAATGCTTTTTATTCAGTTGTTCTGTTGTAACAAACAACTTATATTAGTCTATGCACATTGAAGAGTTCTTGCCACATTCCTGCATCGTCTCATTTCTCTATAAAATAAGCTATTTGCCATTAATACAGTATTCACAAAACTTACTGCGTATTTCCAGCCAAGTAGCTTAACATCTGCAAAATAATATACCTGTTTCATAACCTGAGATCTTGAAAGGGACAGAATTACACTTCGTGAAAGATCAACGAAATGATTAAAAACAATTTTTTTGATCAATGCGTTGCACATAATACTGATGGCGATTTTAACTGGAATTACCACACTTCATTTTGAAAGATGAATTTCAATTTTTTTATTAACAATTTCGCTACGTTTGGGAATCATATTTTTCCAAAAACAAACAATCTGCACTGGGTCAGGAAGCAACTGCACGCATCTGTTTTGATTCTTCAGGATCGATTTCGATTTACTGCGTTACAACGACATTAATAGTCTGCAAGAGGCAATCGACACTGTTGATTTGTCGTATGATTCCGCAACAAAGCCACCATGTATGCTTGGCGCAAGTTTGAACGATGTTCGCAGCCTTCTCAGAAACAAGTCGTTCGGTGGAAGGCCCAATGTGCAAAAGGTAACGAAAAGACCCGTTGCGAAACAGTCATTTGTTGGAGGTTTATTTAAATAGACTTGAATATCTAGCATTTCGTTCAAAACAATTTTATCAGGATTTCTTTCAATCTGCCTAGCAGGAACATTTATGGCTCGGAATCATGTTTCTTTTTATTTAGTGTCAAATATACTCTTCTCTCTACATGTTTGAATCATCGCTGTCCTTAAAACGTTTCTAAATTTTTATCATGTACAGTTAAATTTACGAAAAGGTGGAACCTATCGCAATTTTCAAAAATATATGTGTGTTATATTTGCACGGTCTATAACTAAAAGTCTGTTGATTAGTGCCAGAATTGCGTTATTCATTTGTTTGCTCGGTGACAGATTGTACTCGTCATTACTGGGTCATCATCAGAAGACGATGCAAACCGCCCTGCTTTGGAAATAATGATGGATGGTACCTTGATTTTTGCAGTTACTTTTGGAACGAAAGTGGACAAAGCACAATTTGAGGAGGTATTTGAAAATTTGAAAACTTTAATAAACGTGGAATGGTGGACTCATATGATATGCCGGCTACATTACAGACATTTTGTTTCAGAGCAAGCAAAATTTTTCATTTTATCTGCTGATGAAATTAGCTCTCCATAAAAGCTTGAAAAATGTAAGCATAACCGTGCGCAAAATGAATAGTTTGAACTTCCAAACCACTACCGATGTATTTAAATAATTAGTCTCCACACAGGCGACGCTTTCGAATAAATCACTTGAGTTTTTTAATAGAAAGTCGATTTCAGGCAAAACACCGCGTTCTCAGTCCTGAAATATGCAAACAGTGCTTACGGGTGAAATGCTGAAGGGTTGAAGCAAGACCGGAGAAAGCAAAAAAACTCAATACTAAAATGAACAAACCAAATTGCTCTCACTAAAACTGAGAAACTATCTGACCCCAATTGCGGAGTAACAAAACCAGCGCAATCGAATCACAGAGGCTATAGCACGACGCGATGACTCATTTTGTGTCTTGATTTGTTGCTTATATCCAGGTCGTTAGAGATGAAACGTACGTAAATTACTGGCAGGAGAATCTTTGTACATTGGATCGGAAGTTTTAAAAGTTTAGAGATTTATGTACGCTAACATCCACTTTCCAACAACTAGCGTTTTTCAAATGAGTAATGGCAAATTAGTGAAAACCTCGCCAGGGCTTAACCAAATTAAGTTTCCGAAACGGTAGATTTAAGTCTCAGATTTGGACATAAAATGATGCGGTTCTGCAACATAAATGTTACATTTGAATTGAAATAAAGATAAAAAATAGTTTGCGTACGTCAGAGATGCAAATCTATCAAACGCACACATCTTAGCTATTAGTTCTTAAAAGATAAAAATTTCATCATTCCTAAAATCAATCTGAAACTTACATATTTGTTTTCATAAACGACAACTTTAAAAACAATTTTCCCAAATTCCATTGCAACCTGTACTGGAGAATGGTTGCTCTTATAACAATTGATAACATCCCGCACATTGTCAGATACCACATTTAAAGTTTAAATGTTATTTACTCTGCACCTAGACTAGTTACCCCAAAAATTGATGGCTGCCATTAAATTATCGTGTATTGTAAATGCGCATTACAAAGGACCCACCATGCTCAGCTCCTTTTTCCTGATCACAAAACAAAAGCATTTGCAGATTTTACGTAAAGTTGTCATANTATCTACATATGAAAGGCTTTTGAACTGATTGTGCCCCGGCAACAAAACAAAAAGTTTGTAAATTTTAACAATTGAGACAAAATTTAACTTGTAAAGCCATATTGACTTACGATTATGGCAGTATTTAATAGCAAGTTGTTTTTGAAGAAAATTATATCTTCTGTTTTGCATCTCGAGAAGCTAATAACTGTGTTAGCGATTTTGGGGTTACAAAGCAAACAGTAACAATTTTAAAATGTTGTTTTTTAGACTATTTGTGCATCATTCACACCGACAAAATCTTTACAAAGCTGAAAATATTTTAGAATTTCTTTTCTAAAAACCAGTGTATATTCAGGTCGTTTCAGCTCCAGCACATCTCTATTCAATCAACCGCATACGAGATATAAGAAATCTAGACCAATCCATTTCAAGGTCAATCTGCGGTTCCTGCACTCCAGGTATATCAGATAGAAACAATCCTTTCAATTTACTTTAATGTGTACTATTGAACAGTGAATATTTGGAGATTCGTATCAAAACTTTGAGATTTTTAAGAAGTCTTTTTTTGCGCGGAATCCTGCTTTGAAATTACAAATGTTGTTAATTAACTGCATGTTGCATGCTCGGATTTTAACATGCTAAAATCAAGGCGCTTCCAGTTTTCACTCACTAAAAACTGGTACAAGATATGTTTTTCGTCAGGGTAATGTGTCTTCACGATTGCCAGTGCACCAACTTTTTGTAAGTGGGGTAGTATTGAAATTCGGTTTGTGCTTTCTTTTTGGAGGTGTCCTTGAGCGCGTTTTGACCTGGCTTTGGGATAAGCGCAAGTATCCGAACATCACACCTTTTCAAATGTTTATAATATTTCATTCATCGTCCAATCCACATTTCCTCTCGGAAGGGTGCCCTAGGAAGCAGTCCCCTAGGGGTCTCCACTCCGAGCAGAAACCAATCTGGGTTAGAAATTGAATCATGCCACATTGTACTGGACTCTCTATGGAGACTTTTACGTGAGAAATAACAATCTCTTCCATATACATTTCTTCGGCCATTCTAGTGACATCACCGAACCATCGTAACCGAAGTAAATATCTTCATGAAACGAACGTATCCACCTTCAGGGTTTTACGAATTTCGAAGCTGGTCGCTTTGTTGCGTAACAAAGTGACGTCAACTAATCGTAAACATTCCATCTCTTCCGTTTGTAAAAAGACAAATGGCAGCCTTTTGTTTGTAGGCATACTTGTATACTTGTTGCAAATTCTTTTCGGTCCTTACCGAGATTCATGACCATAGGTGATGATCGGAACAAAAAATAACAGAAAAAAATTTTCAAAGTTAAAGGCTTTGATTTTGTAAACATGGACTGTTGAATTTAATTCATTACAACTGCACTTGGTTTTCCAAGAAGGCATAATATTTCGGTTTTTCTCGTGTTTTTTTCATTCCAACTCAACGCATGATGCTGCGAACCAATTAAAAGCATTTTGAAAGGCCTGTAGAACGGAAGCAAACGTAACTACGTATTATCTGCGAAGAGCAAACTGTTAACACTTCAGCCTCCAGCAGGTGTGCACCCCTCGGAACGGTTAGCACTGCCTATCCATTTCATGAAGATTACTAGAAAAATAGCTTTATCGAAAATTTGGTGATAAATTAAAATGTAGTCTTTGGTGTTGCGACCAAGTTATAAACCGCTTGGGGTACGTCCAATGTTGGTTTATTTACCTTTCAGCATCTCCTTTCAAGGTGCTTGGCATGCACTTTACCATGAGGCTAAGGAACTGTTAGGTGGTGCATTCGATCCTGTCTCCATTCTTGTGGATGAAAGTTCTTCCCAAAATTATCCAGTTCTTTGTTTTCCAGATCGCCAAGCCAGTTCATGCACACAAGTTAGCAGAAAAATTTTTTCTCTGTTCAAGGCTTTAGATTATTTCCGGGGTGGGCAAACTTGTTCAACAGAAGAGTCATTCGCAGAAAATCAAAAACACTAGCGAGCCGCTAATTAGTTTGTAATGTCAAATACATTCCATAGAATGCAAGTTGAATGTAAAATGACCTACATCAAATCGCGTACACTCCTTGGCAACTAACCATACGAATTCGTGTAAACACATTGACAAATGAAACAAACGTTAAATATGAGGCGACAACTCGCTATTAATTTGAGATATTGCTATTCAGCTAAAAAAGCTACACAGAACATGTCGGCGAGCCGCAGTTTACCAACCATTGTGCTTATTGTGGGTCGGATTTCTTCAGAATTTACTGTAGGTCGGATTTCCTCACAACCTACAACCTTAGCAAATTTCAGTGACTTGACAGCTATGACAACTTTGGAAGCAGTATTAATGTTTTCTTCCTCCAGATTCATCTCGTGTGTGTATGCTGGTGTTACAATGGCTGGTTTAAAAATGTTTAACATCTCTTGATTGCCTTTAAAAACATCTTTTTCACATCTGAGGAGGATACTTTCCGATGTGTAATTAATTCTGCCCTTCCAGTATTGAATCTGTTTCTGCGGAGGTGTAGGATGTCATGCCAGAACACATTGTTCAGTTGCCAGTTAGTCTAATCCGGTTTATTTCCAAATGTCTATCAGGGCAGTGTTTTATACATTTTCAACTCTTTAACTGGGAAGTTCTGTGCTTGTTGCCAATGCAAACAATGTTCAACTTTAACTTGGATCCAGGTCTTAGGCATAATTTCTTTGCTTGAATAGCATTTTCCACCTCCTGATTCCAGAGATGTGTTGCTTTTGTGCCATTTTTGATCACGGGGCGTTTTTTAGCATCCCTGAGCAGTGCATGGAGTGACAGTTGCATTGCACGACCACCTCTCATTTGCATATTCTTTGCACTCCCTGAGCTCTCAGAAAAGGGACGATACGCTGTCCGCAAAGAACTAACTTGTATCTACGTTCGCCAGAACCTTACACTTTATTCTGTACGACCTTTCAGTCTTGCACATTCGTGAGAGCCCTGTTATTTAGGTCGTAATGTGCGGACAACCAGGTGGAGGTCGGTCGACATATCTGCAATTCTTATTGTGAATTTCTGACACAGGTGGAGTCGCTCAGCTGAAATGAAGCAAGCTCAATCAGTGACAGCTGAGCCACAGAAAATTTATCTCAGATGTACTAGTGGCATAACTGTGTTGGAAATGATTGTTTATTATGCGAAGAGCAGTGTTGCAGTGGAATTACAAGCTCAACTTTCTCATCTAATTGAATCGCGGAACAATTACAACCGATCACATCATTCAGCACACTATGTTTCCAACCATTATATTGGAATCTTCCGAAAAGATCGCGGACGCTTTAGTTTTGGCCCCTGCTCGGTCACAGCAATCCACTGTTCAAATCAACTGAAGTCTGGTATAGCCAGGGTATTCGTCTTATTGAAGAAGTGTTCACGCGTTAATGACTTTGTTTTGGTTCATGCACAATAGCCCGTTGCTTTCGATAGTGGTGATACGCTTCAATCATGTTTTGTCCGTTGCTTTGTTTTTTGCAGTCTTTGTGGTTTTCAAAAACGCAGAGAACGTCAACAAAATCATTGTGTGTATAAATTCACCTTTCAGCAAGACGCATCAAACCAAAGCACAAGTGGCCCGTGGATCTCATTGCTTGGAAAACTGCTGCTCTACCGTGACACTATTGTCGCTTTTGAAAAGCCGTCAAGAATATTTCAAACTTCAACATTTATTGAAATATTAAAATGTTAGCTTCACAGTGACAGCAGTGTGAAACATATTTCAATTAATATGTCAATGATTTCTAAAACTGCTTATAAAAATTTTAAAGTAAAACTTAATTTTCAGGTTGTCGAAACCGAGTTATTGATTTAGTCTTCGTGGTGGGTGGCTTACCGTCAATGATGATTGAAGAATTTGAATACATCAAGTACTTCGTTGCGAACTTGACTTCAACATTGGACGTTGGCCCTCAGAATATTCGAGTCGGATTTATACAATCGAGCACCAGCGGCAGTCCTTTCAACATTTACTTGAATGTTAGTTGCGTTTGACATGATTGAATGCATGGGATGGATGTTCAATACATTATGTGCTTGCAATAAATTATTTACAGAGTAAGATGTAGTCACTGTATCTGGCAGCCGGTTAGAATCTTATGACTTGAACTTTCGGTTTCGAAACTTGATTTTTCAGTCCTGTCTTTGATTTTTCAACCGACGATAACTTCACATTTGCCGTTCATAAATAACTTTTGTGTTGGGGGTAGATAACATCCTTATTGCTTGAACAACGCTGGGAAAAATATCAGGGTTGATACCGACGAACTGGAGGCAATCTTTTTCAAATTCGATGCAATCGTTTCGTACAATTGTGAATAAAAATTTGGGCTGAAAGTAATACAAAGTTTTTTGAGAAAAAAAATTAAGTTAAATGAAATTTTGACACATTCGCAATTAGATGTACAGATTCAACTTCTTGCCGTTTTGAAAGAGTTTTAAGACTTCACTGCGTCTCACCAATGCGATCAAGCAACTGGAATTTGGAAATGAAAGTGCAGAAGCCGCTGAACGTCTTGCATTCGTCACGAAACATGCATTCAGCGCGTTACGTGGTGCTAGAGTCGAAGCTCTGAAAATAGCAGCTGTGATTACAGCCAACGCAACAGACCAGAACTCTCTCCAGCAGGAAGCTGAACGCGTGAGCACTTTCGTATCTATTTATATTTTTAAAATGCAGCAGTATATTCGGTTAAAACCAAACGTCAGCTGAGAATATACATGTTTATAAACAGTTGTTGTTGGTGCAAAGAGCCCTAAGCTGTACCTTAAACATGTAGAAGGAATTAGGATGAGACTTCCTGTCACTGGAATTGGAGTCTTTTCGTTTCTTTTGCCTGTTGGTGGTGTACGAGTATGGTAATAGTTTAAATTAGTTGAGGAAAATATAACTTTTTTCTCGAAAATTCCTGATCACAGATATATGCCCATCGCCAAAACTACTTAGTATAAGGGATTAGGATATACTACAATACATAAAAGCTTTAGGTTTTCTATCAGTCGACTGGGCTCTACTTTCACCTGTTTGCGATGATTCAACCTCGCGCATATCTGTATTCAATTTAATCAAGTAACTTCACTCCACAGGTGAAAGAAGCAAGAAATCATTCGCAAATTTTTAATAGGAAATCGATTTCATTTACCACTACGCATCGTCAGTCCAACCACCTTATTCAGATAGGATCCATCTTATTCCATTTGAGTAAGAATCATATTATTCTATTGAAATAAGATGATAAGACTGACGATGGCTAATGTTACGCGAAATCGATCTCCTATTAAAAATCTGCGGTTGATATACTACATTGTCACAAAATATTATATGAAAGACCGGCTCTAACATTGCCTCACGAAATTACCTTTTGTGTTCCCTTTCAGAAACATCCCATAGCATTATCAACAACAATAAATAACAGCAACAATAAATGTATACACTGAAACGATATAACTGTGATCAACATTCGCGCCTGTGCAGCGCCACGAGAAGAGGACAAAATTGACTTTTATGGAAACAAATCATCCGCAAGCGGTTATTCTTGCTCCAGACTACGTTAGTGAGCATAAAATGTGTAATAGCAACTGCTTATTTGCCAAATCTAAAAATAAGTTTTTAAATTAAAGCCATGTGGACTTGAATGAAAACAGTCGCAAGGGGAGGTCATTACGCCACATACAGGGTTGAGTTCGTGAAAACAGTAGGGAGTGAACCTGGTCGAGCGGAGAATCTCTTTTGCTGTCAGCGAAGTGTTGTTAGTTCAGATCTCCGTATCGTTGGCTCAAGGCTCCGCAACATTGTGGCTGCAACACTTGCACAAGCTTACACATGGTCAAAAGTAAATAACCTAACTTGGTGCATATCTATATCAAAAGCTGCTGATTCTAAGTTTACAAGCAAATAATTTTCAATGTCGTAGCGGACCAACACACGCTGTAGAGAAAAACCACTGTAATGTACGTTTCGCTCAATTTTTGTTCACTTATCTGAAACTTTTAATGTTCTGAAGTAGATTACTTTGGTGTCCGTGAAAGTTGCTTCGCAAATTGCTTTAAGTCTTTTGGGAAGGTGAAGCGATGTAGGGGAAATTTGGGTGTTCCAGAGAAGTTATTGTTGTAAGTATAAATAAATAACCAGACAGTATCGGCAAACCTTAAAATGCATAACATGGACAAGAAAACGCACCACACACCTATTTTATAAATATTAGCTTCAATTTTCTTCACCTGCGGTAAACAGTTATTGTTTTACATCAACTACAACCTAGTAGCTTTTGGTTGCAGGTTTGGCGACACTTTTTGTTACTTGAATCACGACGAAAGCTTTTGTGGCTAGATCATCTTGGTTTCGAACGGTATATCTCAAAAAGTAAAACGCTTGATTCCATAGGTTGTCGCACTGATGCTCGTAGTTTTATTGCTACTTCTTGTGGATTCACTTCTTGTGATACATTTTAATTGGGGCACTTTAATTTTGTGAAGGTTTTGAGGGTTTTGTAGAAAGCTGATACAATTTTGCACTTGCTTAGAATTGAAATTTTGCGTAAGTACTCCACAAAAAAGTGCCAACGTGTTTAAAATATCGGGCTTATTGCCAACGCGTTTTTCTATAAACAATTGTTTTTCAGGCTCAAAGAAAAGGCGTCACTGTAATTGCATTTGGTGTTGGCCTCGCGAATGCCTCTGGTTTGGAAAAAATCGCAAGCAGGCCTGCTGAGCTGTATACGATGTACATCAACAACTTACAAAACCTTGACAAGCTATCCTCGCCCTTGATTTATCGAATGTGTCAAGGTATGCAGATACTTGAAAACGGTTATCATCTTTAACCAATCAACATTATTTTGCTGTACAACTTAATTCCACTGTTTCTTATAATATAAGTTAACAAGTTTCTGCCGTTGATGTTTCAGATTCTTTTTGCCCAATGATGATGAGAAATGGAAAGTACGTACAAGGTAGTGTGGCGATTATATTCGACTTTATCTTCAGCCTAGAACAGTGGTTCTTAACCTTTTCTCCATCATGCCCCCCTAAAGTAATTTTCGTTTGGCTCACGCCCCCCTTACTTTAATGTAAGTTGTAAAAACAAATTTTTAAGGTTTTGTAACAAACACCAAATCCAGGGTTTTGTTAAGGCGTTTTAGGGACCCAATTCTGGTCCGTAGAATCATAGGCGTACGGGAAGGCATTTTACTGGGGGCGGAAGAAATTTGCCCTGAAAATACACAATTTGCCCAAATTCCACGGAGCACCCCCAATCGAATATACACTGTGTATTGGAAATTTTTTCACCGTTCAGGATTTTTGAGCAACTTGCGCTTGCCCTGAAAAACAGAGGGTGCCCTGAAAATTTTCACTGTATTGAAATATTTTTTATCATTCAGGATTTTGAGCAATTTGCGCTTGCCCTGAAAAAAAGAGTTTTTTTTCTGAAATTGTTACACTGAATTGAATGTATATTTTAACATTCAGGATTTTTGAAAACTTTGCGCTTGTATTGAAAAATAGAGTTTGCCCTAAATATTTCACTGTATTAAATATATTTTTCCATTCAGGATTTTTGAGCAAATTGCGTTTGCCTTGATCAACAGAGTGCGCCTGTCCTGAGTGCACTGTATTGAAAATATATTTTTTATCATTCAGGAGTTTTGGGCAACTTGCGCTTGCCCTGAAAAACAGAGTGTGCCCTGAAATTTTTCACTGTATTGAATATATATTGTGACATTCAGGATTTTTGAGCAACTTTATGCTTGTCCTGAAAAGCAGAGTTTGCCCTGAAATATTTCACTGTATTGAATATACTTATAACATTCAGGATTTTTGAGCAATTTGCGCTTGCTCTGAAAAAGAGAGTGTGTCCTGAATTTACTGTATTGAATATGTATTTTTTATCGTTCAGGATATTTGAGCAACTTTGCGCTTGCCCTGAAAAACAGAGTTGCCCTGAAATTTTTCACTGTATTGAAGTATTTTTTATCATTCAGGATTTTTGAGAAATTTGCGCTTACCCTGAAAACAGAGTTTGCACTGAAAATTTTTACGTCGGGGGGCCTGCCGTCCTCTCGACCCCTCGCCTCGTACGCCTATGTCTAGAATTGAAAATCGGGTCCCTAGAATCAGAGAAAATTATCATCGGGTCCCTACAGGTCCATACCGGGTACCCGACATTTTCCTTTAAAAAAACCTGCTAAGTGGATAGAGTACAAACACACACAATCTGCACAATGCAGATTGGTAAAAACAGACACAACAGAACAATTCATAGCGAGTTTGAAGGTAGAAGAACAGGGTTACAGACACTTTCCTAACACTATTGTTCACTAACCCGTAACACTTGGTACAACACTACATCCAGAGTAGGACACTGAGTCCAACCTTGGCCAAGACCAGGTAAAGTACGGAAGTATTGTGGCATGCACACGCCCTCAAACGACAAACACTGCAGCGTCCGAGCACTCAGTCACTAAGTCAAATGCGGTTGTAGTGTTCAAAGAATAAGGACGAATATAAACAATCTGACTGCATCAAAGCACGCAACCATACGTTGTTAGTATTTCTGCATCGTTCAAGAAAGTGGTATATATTTTTTCACAATAAGGCCTCAAGGTAGGAATGTTGTATAGAACTAGGGCCGTCGCCAGCCGGGGCAGTGGTGCCCGGCCCCCCCATTTGAAGTCTGTGCCCCTCCATTTCACGTTTGGACCCCTGGTTGCTGCATACATCCAATACAGTATTTAAAAAATGTGCCTCCCCTGCTGGTTTTTGGCCCCTCCTTCTGGTTTTTGGCCCCACCTGCTGCTAAATCCTGGCGACGGGCCTGCATAGAACCTGATGTCTACTAACACTCACTCGCCACGGAAGGTTGTACAGAGCCCTGCACCAAAAATTATAGGCCACTGATTGTTTGACAATTTTGGCCAATATTTGGTGCAACATTATTTTGCGGCATTAGATGAAAACGCTTTCTTTTAAGCGACATTGTACAAGGTTTACCGGTAGTCACAGATATGCATGTTCCCACTCTGGCCCGCATGCTTAATGTGTTGCGGTTGCTTGTTCTAGACTTGTGCGAACCTTTGCAAATTCTTTGTTTGTTTTATTCACTCTGCATAGCTTTGCAACTACACACTACTTCGCGTAGCGAATACAGATTACTCCAACTAATTGTGTATCGGTTAAACCAGTGGTTCCCAAACACTTTCGAGCCGTTACCCTAATCAAGGTAGCGATTATGTCTTATTACTGTTAATGTTTCGCAGTGATCGCTCATAATACAGAACCACATTGTGGTTTTGGTTCTGCGGTACTCCCAAAAAAACGCATATTACCTCCGGGCGTAATTTACCCCACTTTGGCAACCACTGGGTTAAACGCTATAACCGCGTTTTCGTATAAGATTCCAGAATCTCAAACCATTCAAACGTGAAAAAAATAGCACGGTTAATCGCATAAACCGGATACTTCAATAGAAATGTTATTACAATTTTTTGGTTTGAACATTTATTCCACGCCGCTTTAATGTGAGTAAAAGACGCGGTTCCGAGATTAAGCAGCTGAGTGTCGCCATTGGGATGGCCAGAAAGCAAAATTACTCTTTCTTTGGCAGAGAAGTCGGCGTCGTAGGGTGGTCTGTACCCAGTGGCGTAACTAGAGGTTTGAGCCAGGGGGTCAAAGTTTAGCTGAAGGGGGCCCACTGGTCACCGTAGGGGGGCCACTAGACAAAACTCAGAAAAAAGTTTAAAAATGATAGCGAAACTCTGGATGTCGTGGATGTCTATACTAGCTAAAACAAACGAAAACACTCTGAAAAACGCAAAAAATGTTAACTGGAGGGGCCGAATTTTTACATTTGGCTAGCCAGGGGGATCAGTTACGCCACTGCCTGTAGCTATCAGTTAAGCCACTGTCTGTAGCTGCCAAGCAGCATTTAAAAACTTATTCTCACATTCAACAATAGTGTGGCTCAAGTGCAGTTGAATTTACATAAATATAGATTGTCGCATCACAGAAAAACACGGCGGGAGTACTGTAGAAAATTAGTACCATGCAGGTGTACGGCCACATTGCAGAAAGCTCGTCGAATTACAGAAAGCCAAAGCGGCATCACACGCTACGTCGAGCTCTGTCAAATGCGACAAGGGCACAGATGTTATTGTTAAAGGGACTTGGCATGCCGACTCAACAGTCCCCCTAGTTGCAACCCTGAATGTTTGCATGCAGACTTGAATTCGGCCTGCAAAATTTCAAGATACTTAACCCCGACTCCCATCTCTGCCGGAAGTATATCAAATAACATGTAGCAGCGTAAAATTAGCACTGGCGTAACATTTGAAAGGGACACATTTCCGTTCAAAAATTTTCTGTTGTAGAGCATGTAAGGTCTCGCGCCCCCCTAGAAATTTCTTGACGACCCCCGGTTAAGAACCACTGGCCTAGAAGATTCATTCGTTGAGCTACGCAGTGTGCGCATTACGCACATAATGATTTTTGTAGACAGTGTNTGTTGTTTGTGAAAAATTACAGTTGATATACGCTACAAATTATTAGGTTGCTATTAATGCGCAGNATTAGTTTGTTTGTTTCTGAAGTAAATTATCCTATGTTTGGATTTAAGACCGGTCGTGGATTCGATTCCCGGTCAGGTCATACCCAAGACTTGAAAAACGGTATTTCCAGCCTGCCCAGCCTCGTGCTTGGCGTTAATGGATGGGTGTAAGGGTCGGTTCACGCGCGGTGCTGCCACGACTCGGCATCAATGCAGCATTTACAGCAAAAATAGCCTCGTGATCCACGGTGCAAGTAAGCGGAGAAGGGCGCCTGCAAGTGCAGACCACACGTGACCAGGGGCGGATCCAGGGGGGCAATTGCCCCAATCGACCCCCTAAAAATTACGAATGTAACTTTATTCAACACAAATTTTTTAACAATTCGGAAAACAGCATTGGCGATATAAGGACATTTTGCAGTCCATTATTTTGTTGCAACAGTGCTGTGAAGTATACTTCATCTCTCTTACAGTAGTAAAACCGTTATGAGACTTGACTACCTAATCCTGCTGAAATCGCCCCCCCCCCCTAACCTTACTGGCTCGATTCGTCCCTTCTCGTGACACTCTAAGAGATGTGCAAAACCGAGTATAAACGAATCCGAACTGAACAAAAACTTCGAAGTAGCTCAGTTTGGTCCACATGATTTAACACCTTTAAAAAACTTTTTGTTAATACCCGAGATATGAACAGCTCGATGTTTGTGTTACATGACATGATTCTTTTTTGAAAAACTTAATAATTCGAAACGATACATGCTTTTTGGTAAAACTTGAACTGATTCGACTTAGTAAAGACAGTGACTTGCAATGTCTCATGGAATCATTTTTGAAGTGGAAGACTTTTTTTGCTTAAGTTTATTTTCAAAGAGTTTTCTTCAAAAAAGCTAATGTTAACGCACTGATTGGATAATATTAGCCAAACCCATTACGTAACGACGCCGTTTCAACCAAAACGTCTGCATTTCTCCCCCACTCGTCCCAAAATTTCAATTTGGTTAAAAGGTATAGGTTAGATATATTGAATATAGATATGTGCATGTTTGAATCATCGCAAACAGATGAAAGCAGAGTCCAGTCGGCTGATTCCTCGAAAGCTTGCAGAAAATATACAGCTTTTAATTGTACAATAGCCTGTGATGTGCCCGAGTCAAATTTGTCGAGTCAAGAGTCTATTCGAGTCAGAGTCGAGTCACAAGAACTGTTTATTCACTTCAAGTCGTTAGTTTTGCAAGTTCAAGGTAATGTCGAGAGTCAACTAAAATTTGCCATTTTACCTGTTTTTTTCGGCTACAAACTGGTGCCAATAAACTACAAAATGGTGCCCGATGAGCCACAAACTGGCGCTCAATGTTGTTTCAGTACTTTTTACCAGGCAACTTAAATCTGAGCATTTGTTAAAAGCAGCTTTTGTCCTTTAATTTTAATTATCTCGTTCACTCTCAGTCAATTCCACTCGTTTAGCCCTGTTTCAACCAATATACCTCCTTGTAAGCTACTTCACTTGCATCGACAAAGACTCAAAGTAAAAGTATGAGGCCGACCACGATCACGATATGTGAATACTACACTAACCCACTATAGTGTGTCCAATGTACAGCATTGTGTTGCTTTCCCCTCAGTGAAAAGCTAAGTTTCAGCTCCACCTCTGTCAAGTGGAACCCCTGATCCTGAAAAACTAGCATAACAACACATGGAGACACTGTCACAACAGAAAATTTGCGCCAATGTGAATCATGTGCCACTGAAGCAAAGAAAGCTCATTTCTTTGTGTGCAAACTAACAGTGTTTGGCAATAACATGTTTGAGATTTTGTGACTCGAGTCACGCCATCACTGACAGAAAGCTTGAAAGTTGAAAAGCTCTAAATGACGTGGCAACAAAAATGATAGACTCGACGTGACTCGGTACAAAGTTGTGACTCAGCTTGAAATATTCAAGATGCCAACTTTGATTGACTCAAAGCTTATTGCGAATGGCTCAAACTCAAGTTGGGCTCGGACGCGAGATGACCTGACTCAACTTCCGGCTTCGTACCCATTTCTGGTCCTGCTGATACCGTTGCAGAAACATTGGGCTTCTGAATATAACTTTGTTTAAAAGAAGGTGACTTCAGTTGAAATATCTAAAATATCTTTATAAAAATATGCCACTCTTTACAAAAAGTAGTCAAATGCGTATTGGTAAAAATTTTGGTATTGCTTTTGTTACAATTCAGGACACCTTGAAGCTTTCCAGTGGGCGACAGGTTTTAGCTTCCTTGACCCTTTACCAGTGGAACAAACAAATATGTTTAATCAAAAATACTTTTCTACAAAGAAGTGTTGTGTTGGTGACAACGTTTCCGAGTTGAAAACATCTGACGATTTTTCAGGCTCTAGAGAAGAGTCAATAGTTAATTTCCGAAAACGTGAAGTCAACTGCTTCGTAAAGGCACCTCACCATACAGAACCACTGAAAATAATCAGCAATGTTTGTTCTAGGGAATGCAATATTGCAGCAATCCGCTTAAGTTTGGCAATAATTTTGTTTACAAAATATTTATCGAAATAGCTTAAATGTACTTCCATTATTTCAGGTGTTAATGTAATTAGAGCTTTGGGTCTTGCGAACATCCCTATCAAAGGAGTGAAACCATTGCCTGGAATTACTGATGGAGCAACTGCTTACAGAATCAAGGGGCGCAGAAGTAACCTAGTTTCGAAAAAAAGGTATGTCTTCTCATCTAATTTTTTGTGTAATGCGTATACACGTGATCGATGACAAATGTATTAAATTGGACGTGAAACACAATTGATATGCTGTTGCCAACATCACGGGCGGATCCAGCTAGTAATATTAGGGGGGACGATTTCAGTAATATTTGGTAGTCAAGTCTCATTACGGATTCACTACTGTAAGAGGGACGAAGTATATTTCACAGCACTGCTGTGACAAAACTATGGACGACAAAATGGCCTTTAATCGCGAATAATGTTTTCCGAATTGTACAAAATCATGAGGTTTTAGTGGGGGAGATCGCCCCTCCCTGGATTTGCCCTGGCCTACATGCTGTTTCTTAACTGCACTGGAAAAGCTTTGCTTTGGTGAAAAATAATGCAGTTGGCATCGGAACTGTAGTGCTTCCTTGCATAACAAAGATAAAGTAGAATAAAACATATGTTCGAAAAAAACTTCTGCGTTGATGCTGCACTCAGCAAAAAGTGGATGTTTCAGCTTTTCTGTTGAAACTAATGCATTGCAGACGACTTTTTGCAAGCGGCTGCCCTTCGTTCTTCACTGTTGTCAGTTTGCTTCGCATGAATAGAGCAACTCCAAGATCCAGCAATTGGGAGTTGGTCAAGTTTACCAACAGCGAAGGAAATGCGGAGTTTGGAATTTCCTTTTATGGATCCAAGAAAACACTAAAAGTTTTTCGGTTATTGGAACTTTGTCTAGATGTTTTAGAAATTTTACGATTGTTCGCCATTGGAGCACCTTTATAGTGGCGTTGATGCTTTGATTCCAAGTTTATTTTTCCTCAATTTTCTTGTCATTGGGTCAAATTCGAAGCTGCCAGTACTGCACTTTCGTACAGTACTATTAGCCTGATCCTGACTAGTTTTTCATTGTGCAGACTGTTTTTTATCGATAGACTAAAACATGTTTTTGCCTAGTTTTCGTTTGTCACTCTTTTTACAGTACATATGAAGCATTTACCGTTCTTGGTTACATATTTATCGGATTTGATTGCGGTATCAATGTTAAACGTAGATTTTAAAACAAGCAATACAGTTGCTTTGCCTCACTCTGCGGCTGCTGATCAAAAATCACCAAAATAAAAAAAAGTATTTTTCGTTGCAAACTTATACTTTTATAAGGCAGCTCATGCGTGACGCTAAAGTTTTCTGGCATCTGCTTTTTGAGCTTACAACAATTTTTTCCTACTTAGGTCTTGGAGTATTTTGCTGCAGCCTTCAAACTTAGTTTCACCGTCAACCAAACAATCCTCAAAATGAGCTGATGGCCATCTGCAGACTCCACGCAACTGCTATTTTTGTTTGTCAATAGGAAAGGAGCAGAAGACTTCATCATGAACAGTAGCGCAGCTGGCGAACTCTTCGACAGGAAATGGCATAAGTTGGAAGTAAAAGTGGCGCGAAGTGGAGTAGAGGTGTACGTGGATTGCCAATTAATAGCGTCCCGGAGCAGGAAGTCACCACTGTCAAATTACATCAGTCCAACCGGAAACATTGCCATCGTGAATCGTCTGCCTCGAGGAAAAAACCCTTCGGTATTTGCATTGCTTCTTTTTAGTGACAAAGGTAAATGCTATCATGGCCGTTGTACATTTGAAGATAAGACGGAATAAAAATGTAAACTGCTGCTCCAGCTGCTACTGTGGCCCATTCCGTTGTTGCCGAGAATGGAGTCACTGCCCCAGTGGCGATTCTAGAATGAAAAAATTGGGGGGCCACTGCGAGACCAAGGAAAAAATAGGGGGCCAACATAAATGTCTCTCCTGTCTGGTGATTTTCCGTTGTAATAAAGGTTGGTTTGCTATGATTAGGCTTGTGAATATCGTCGGAACCTCTACAAACTGTTTAAAATTTGATGGCTGAAACTAATCTGCTGTATATGTCAATCCAACGAACTTGAACGTGCAATCAAGCACAGAACTGGGGGGGCAAGCAGGGGGCTAGCCAAAAATCTGGGGTTGATGGCCCACCCAGCCGCCACACCCCTTTAGAACCACCATTACGCTGCGCGGGTAATCAAGCGCGAACGTACAAGCACAAGATCAATTCACAAACGCATTAGTTCATACGAACAGTGCACGAGATCACACACACACACACAAAACGACGCCAGGGAAGAGTTTCAGTTAAGGCAACGGGGGCAAATAGCGGCCCGCGGGCGATATGTGGCCCGCGGAAGCATTCAGGAAAATTTCTCAAATCTGAAATTAAACGCTGCATTCTCAAAATGGTACCCGAGCCAAATTAATTGCCCACCTCTGAGTTAAGGTGATCAGAGATGGCCTACATCTCAGCCGCGTGCACTTGGCCCTCCATGAAGGTGTGCATGGCAGGTCAAGGCAACCAGGTTCCACGGAGTGGAGTGGTCCCATCTCGCATGCCCGAACCGATTCAGAGCGACTTTCCAGCTGCTTTTTTAGATCGTGCGCCAGGCAAGAAGGCCACAGCACAATTTTACAAGATCTTGGTAAAACCCGGCCTAGAAGCTGGCTCCAGGCATTCTAGCACCGAAACGGACGCACTCACCACTAAAGAATAGGCCAAGATGTGGTTTGACAAACAATAAAGTCGAAAGACAGAAGTTTTGCATATCTCTCGGAGGACATTAACATGAATTTGTTTGTGATTTACGAAATGTTTAAAATACTTTACTACATTTAAAAGACACCTGCGACCACACAATAAGTAGAGACATCATTGCATACCATATAAGTGATTGATATTAAGCTATGCACTTGTTCGTTGATACAAAAGTTTCTTCTGTCTTGCTTCGACCGCTGATGTATAGTTTATTCATCAAAATCACCTCACAATGCGTTCGCTGTGCAATTGACCTCGTTGCGGTTGCTATTCAGTAAGCAGTGGATAAAACGTTTCTTATAATTTTTTTGTTTCAACAACTGTGACCGAGGGCCCTTTTCCCCTTTAAAATTGTAAACCTTGACGTTGTACCACTGTTTACGATTTTGCTGTGTCAAAATTTCATTACCTTTGCAGCTACACGGGAACAGGTAATTCTTTAATCTTATGAAGATAAGTGTTACTTCCCATCATGGCACTGCGAGTGTTTGAAGTTCTTCAACAGATTAAGATTTTATGATGCCTGAAGGAGCAAAGTCCTCAGCGTTTGGTTTTTGATTACAGTATTGTGCAAATATGAATGAGTTTCAAAAGAAAATTGAAGTAATTCGTTACTTTACAGATAACAGTGCAAGACGTGGTGATAAAATGTCATCACCAAAGCGGCGATAACAGCCATGAGTCATGCTGTCAGCTTCCAGGCTATCAGGTAACACATATGTTGTTTTCTTACAAATAAAACAACCACTTCTGTTTCGCGGCCCCGCATTTATGGTTTGACCACGTTTAAACGGTGGCAAACTGTTAACAAAACTCAGCTCAACGGAAAAATAAAATTACGTTGGCGTGCGCGTTTCAAATAAAATTTAGCAAACTGATCGCATTTTAGTAAAGTATTTTGAAATAATGTAGAAATATGAAGAGACGCAATGAAAACATTCAATAAACTTCATCTTCCGGTTGTCCAAATTTTGGACTTAAACGTAAAGCTATACGCGCATATAATGTATTCTTCAAAAGAATTGTTACAAACCCGGAATTGTATTGTATCTGGCTGCAGGACAGAGATATTGAAGACCGGTGCATTGATAAAAAACGAATAAAGACTAAGATAGTGGCGTCACCAAGTCTGGACACATTGTGCCAAAATAACTGATGTTAAAACAAGGTGAACATGCAGCCAGGTAACGAAAGACCTTGCGGTTATCGAGTCGAAACGCCATAGCAGAATGCCACCAATAACCACTTAAAATGAAATTTTTTGAAGCAGGTGGCATGCGGCGACAGCGCAGGATCACCATGTTCATCGATCGCTTACCACTTGGTGATCCTGCACTGTCGCCGCGTGCCACCTGGTTCCAAAATATCTTATTCTGAAGTGAGCGATCAAGAAAAGGTTGAGATGGGAAGCACTGCCATAGAAACATGATTCGAGCATGTTCCGATTGCGTTCTCACAGTTGACATGCACCGCAGAAACCGAACTTTGCGGACAGCAGTGCTTGCGCTGAACTATGACTCCCTTTGTTATCGTCAAAGTGCAAACTTTCGCGCCCGAAGAGAGCCGCAATCTTTACGTGGATGGAGAAAAAGTTAGAAACAATCGGAACGTTTGCTTTACTTTGCGCAGCAACTGAGTTACCCGCAAATACTTAGTTCGATTTTTACTGAGCGTGATCGCATTCCAATCCCGAATGTCCCACTTTGACCACGCAGGTTAATTAAGAACTCTTTTCTATGCACAGTAAGCCAGTATTTTCACTTTAAATCTCACCGAAAAAGCAAAATCCGCCTGTTTACGGTGGGAATTGTTGGATTGCTCGTGTTGCCATTGCGTATACTGTGCTTTCTAACTCAGTATAGCCTGGATTATAACAATATCGTTTTGGCAGGTAGAGAAGTTGTTTTGTGAAGAAGTTAAAATTTCTTCATAGCACAATAGTGCGATCTCAAATTCCCTCATTCTTTATCTTGGCGGACGTGCTCTGATAACCACACTACCTGATGTACTTGCAGATGGATTGCTTGTCAATCGAACTTGGGTAGTTGACGTGCGCCAGAGGTTGCTAAGTTAAAATATGTTAATTATTTCAAGCTGTAACTGGTTTTCAACAGTGTGCGTTGCGGTATTGCTAGAAATTGATTGCTGCCTTGTAAATTAGGTAGAGTTATTTCCCAACCATCATTTCCATCCGGCAATAGCAGCTTTGACTGCTGCAATTATCAGTGAACTTATGTCTTATTACGGGTCGTTATTTAATTTTATTGTATCATGTCTATGAAAAACCGAAAAGTAATATGCAAGTTCTTCATAGGGTGTAAAATTCTCAGTGCATTCTCTCATAAAATTTTCTGCTCTCATTTTGGCAAGCAGACATAATGTTTGTGGAAACTGTACTTCAGTACGCTATACGTCATTTGAAAAAAAATTAATATCTTCAAATTTTTATGGTACGGTATCTGATGAAATCGGAGTATGCTTTTACTGTCCGCAGAAGTTCTCCTTTCTTCAAAAATGATTCCAAGCTTCTTCTTTATTTTAGGTGTAAAGGCTGTGGCGGCATTTTTTATTGCTATTATTTTCACACTTTTGGCGGTCAACAGTGTCAGGTTCATGAGTCCACGTACATAACCTCAACAACAACCCATGTCAGAACTTCAACAAACCCGGATGCTCAGCAAGGTCACGGCGCCCCACATGATGTCATCCAGTTTCCTACTCGGCCAACGGAACCTGAAACTCCAGGTGTGAATAGCGGTGAACAAACAACTCCATCACAGCCTTTAGAACCTGTTAGGCCTGAAGGACCAGCAGGTCCGCCAGGGCCACCTGGTTCTCCAGGACCGCCGGGCCCACCCGGCCCTCCCGGAATTCCAGGCCCGGATGGTTCACCGGGAAAGCCTGGAACTCCAGGAGAAGATGGAAGACCTGGAGAAACTGGAGTAAAAGTAATAAACGCTTGCGTTTGTTTTTTGTTAGGGCTTGTTATTCGGAGCTCTTATTGTAAGGTATCGATTATTGTAACTGACAAATTTGCTAACAAAAAAGTTGTTTGTCTTGAAATATTTTGACGGTAGTAACTTCTTTCAGCTGCTTGCTAATAGCCATGGCTGTAATAGCGTTGTTTTCTGGTACGGTTGCTGGAAAGAAAATACGATTTGGGCGATTGACGGTTCTCGCTTCTTCTTCGCCAGCCGCATTGCGTGGTTTTAACGAACAAATGCCCTTTCGTTACGGCATATGGCGCTAAAGTATAACTTTTATAGACGTTACATGACATCTAACTTGAAGGCTTCTCAAACATTCATTCCTGTTTCAAGACCTGCATCCGTTTAAAAACGTCAACAGAGCGAAGGCTTAGTTCATAGTACATAGATTTGTGACAACAAAAAAGAGGGTTTGGGCAGCAATCAGTTTGATGTACGTGCACTCTTGCAAAGCAAAGCTACTTGCTACTTTAAAAATGCTGTTTTTAATGAGTTCATGAGTTCAATTTTACATTAACTGCATACATATCTCGGCAACATCCCACAACAGCTGCTGTAGAACTCAAACTTGCATAAATTTTGAGATCATTTGTTATCCAGCTTCCTGCTATCTTCCATTGATGTCTTCTATCTGGGTAAAAAGTTGAAAAGTTAAAAGCGACTTTAAAAGTGGACACTTGCTTTTATTTTACTTATGTATGCACTGTAAAATAAACGCATCGAAATTATAACAGTTCGATAGAATAAGTCGGTTAAATTGCGCAGCTGCTGGACAAACGTAAATGGAACTTGCAATGACAAACGAAAAATTTCATAACGATGACGAACAATATGATAGTCTTCTTCTATTGTCAGCATAACAGTTTGTTATCACAATGCATCCCCAAAGTAATTGAGTACTTTCCTTGTAATGACGCCCCAAGATCCACAAAGCTATATTTTGGCCCATGTTTTCTGCTAATAAAAGTAGTGGCAGTATTGACGGAAAGGTTTTTGCTGCTTTATCAAAGGACGGTATGGGTGTCTGAGCTGCTTCTGAAGTGACTGTTGCCGAAGAGATAAAAACTGCCGCGTAAACTCAAAAATCATTCGTCGCAGGGGGAAAGTGGCAGTATGGGAATTCCTGGATTTAAAGGAGAAAAAGGAAAAAGAGTACGTTTGACTTCGTATGATTAGATGACTTGTATTAACGTTCAAACTGGCTACTATACTCTCTTCTGCTTTGCAAGCTTCATTCACACATGAAACTTGAAACGTCTCAAACCTGTTTAAATTTTGTGTTACTAATTTTTTCAATTTTTTTGGCTGTGGCCAGCAACTCAATCAGTTTGTCAAATACCGTACTTTTCTGACCTGAATGGTTCTGGATGACCCGAATGGTTCTGAATGGTGAGACAATCGACTGACTGTTCAACACCTTACACGAGATGTAGTGCGGCCAAGCAGTGGATTATAACTCGCTCAAACGACGAAGAAGAATTGACCTGAATCTAAATCATAGCTACCGAGAAAGAGTTGTAACAGCTTAGCGATGTTCGTTATGCCCAGCTGGAACTTTGCTCTACGTGAGGCTCAGTGACATAACCACGGAGGGTGCGTTTGGGGACACCTTCCCACCAAGTTTTTATGCACCCCAAAATTGTTTTAAACATTTCTGACGGCAATTGCGGAGCACGAACTTATTCATTGTGTCGCAGAATTCTGTACTCCTCTTAGTTATCTCTTCATCCTGTAGTGCAATATCTTCGGTCTCATCATAGAGACATCTTGATTAGATTGTGGATCTCAACCACTCAATCGTATTCAGTCATTCGGTTTCCACACAGGCCGGTAGCCAAATTTTAAGCTTTGGGGGGCAAAATATATACTTTACGGGGACAAGATTTTCGTTTTTTTTTATGTTTAAAATATTTTTTTCTGGGCACAACAAAATTTGCGGGGAATGTCCCCGAATGCCTCCCCGTGGCTACGGGCCTGTCCACAGCAACCAAACCAGTGAAAAATATCCTCTTTATTTCAGTGGCGTCGCTACTAATGTTTCTTGCCCTGTTATGTCACAAACGAGTGTGATGCGCTGTTACGTCACACATGAGTCCCATAGGCGAAGCGTAAGATTTTTTTAATACCGAACCATACGAGGAAATGACGTCCTCCATAGGCAGTGAACAACAATGAAATCTGTTTCTGAACAAACCATCCCGGTACAGTGCTGGATTAAGGTGACGCGGGGCCCGTAGCATATCAACAGCGCGGGGCCATAATGTTTAAAATACACTTGAACAAGTGAACAGCTGTTAAATCATGAATTATGTAGGCACACATGTAACTACTATGAGGCATACTGAATTTCGTGTATGCGGAAACCTGGCCCTAAACAGCAACTGGTGGACTTTATGAGCTACTGTACGTATCTTTTTTACCAAAAATGTATACACGCATGTTTTTACCAGGAAGAAATCCATTACTACTCACAAGTACAGTACGGAAACAGTAATTAATGCTTCCAGACTCAACAAATTCGATTTTCAAAAGCAGCAAACCGATCATTGCTATATCTAGAGCGTGTAGTCGCACTAAGTGTCGAAGTCGATTGTCAAAAGCAGCAAACCTACTGCTTATGATTGCATTTCCTAGCTTTTGCCCCAGCGAATTGTTTATGATACTGGTAATATCTGTTTCACATAGAAGTTCATCCTCTATACTCTTTAGAATCAGGGTGTTTAGCTTGTTTTGTCAAAGTGCTCCTTTGTTCATTCTGCCATATTAAATTTAGAAAATGACCATTGTCAACTGGAGTTGGTCACCATGAAAGTTAAATAAATGCGTAAATCATTTCCCACATTTGAAAAGAAAACTCCAAGTACACCACCTAATTGCTAGTGAATAGATGCCAAATTCAGGGCTGCCAATGAGATTTTTTGAAAAAAACTCACCAAAAAACAGATTTGAACATAAAATCCGATGTAGTCACAAAATTAGGGATATTCTTTTACTTATTTTTACTATCTACCATATCTAGGCATCTGTAAGTCACAAAACGTGTTAGTAAACAGCAGCGTAGCCAGCCCACAAACGCGGGCAACAGTATTTTGTTTGGAATAGAACCACAAGATATGGTTAGCTCCCCTCCGGCTATAGCCCCTGTTCTAGCAGGGGTATATCCCTGTACCAGTGAATATTTACTGTAACTTTTCTAATGAATTTTGTGTCTGCCAGAATTATTATATCGCAGTAACAGGGACTTGTTTGCATTTCTGGCGGTCACCTGGCAGCATTTGCAATAATTAAATCTTCATTCCCAGTGTCCATCTATAGCTAACTTTTGAGATCTGTGTCTTTGAACCACACTACATTAAGTGTTGTGTGCACCACATAAATCTTTTTGTTTAGGCTTGCTTCATTAGGACAGTATCTCTGTCACTTGAACTCATCGCACCTAGCTAATATTTACAGCTTATACGATGTCAGTTGCTTGTTCATCAGCTATGCTGAAGATTAAGGTGCGTTGATAAAACAAGGTAAAGAAAGATGGTACTAGAAATAAGATCTTAAATCACCGCTACGCATTACATTCTAAATACTCCAGATCTTCAGAAGAAAAACCCAGAAACACAGAGACATTCGAAAATCCAGGTATGGGGCAAAACCCCAGGTTTGGCGTCACTGCCCAAAACATTTAAAAAGTAGGTAAAAGGTAAAACAACTTATGGAACAGGTCAATATGCAGCAATAATATTTTAAAAATTGTCGTTCATAACAGTACAATCAAGCAATATATGGAAACTGCTGCAATAACCAGGGATTGATATTAGGAGAGGCGAAAGAAATGGTAGTCTCGGGCCCCCTTTTGAGCATTTCGCTCATAGTTTTTGCATTTGTTTTGTTAAAAAGCTCACTCTGGAGCCATATTTATTAAGCTCTGAAACAAGTCATATATCAGTCAAAATAAAGCAAATTATGCGCAAAGTGCCATATAGGTATCCTCAACAACTTTGATGTACACGCAAAGAACAATTTAAAATCAAATGACTTCCAAAAATTTACAATGTGAAATGGACTTAATGCATAAGCAAATTCCCATACACAATGAAAAATTGAACTTGCTTTTAATAAAGTTTCTGTGTAGCATCTGCAAATATAGGGAACCCTTACTGGGAGCTTGAATTGGACATCTAATTCTAATATCCACATTCGTGTTTAATATAAAGAACAAATTTAACACAAAGGACCGCGGGACACCCAAAAGCGCGGGGCCCGTAGCAGTTGCTACATTTGCTACTATTGTTAATCCGGCACTGTCCCGGTACCTTGCGTACAGCACTAGGACAGGGGTTCTTAACCTGGGGAAATTTTACCTATGCTGGGGGTAAATTTAATGATGCTGAAGTTACAATACTTTGTTTTTTTCTGCAGCGCTGGTGAGTAAACAAAAAACAGGGAGTGAATTTTATGTTAGGAAGCCGACAAGGGGTAAACGGGAGAAAAAAGGTTGAGAACCCCTGCACTAGGAGATTGATAGTGGAGGTTGCGTAAGCACATAATGCCATGTGTTTTTACTATGGCCAATTGCAAACCTTTTTACGTGGATGATAATTTCGCTGTTATTGATCAAATCAGGGGGCTAAACTCAAACTGCTTCGAGGAACAAATGAGGACTTATCAAGTAACCCGAGGGCCGCATTATGACGCTGACACAAAAATTGCCGTACCTGAAACATATAGAAACAGCTTTCTTATCCTATTTCCTTAGAAAGATATCGTTAGTTATAGGCAATTCATTTCTAGCCGTCTCCACGTTTGTTTAAAGGTAACCTGTCCACTCGATAGCCGAGCACTTTAAAACACCAGTAATAAACAAAACAACGTACATGTTAACTATCTGAAAATTCCTAAAAGCATCGCTGGCCGCGTGTCTGAGACTCCCGGATTAAATGCTGCACATTTTTCATACAAACTGTTGCCCTGTTCAACGGTCAATTTACACTTTTGCTTGTGACTTAATCACATGGTTGAAAAAGCAGTAGGTCTGCTCATGCTTCGTGTTGAGCGAGTGTCATGTCGTGAAGATTACAATAATGTCCTCAAAAATACCGATATACGTTTTCAAAGGAAAAGTTGCACTTACGTACAGTTTATGAAGTCCAAAATGAAGTTTCCAAATACGTTCAGCAACGCATGAAGTTATTCGGGTGACAAGTGAGGTATCGTTGTTACGCATGTAGCATAAAACGTATAGATTGTTTCCACTTCTAAATAGAAAACGGTGGCTAGACTTGAACAATTAATAAATTTTTTAATTCGATTCCAATGAAAAAAATTCTGCCCTACCCATATGGAACTTGGTTGTTGAAAAATCAAAACCTCCTTCCCACTTGCATGCTGCAGTAGATAATAAGAAAAATTTCTTTTGCCCGAATTTCATTAGTTTATCAACTTGTGCTTGACGTTTTTGTTCCCAAGTGTATTTCTACAAAATATCGTTGTTTTACTAAACTTTTGTATTACTTGCCGACCCTCTGTGTGCATATGGTTAAGTTGAGTGCAGGTGCGTAAAAATGTTAACTACATTTGTAGCAAATCGCACAGAGCTTCTGCCTTTTCTTTTACTTTTTGAAGCATCATCTTCTTATCCTTGTCGGGTGGAAATGCCGTATTAACATCTTAAAAGTTTCATTGGTGCATGCAGTGGAACTTTTTTGCATAAAGCTAAAATGCGTATATACGCATAGCATTGGTAACGGGATTTTGCAGTGTGAAAACATTGTTTTTATCTTTATATTCTTTAACTAAGATTATTAGAAAGTTCATTATTAGGAAGTAGCTATAAAAAGTATTGCATACTATCATCATGACTTTAATTGTTTGAACTTTAATTATTTGCTGTAAGATTTGGTTAACCTACTTTGCTTTTCATAGGGGGAGCCTGGTCCCAGAGGTCCTCCAGGACCGGCTGGACCACCAGTATTTAACGGAAATTTCACGGGAGTTGACATGAAAGGACAAAAAGGTCAAAAAGGAGAAGTTGGTCGTCACGGCATTAGTGGAGTTCAAAAAGGCATTCGCCGAGTAATCATTGTGTGAACACAGTATCTTAAAATAAGTTATATTACTTTGATTGTACAAACAATGATATACCTTATGTCACACAAATAACAATGAGTGTAAATCTTTAAAGCAAAGTTTAATTATGGAGAACAGTTGGCAAAATTATGATCACTTTCTGGCATTACGTGCTTGTTATGTGACCAACTTGGTTGCTGCACAAAACCTGAGAAAACACCGTAACCAAAAGCTGCCTTGAGGAAAGTTTGTATGGTTTACAAAAACTTTGCATTACAGTTAATCGTTACTAAAAACAAAACAAGTTAGTCAGTTTTCGCGTTTCTTCATGAATATCCTAAAAAAGAAGTCAGTCCATTGTCTGAAGCAGGTGATTACTGTGAAATTCTCTTACAGGGCGTCTCAGAAAATAGAGTTCGGCAAATCGTAAGAGAAACACTGCAGGAAATGCTTCAAGGTACATTGAGTCCCCGAATGTGCTGTTGTGAGACTGACAAACACAATTTGAAGAGCTATGTGTTCGGCTCTTCATTATGTGCTTGCTTAAAATTTGATATGTCTCTGTTTGCGCACCAGTGTCACCTTTCCAAACCTTCATCATTGTATATTATGTTTGAACTACACCAGTTTTGAAACCTTCACATATCGGAATATTTGAGAAAAAATTCAACGAGTTTGTTCTTTCCAGCCTTCAAAGAAAAAAAACGTTAAAATTACGAGAAATCCACTTCTTTTCCAAATATGAAGAACGATTTTATTCTAAGTTCATGACCTTGCAATTGATCACTCAAACGAGAGCTTCACAGTCCATTCTTCTTTGGCTTTATCAGACGGTCACCCACCCATTTGAACTGTTAGATGTTTGTCAGAACGTGTTGCCCGCATTAATGTTCGTACAACTCTTTCACAATTGAAAGTCAGATGTTCCTCGTGTTAAAACGTTTCCGACAAATGTTTCTGCCGTTTTGTAAAAGTCGGCAAATCATGCCAAGTTCGTTTGAACAGTGCAGCTTATGTTTTCCTTTGATCTTTTCTTATGATTTTTTTCAAATCAATTTGAGCAAGTCAAACTGAGTTGGAGATAAACGCCGCACTATACTTTCGAGGCAGTCCAGATGTGTAAAAAGTCATACAGTAGGTTTTGTTCACGCATAAAATTTAAAATTTAGTTAGTTTCTTCCATCTATGAGAAAGAGAAAGACGGTGGTACCTACTTGCACGCCCGCTTGCAACCAAAATTTTATTTTCTCGTTTGTTTAAAAATCGTATTTCAAGCGTATCGAATTTTCAGCGAAGGTTGAACGAATTGTCGTTACCATGTTGGATGCTGAGAAAGCTCGCAATCCTGGTGGTCGGAATGGATTGCCTGGTCCACCTGGATCTCGTGGGAAACCAGGATTTACAGGTCCCCCCGGTCCGTATGGACCCCCTGGAGCACCAGGCGTGCAAGGAGAACCAGGGCTTCGTGGAAAAACTGGCTATCCAGGTAAAGTTTTATCAAAGCGTTAGTTCATTTAAGTAAACCTGCTGTCAAATTCAATCCGCTTGTAAAATACAGTACTTTCATTTGTCTGTGTTGATATTATTGAAAAAATAAAACACTCGTTTTTTAAGTCTGTGTAAACATCCTTCAAACCGTTCTCAGGTGTGATGGGTCCAAAAGGCGAAAAAGGATCAAAAGGACCAGGAGTAATAGGGCCGGTTGGGCCGAAAGGTGATCGAGGTTCACCCGGGGAAACAATAGTGGGACAGCCCGGGAATCGTGGACCACCAGGACAGCAAGGGCCTCGTGGATTACCTGGAATGCCTGGATACAAAGTACGAAATTCTTGACTTGGATTGTTACTAGTATCTTAAAATCTGTTTCAGAATAATGAGACTTACAAAAAACTGTTCTTGCGTGTTGCGTGGCCGCAATGTTCCCACTTTTGTTGCAGTAATAATGGGATATTGTCAATATACACTGCAGTATGCCTACGAAGTTCATTGTTTAGACACAAAAACGTACAAATTAGTGTTACAGCTGGAAAAAATATAGCTTGGGAATCTTACATAAGCGTTTAAGAGACAATACCAGTGATTTAAATAAGACAACCAATGATTACCAATGAGTTTGGCAATACCAACCAATGATTTAAATTCAATTAAGTTGAACGTTTCGAAAAACAACTGTTTTCATCATCAGCAAATCCCAATGAACACTAAGTGCTTTATAGCACCCAGCACGCCGATAAAGTATGTACAAAAATCGAGCAAAGAGTAATAGTTGATTACCAAAAGTTGTTGAGCAACACAACAATCAAACTTTTATTTTTCTGTGATCGTCGAATGCATTTCACTTCTTCCGCTTTCAGGTTCCAAAGTTCATCAGTTATAATTGACACTATAGTTGTAGTTCAAAGCTTGAAACCTGCGTGTTTCTGCGAGCTACGAAGTGGACTTTATGAAAAATTATGTTTCAAGTTTTTTAAATACGTAGATAATTGCAAGAGACTGGGCAGTGTAAGATCACGTTCATCAGAAATGTTGCCACACGCCGGGGCGTAACGAGGTTAGATGGCGCCCGGGGCAAGAAGCAAGTTTGGCCCCCCTATGCTCGATCCTAAGGTCTTTCGGAAACAAATGTACTGTATTGAAAAAGGTACGTGTGAAATTGTTGGCACTTTTCACCCCCCGCAGTGATTCGACGCCCGGGGAATTGTGTCCCCTTTGCCCCTCCTCGTTACGTCCCTGGCCACACGAAAAACTTTTATTACCAACCATCTGCAAGAGTAGCAAGTGTCTATACGAATAGGTTTTCGCATTCTGTTTTTTATCTACTACAAGCAAATTAACGTCTCTTTCAACATGGATAGATAGTATTTGCAAACTTGTAATGTAAAATGCATTTACGGTAAAAGGTATCAGAGTAGTAAGTGTTCCTAAAAATTTAATGTGTGAAAAATGTTTTACCAGAAGATTTCTGGGCGGCTGATTAATTTTGTTCTCGTTGACACTACATTTCTTCAATTTAGGGTCCACCTGGATTAACCGGGACATGCGATACACGGTATTGCTATCGCACTGTTTATGGCTTGTTGCAAAAGAGTGGATATGGTTCCAATACAAACCAGCTGGAAGTCTACTCGTCGCGATACAATGAAAAGGGCTGAGTGGTGATTGATGGTTCAATATCCGCATAAGACTTGGTGTTTTTAAACCAGGCAGCAAACACTATATTGTTTTCATCATTTTCGTTTGACACTATTAGACTAACTTCTGAACTTGCTTTTAAGTTGCAAGCTTGTGCCATAGACCTATTACTCCGAAGCAGCATACTATTTTCACACTTTTTTAACGTATTTTTTCAGTCAATTGATCTTGTCTACCTCTGGTCGTGATCTCAAAATCGTAGATATAACTTTAGTTAACAACAACAGTTTAGAGACGAAAAATATTGTTTCGTTATTTAAAGCAGCTCCAAAAACGGAGTGCTTCAGCATAGGTTCATGTTCTTGACTTAGAAAATGAAACGATAGTTTTTAATTTTTGTTATGTAGTCTATTTAACATCAACAACTGTAGTTGACGTAGTACAGAGGTATCTTGGACCACTTTGTGCAAAGTACTGAAATCTTCTTGTCTGAGGACAGTTCATTTTTTTGATTTGTGATTTTAGCTTTACTCACATTTTTAAACGTAAAACAAATTGATTGAATTTATGTGATTTGTTGTAGTGCATGGGTTCCCACCCTTTCTCTCACCACGTACCCTAAAATTTCTTATGACAAAAAGGCTGAGTAAAACAACAAAAATCCACTGAAACTTTTAAGATTTTTAGAACTATTAAAGTAGAGTCCGTTTTTATGTCCCAAAATTAATTTGTTGCGGATTTACAATAAACGTACCCCTTCAGATAGGCAAATGTATCCCAGGTTGGGAATCTCTGTTGTAGTGTTGCAGTGAATTCGTATAATTTTGTAGAGCGTGCCAGGTTTCATACGTCCCAATAAAAACCACTCTGTAATTCGGTACATTCATAATCAAAAGAAACCTTCTGCATTTACTATAAGTCTTTTTCGTGAAACAATACTACAGTACTGTTGGTGTCATAGCATTTGCTCCATTCGCAGTTGGTCCAAAAACCTCCTTTAACAATGTTCCCAATGCACTGGTTTTCAGCGCAACAATTGCTATGGACAGTAGAATTGTTTAATTGATTGCTTTATATGTTTTCTTTTCTTCCACTGCTTTTAATTCTTATCTCGTTCTGCTATCCGAATCTGCACCTGTCAATAAACCTTCTGCTTTCTCAAAATATGAATGGTTTGCAGATTTTGAAACGGATTTATAAAAAGCAGATTGGACACGACTACCTGCTGAAAATTAGCAAATTTTCCTCTTTGATAGGTGATCTTAACGTTGCAGTTGGGAAGGGATCGTAAAGTTTAAAAACATACATTTTTCGCCAATGAAAAACGACTGCAATTTGTTCTTTGGTTTTAACTTGTGCATATGCTTTTGTATTATTTATTGACAAGTAATCTTCTCAGCTAGTATAAGAAAATTTCGCAAATTTTCAAAACACTTTGTTGATTGAGGTTTTCTTTCCTAGGTTTGTCCTAAATGCAATACGGACCTTACGATGTTAAAACCAAAGTTTTGACTACACTGCTGAAACTTTCGCAGCTTCTCCACTACTGTCATATGTTTTTCACTAAAACTAATAATTTTAATTCACCAACAGCTCAACACTATTTCAGCAAAATCAGCTAAAGGGCAGCAGGATTGCTAGTGTATATATATCAACACAGGACTTATTGCGTGACTTTCTACATCTTGAAACTCGTTCCACGCAAACACACAGCCAGCGCATCCTGAAAAGAGCATGCACTGCATTGACAGCTCATTTTCAAAGTGCGGTAGCACTACTGCTGAAAAGAACGAGTATTACAGGACATAGAATTTTGAAACTCAACCTGAGCTGTTCTACATCTGCAGAAAGCGAAAGTGTAAATACACGGGCAATCGGCTTAGAAAGGAACGCGCGACACTTGCCGAGAAAAATGCACACGCTCGTCAACAACAGGCCGTAAGACACGAAACTGCAAATTCTGTAATAATTCTCCCGTAATCTCAAGAGTTTGGTGGGTGGTAACCAGTGTTCCCTCTGAGAAAATTCTACACTGAGCAAATGTTTGCTTTGTTGCGCACGGAGCGCATGCAACTGCGCAACCACGCAGACACACAAACAGTGAAGCGTTCCCAACGTTAAAAGGATTATGCGATATATATATATATATACACCGTATTATATTTCGAATGCTGGAAGAACGTGAGAATAAGATACCACTGTGCAAAATGTCTGGTGGTACTGCGCAATTGTGCAGTTGCACACCTTACAGGGTACACTGGTGGTGACCACGAACAGTTTTCAGTGATTGTCGAAGTTTGTTGTTTTTAAATAATTTTGTTTTGCACTCATTGATTTAAAACGCCAGCGCTGATCTTTTTTGTAAGACATACCTTTGAAATCAAATTTTCAAGTGCTCGTGCAAGAGTTCGTTTGATTAAAATGGTCAGAAATGTTTTTTAAAAGTATTTTTGCTAATAACTCTGTACAGGAGATTTCCTGGTGGGGAAATTATAGCAACCGTTTTTTTTGTAACAAACGTCGTGAAATTCTGAATTTCTCAACAAACCATGTTGCTATGCTGTTTTGGAAGATGTTTGCTGGAAACCTGCAACAGGAAGAAGAGGGATCGGGTGTGCTTCGATTAAATAAATCTACATCAAGAAGACCTTTATTGCGTTTTCCTTAATATTGTGGTTTGTTTATTTGGCATGAATTCGGTTAAACTTCAAGGCTTTAACATAACAGCTGCAACACATTCAGTCAATACTTAAGCTTCAAACGTTTCTGATTTTAATTCTAGGTGTACTGTATTGCGCTGCGTTTTATCTGACTGCAATCAGTATGATTGTTTATTATCATGTAGACCTTCACGTTTTGTGTGAAAACGATCAGACAAAATTTTTCTACAGTAGGGGACTACTCATTTCCGGCATTTTCGAAGTAAAACTTCAGAGTTTCTCTTCACCCTGCTTACGCTGCAGATCCAGTCCTCAATTTTTAAAACTCAGTCCAAGTCCAAATATAAATCCAAACATTTATTAGAATGTGAACCCCAAATTCAAATGAAGTCCAAAAATTAACAAGATACAGCTTTTTAACATCAAAAGCGCCGCAATTCTTTTCCAATAACTCAGTCCAAATCTGGTACTGATCCTGAATTTTTGAAACGATTCGGATCCAATCCAAATCCGGATCCAATTCAAATCTCAAAATTCGATATAATCCTGATCCAGTCCAGTCCAAGTCCAGCCCAATTTTTTTATGCCAAAAGTGATCGGAGCCACTTGTTTGGCTCCTGACAAAGTGCTTTCAGCTCCTGCTCCGAAGCTCATTGAAAATTACACTCTGACTCCTGTTTAAACTCCGAAAAATTGCAACAAAGAAATAAAATCATTTGTTGTTCTCATACAAACCAAGTTCGCTTATTTTTCTTCCCAGAGTACTTTAGGCACAATCAAAATTAGACAACTACCGCTGTGAAATCACCTATTAACCTCTATCAGCAAGAAAAGAACCATACATTGAAAACACTTCATACCACCTTAACAAGTTACCCTCTTATATTGGAAAAACGCAAAAAAGTAATGGCATGTTTAGGTAAACCTGAGGTAAACTGCGTTTCTGTTGGCTTATTTGAAACAGCACGGCTGTTGTTGTTGCGTTTTGAAGATACATTCACTGCTGTCTTGTTCATTTCACTAAAAGTAACCACTTGTGAAAATTACTCACAACGCAAGAAACAGCGCAATGAGTGCAATTTCAGTAAACCGCGACGGCGTAACTACCAAGTTTATTCTAATCTGATAGGCACATGCAATGGCACTGACAGAGTACCATATTGCTTCCATCCAGGGGCGGAGCTAGGGAGTGCCAGGGGGGCCACTGCCCCCCAAAAATTTTGCCACTGCCCCCCAAAAATTCTGTCCTCCCAGTGCCACCCCCAAAATTTTCCGCTTGACGTCATGCCACTGCATTGAAGTCCTACACAGACCACTGACAGCTCCCCTTGTTGCAAAACTGGCCCCTCCAGTGGCCCCCCAAATGAAAATGTCTGGCTCCGCCCCAGCTTCCATCCACCCTCATTGACAGAGTACCATATTGCACTGACAGAGTACCATATTGCTTCCATCCACCCTCATTCTTCGGAGCCTGCGCTGAATCGTTTACAACCCAATACAACCGAGATAATAGAGCCATGGCATCAATATAACAATTAGCTTGATAGAGCAATTTTCATTTAAAAAGTTTATTATCCCGCTCCGGTAAAATTTCACTCCTGCTCCAGTTCCGCTATTTGTTCATAATTCCGACCCCGGTTCCTTCTCCGGCTCCGGCAAAAAAGTAGACTCCAGCTGGAGTCCACTCCTGCTCCGTGATCACCTTTGAATCTCTGCTGGTTTGGACTTCGAAAATTTAGAAGTGCTTCACACTTCATTAGGCCTACTTTTTAATTTGGCTTCATGATTTTCCTAAGGTGTGAGACAAATTCTGTAATTGAGAAAATAGGCGAATTTTTCAGTGATACAGTTTAATGATTCAACACACTACAACATAAAGCGATGGTGGCGATGAAACGACATACACGTTTTGTTCACTCTTTACGTTACAATACAATCGTGTGAAGAGGTGAAAACCGAAATTCTCAACTTCACGAAAGGTTTCAAATAGAAATATAATGTGCACTTTGCGTAAAAGTAAAAATTGTTCATGCAATGAAACAAGCAATCAGCCTTCTAATTGTATATCACTTTGTTCCGCACCGAAGATTTTTTTAATAAGAATTTTCGTACGTTTTTCGTAGTCTATATTAATAAGAATAAGGAACAAGAAAATTGTAAAACATATTGACTCCACCGTGAATTACTAAAGTCGCTTTTCGTGTAGCAGAGAATATCATTGCATTATGCTGTTCCAGCACGTGCCGTAAGGCAGTGGAGGCTCGGTTGTAGGTACGGTGTAACTGCAGCAACCCCCTATTTTCACGCTATATTTCGTTTTTAGATAAAGTTAATTGTTTTATTTGATATTTAGTTTTGCATGCACAAGACGTGTCGACAAAATGTTTCCTCCCTGAACAAAGCTAAATATTATACATCAATTTCGTTTTTGTGTGGGAATCACTGCAAACGACGAAAACGTGGAGCTGAGAGTCAGAGATGAGCATTGGACTGGATTCGGACTATAACGAGTTTTTTTATATTTGGATTGGATCTGGACTGTGAATCGCTTGAAAAAGCTAAGATCAGGACCTGATTTCGGTTGAGTTAATGGAAAAATTGCTGCATTTTTGATGTTGAAATGCTGTATTTTGTTAATTTTTTGGATTTCATTTGGACTTTGACGTAATTACATTTTTTAAAAACTATGGACTATGTTTGGACTTCGACTGATTATTAAAAATTGAGGACTGGATCTGGATCACCAAAATATGACAGTCCGCTCATCTCTACTATGTGCCAGAGGTGAGCAGGGAGCCAGAGTACCAGAAGGGACTCCGGTAGGAGTCTACGTTTTTTGCCGTACCCGGAGCAGAACCCGGAGTCGGAGCAGTGGGGAAATTTTCAGTTTTTACCAGAGCGAAATAATAGCTTTCATTAAATTAAAATTTGATCTTATAGGCTAATTATTAGATGGATGTCATGGCTTTTTTCTCTTGGTTAAACTGGGTAGTGAACGGTTCAGTGCAGGCTGTTGAGGATGAAGAAGAGTGGTAGACTGGCGCAATGCCAATACTGAACTGCTGTATGACAAGAATAATTTTTTGTTTATTTGTAGTTATTTCGGTTACTGTAAGTTTTACCTCTGCGCTGGATCTTGTTTTGTAAGAAGTATTTACTGTTTGTTATTTTTCGTGAAATATGTAAGGCAAGAGCGGATGTATCTTTAAAATGCAACAATTGCAGTGCGATTTCAGCTAAACCCGCAGAAAAGCAGTTTATTTCCGGGCATTCCTAAACGTGCCCCTTTATATCTTGCTAATTTACAATGTAAGAGGACAACTTAATTGAGTTAAAGGCAATTTGGTTTAGATGTGAACAAAATATGATTCTACTTCTTTTGAATTTTTCGGAGTGTAAACAGGAGCCAGAGTGTGAATTTTTAATGAGCTGTGCAGAAAGAACTGACGTCACCTTTTCCCGAACAGAAACAGAAGTAAAAAAGTGACTCCGATCACTTCTGCTGTGAGCGCTTACAGCGCCTGTATCTCTTTACGAAAATATAGAGAGGGATGTGGCCTGTCAATCAAGCACAGCAAACCAGGAAATATGAGCTTGGAGCTGTGGTTTCCGCAACACTGAGCTGACAAGTGCAGTGACCAGTGACAGGCAGCAGTACCACTGTGTTCATCCTGTAGTGCTGGTGAAAAGCAGCTTACTTAAATTGTACTGTACTGTAAACTCCGCCAGTTGCCAGGTGTAATCCTTTGTTTGTTTTGTTGCGTCAGGTGATTCTGCGCTCGTGCACGGCAATTTCTTGGCGCAATAAAACAAACAAAGAATCGTGCGCGGCTACTCCTGGCAACTTCTCAGTGTAGGTTGGCCTAAAAGTTTTACAACAGGGGTTGGCAACCTACTACCCACGGGCCGGATCCGACCCGCCAAGCAAAATCATCCGGCCCGCAGCCCCTTTACCAGATTTTAGTAACTGCATGTGGCCAGCCTAGTGGTATTATATTTTATGAATCTGCCCTCCTTCTGCACTATGCTATAAATGTACTCTATAAAGCATGTTGGGCTTTCATTACGAACTGTGAAAATCAGGAGGTAATCTGATTAAAATTCCATAAACTCCCAAGATTTAACAACAGCAAAGGGAACGGAATTGTTGGTGGAATATTACTACGGCCCGCCATACCTTGCAGAGTTTGTTTCTGGCCCGCGACTAAGGAAAGGTTGCCGACCCCTGCCTTGCAATGTACCGTGCTATGACACATTTTATTAAACTGGTAGTAATTCTTACTTGCAGTTATTTCATTTGACGTGTATTTTCATTTTAGACAGCAGAAAGTTAAGTGATAAAGTATGAATGAAATAAATAGGGCGCCGTACCTGTTTGCGCAAGATTTTTTATATTATCAGTGTATATAGGCTAGTCACTTTGTATCCATTGTAGATTTTGACTTTTACTGCGTGTACTGACTTTAATACTACAAGCAGGGGCGTAACGAGGGGGTGGTAAGGGGGGCACAATTCCCCGGGCGCCGAATCGATATTGGGGCACCAAATCACTGCGGGGGCGTCTACAACTCGCAACAATGTCACAATTACTTTCTTCAATAGAGTATATTTGCTTCCGAAAGACCTCAAGTTCGAACATAGGGGCACCAAACTTGCTTCTTGCCCAGGACGTCATCTAACCGTGTTACGCCCCTGACTACAAGAGGTTGAAAATTCTCTCTGAGGTTATGTTGCATGTGGAGTTGGTCTGTATTTTCAATGCAAGGTGACTTTGGGTTTGATTGGTAGAACGTGTATGGCGGTATTCCGGAACACGCTTTGAGCACATGCTTGACTTGACGTTTTGTCAGCCTCAAATCAGAAGCACCGTGAATGTAGAATATCCTTTGGATCAGGCCTACTGTTGTGATTTGTGAAATGCGTCAGAATTGAAACCGGTTTTAAAAGTCAAGCTCAAATGAGTGCTTCAGTTCAAATCTCAATTTTCAGAGCTGCAAAATGATTGTAACTTGTGGTTGTATGTATCTGACAACCAAACATGCATTTGAAAATTTCCTTGATAGTCTCTTTGATAAAGTGAATTTCCACTTTTTTGTATAACACTATGAACCCCTCAGACAAGTTTAAAGCCACCCGCAATGCTGTTGATCTGGCGATGGATCTGCTTTTATCCAGGCCAGCAAACACAGGTGGGAACCAGCCTACAACCAATTTAAAACTATGAGTCTCAGCCAACACCACAGGTACCGGTGAAGAAGTTAAAATTTGCATTGTTTTTCCGCTTTTCTGCTCAAAATTATGTGATTTACGCGGAATGATCTAGCCCAGTGGTTCCCAAACTTTTCTGTACGTTGGCCCCCAATTAAAGTATACAATTTTCTGTAGACCCCGTGGCCTATTCCAACAGTTACTAATACAAGGAAAGTATGTGTCAAAATAAATAAAGTGCACATACGTACAAAAACGTTGCACATACGAAGCGTACAAGGTTTTACAAACGTCTACAACACAAAACCTTAACCTTGAATTTTAAAACAATGTAATTCGAAGGAATTTAATCGAATAGAAACACTCTATGTTGGGAAATGCATTCACTGAGCTCTTTTGTTACGAGGCATATTGATTCACTGTCGCAAGCTTTGCAAAAGTATTTACTGTGGTTATCACTCGGGTTTACAACAGTTGTTCTCCGTCTTATTGCGTAGCCTACTGCTGTAACTACCAGCAGTGTTGCCACTCTGTTATGAAGAAAAACCCTGAAATTTACCTTGAAAAAAACTCAGAAAACATTAAAAAATCCCAGACATACAAAATGTTTAAAAAAAGTCAAATCCAAACTTGAAACGCACGCTACCGGTACTTGCACACAAAAATTAAGGTAATGCATTGTTTGCATCATATCTTTAACAAGTTCAAGTCTATTTTTAAACATACTGACAATCACAATTTACAAGTAGGCTCACTTGCGTACGGAGGGGGGAGGCCACTGTGCCATGGCCACCCCCTCAGACCCTAAAAATAAAAAATGTAAAAACAGAATTGTCTAAAAATTGTTTCCACAATGCACAAAAATGCGTATTTTCAGGTGTAATTTTGCAAAATTTTCCCGGGGGCATGCCTCCGCACCCCCTAGAAAGGTCGTGCCTTCGGCACTTCCCGACGCCACACGATTATGACAAACCTTGACCCCCTCGGAAATTTTCTGCGTACGCCACTGATTATACTAGCAGCAAATCAAATGTATGAAGTACGCAACATGAATAAGCTAATTAGATCTTTTCTAAAAAAACGTTTAATATTTTCTTTTGCTTTCACTTAAATGCACAAATTGAGACATGTACAGTACATGATACATTCAAGGTCTTATGTTTATTTTCACCCTAACCATTGCATTCATTGCTATATTTGACTACAAATTTTAACATTCAAAATTTTACATTCCTATCACAATCAATGCGCCTGTAAAACAATGAAGAGATTCTCAACCACACCATCTTCAAAACCAAAAAAGCATTCCAAAATCATGCACAAGCAACCCTTGACATATCAGCGATAGGTTAGAGTGCTGACCTATGCCTAGTTAGTGCTTAATCTGTAAACCATCATATTTCAAACGAAATAATTTGGTTAAGCCTAGCCCTACTAATCTGTACTGGCTACTGATGACTCTGCACATGTTATGCCTGTGAAATTACTGTATTCTTGAATGTAAAATACAGTAATACAACATACTTTTCTAAAATTTGACCAGACTTAAAAAAACCCAGATTTTCAATAAAAACCCCAGAACCAGGATAAAACAGAAAAGCCCCAGATCTAGTGAAAAAAAACTAGCAGTGGCAACACTGACTACCAGTCTAACAACTGCCTAATTGCGACACATGCACTACAATATGGTTTGTGACGTAACAAACAAAATAATTTTTATAATGTCATCACAATGGATGATTTAATAAAAAACAATTCGAATCGAATGCGTTTTAAACTAGGGGAGTGCTCCGCATCCTTTTTTCACTCACGTCACATTTAACAACTTTTCGAAATTTTGCGGTACACCTCGACGACCTATAGTAAGCAATACACTTCATGGTTTATTTTGAGTTATTTACGCTTGTTTAATTAGCACAATCGCTGCACGTCAGGCTCAATCCTTGAGAGAGCAACTCGAAAATCTCCATCAACGTCTTATGGATCATTTATGATCAATAATATAGATGAGAAACTTTGTTCACACAAGTAGGTTATATAGTAAAAAACTGTAGAAGAATTTCAATAGCCACTTTCGAATCTCGCTTATAGTCAATACAAACCCAATGCTCATCAAGTGGAACATCGCTGAAATTTAATTTCAGAATTCTGTATTTCGCCGTTCAAGAATGTTTTTCTAACAGGCAAGGATAATTCTTACATTGGCATTTCAGCATTAGCCGAAAAATGATTTTGGATCCAACCGTGCTGTTCTGTATTAAAATGTGAAAAAGTAACAGTGAGATTTTGATGTAACAAACCTAAATGTTCTTGAGCCAAACCCAACACAAAACTTTGTCAATAGTTCTATCTTGATTACTTCTTGGAATCATTTCCAGTGATCCCATTCCCCGTGTTAACACAGTTTTCCAGAGAACTTTACTGTTTAAAACCTTTCAACTGATTAGAACATGTTAATATATTTTCTTTTTGCCTTCTATTTGTTGAGTTCATTCAAGTGGTAAAATGTGTGGGTCATATGTGCAAGTTTAGCAATCCAACGATCATCTTTGAGGTGTTAAAACGGATGATGATTGTTCTGACTTAATACGAATTGATTTATTTCATGCCGAAGTTCGAAGAGTCTTGCAAGAACTTTGCCCCGTGAAACCCAACGCGCACAGACGTATGAAACGGCAGTAATTGATGTTCTGATCCCAATTCGTCGCATAGCAACGAAAAAATTCTTAAAATACAAGCCTCTTGCTTCAACAAAGTTGACAATGTGGATAGTATTTCATCGTTTCTGACAAAAGAACACAGTAGTACTGCTGCCCAAACCTTTAGTTACGCCACTGGTTTGTTGACTGCACGAACACCTCAGTAAACAATCAATATTTTTTCTTTTTTCCAGTGCTTGATCCTCACAGATTAGCAATTTCGTTTATTGCGTTGATTTATATTGTATGTTGTCTGAAAATGTACCTACAAAAAACTATGCAAAAGGGTTTTGTTTTCTTTATAAGGATGTTTCAAGGCAAATGTAATCGCGATTGTAATCGTGTTTAGTTTCAATGTAATCGTAATCGATTACATTGTGATTTTGTTTATTCGTAATCGTAATCGTTATCGAGCAGATGGCAAGTAATCATAATCGTAATCGATTGCATTTGTGCTGTAATTGCCCCATGTCTGCTACGATCACTCATTAGAAAATGATACTTGGTTTTATTTTCACACATGCACTAACATTTGCTTAAGAAACTGGTTGAAAACAAAATGCTGTGTACGTGCTAATAGCTTTTGAAGTAGGCAATGATTAATAATTGTTGTCCGATCTTATTGCTTTGACATTTACATTTGGTTTTTGTTAATATCAGAACGATGACGTTCGTTCTAGGCTTATGCTCACTGAAGCTTGTTGGACATATGTCGCGTTAGGTCGGGTACTTTTTCGCGCCGCCGTTTTTGCGACGACTATTTGGCGCCAGGCTGTTTAGCAATGAGGTGTTTCGGCGCTGGGCCGTTTTGACGCCAGTGCAGACTGATAAGTGTATGTAATGAAAATGGATAAAAACATGGAGAAAACTTCAATTTAACATCGTAATGGCAAGCTAGACCTTGCAAACATTCAGGTGGTGCCCTTGAGTCAAAATGTTTTGCAATGTTTAGAATTTACATTCGGTGTTTAATTCCCATCTTCAAAACACTGGTACTGGGCCCCTATTACTTCGTTTATCAAAAAACGTATAGATATCAATCGTGGAAAAACTTTGGATTATCCCTTTTGCTAAGAAGATTCTCAGCCATATATGTTATTGGCTATAAGTGAAATGAAAAGGAGGACTTTTTAATGTCAAGAAAAGCACTTCATTCAGCTCTAAAATACAGAAACGTGCTCAGTCTCATCTCAAGACAAACACACAACATTTATTTCCTTCTTGAAAAAAGCACTTGCCTTCTTCAAAAACATCCGAGCAAAGTGAAAAGACACAGTTCTAGAGATAGCCATGTGCGCGTAAAAGGGCGCAACCAGGAATTTTGTTCGGGAAGGGCCAGTCAATGACGTTGTCAGATTTCAAACGTTAGCTATTTTGCACAAAGATCATTTTGATGTCACAGGTCAATTTCTGGTACAACAGGATATGACGTCAAGTATCTTCTACCAGTCAGCATCGATAAATTTTAACAAAGACAAGAAAACGTTTGCTCTCGCAGTGATCATTATCAAGGAGTTGTTAACCAAACAGTTTTCAATTAACATAAGAGTGGCGGAAAGCGAAGCGACGTGTAATGTTGTCTCCGAGAATATCACTGATTATGCCTATTGAATAAGTCAAAATCAACTAAAAGTATGTAAGTGGATTCATAGGAACAAATCAGAGGATGCCAATAG
>JGI24159J19872_10000101_pt1 | contig 50806 bp, 28 predicted proteins | sample Ectturendosymbi4_FD_19872 | JGI IMG/M metagenome (IMG submission 19872) | reverse complement strand
TTTTCACCTTTCAATAAATGTAATCATCATTGTGGTATCATTTAAAATCCTGGATTTGTGCCCAATCGCTTTGTTTCAATAATTGTGAAACACCCTGCATACGTATCCTCAATCCTAAAACCTGCAAGCAATGCCTACGGGCAATGTAAGAGCAGAGAAAGCAGACTAAAATAAATAAATCAAAACGCAAGTTGCGACAATTAAAAACTGGTAAATAAGTCTATCTCAAATAATTAACTTCACTGGAACATCGAACCGAACTGACGCCAAAGCTCGAGCAACTCAACAGACCTACAGACCTATCAATGCTTGAAACAACACGCGGTTATGACCAAGAACGTGGATGGATTGCGTGAGTGCGTTTTTATTCGTTACGATGGCAACCACCAACCTTTTAGATTGCTCCTCAAAACACAGTAAACAAAAATGTTCGCACACGGGCGGTGAAAAAGGTCAAACCACGTCAAAGGAAACAGCGCAAAAAGTAGGAAGAATTATTTCATGTTGGGAAAGGTCATTTTCTGAATATTAATTTGCGCGTCAAGTTGGTGATAGCATTTATNCTAATAGATATCCGGAGAGCGAAAAATCGAGNTTGATAAATTAAAGTTTAGTTTTGTTCTAAGATGAATTACCTAATTCGATTTAAAGCTACTGTAAGACAGTTGAAACAGATGCAAACAGTTGCAAGAGTTCAAATTAAAAGCTTGTTTATTCTGAGCTTGAAGAATGCAGTACCTTCATGCATTTGACAGAATAGTCAAAAATTTTAATTTTAATTTTTATGCCTTGTTCACCACGTGATTACTGAATGATCATGTAAAAACAAACTTTGAGTGTGTTAAAAAGCACAAATTGTAGTGAGCTAGCTTCGGAACGATGTTGCAGGGTTGCAATTTGATGTTTCATATCATAATTTTACTTGATGCTTTTCTTTGTGAACTTCCTATCTTCTTTAGATGTGCGAACTTGTTAGTGAATAAGTGTGTCGATGAGTTTTGCATCATTCAGTTTTGCGTTTTTTAAAAATAGCAAATAATGTTCAATGAAATGAAATTAGGAAAAGATAAATTTGCTGACTTAGCATGAGCAAAATTAGATTTAACAGGTGATTTACGGAGTTCTAGATCACTCAATTTGTAGGCAACTCAGTGTTCATACCACATTTTTCCAATAAACTGGTGGATCTGCTGCGTCATCATCGACGGCTGTCACAGAAATAACGTTCGTTCCAACAACAGTATTTTCTGGTAAAACCAGTGAGTGAGTTGGAATTTCAAATACCGGCGAATTATCATTTTCATCGATAACGTTGACGGTGATGTTGGAAAAAGTGCATCTGCGAGAAAGATAAAAACCGCTATTAACGTAAAATATGCATGGAAGAGGTATTAACTACTAAGTACTATACAACGTAAACTGAAGTTTACAAGTAGAAACAATTTGGAAATAAAGTCAATTCAAGACGAATTTTTGCAACAAACGAGACTCTAAGCTTACGTTGCAAAGAACAGGTAAGACATAAAGGTTCTGGTTGGCGGCGATTACCTGGGTGGCGATCCTCGGTCGCAGGCAGAAACCACAATCATGTAAAGATTTTCAACTTCTCTATCCAAAGATTTTCCGGTGCCAATCAGGCCATCTGCTGCTAGGACGAAATGACCAGTGTCTACTGCGGAATACCCTACAAATAGTTGCAGGACAGTTTTCATTTTTCTTTAACAGTAAAAATATGTGCGCAGAACTGACGGAACAATAGAAAGCAGAAAGTCGAGCGGATGCGTTGAGGCAATGAGCATTTGACAGCCCAGATTCTTTTTTACAATTGCTTGGCCAACTGTTTATTAGCTGTGATACCGAAACAAGAACTTTCCCATTCACCTGGCTAACGTTCAATATTAAGCTGCCGCCCAAAGTAATGTTGCGTTCACTCAGTCGTGAATCGTTCCATTAATATATTAACTAATTAGCAGACACTTTGCCACAAACTCTCACAATCCAAATTTCAGGTTTTTAAGGAAAAATTGTACAAGGAATTTAAAATTTCTGCCGCAAACATTCAACCTTACAGAAGACTTATTCCCGGACGTAGGTGTGTAAGAACTCAACAGATGTACAGACTGTGTCTCTTCGCGAACATTTTTCGTGAGTTTTCCGAATAAACTGAACTGGTGTAAAGACGCAACCACTCTACATTAAAATTTAATGTTCAGCTTCAAATTTTAACCCTGGATTGATTTGGTGGGTTTGGCAAAGCATAGTCAAATGCGGTGACCACGTGATACCTACGTAAGCACGCGTCAGAGCGCTATCCACGTTTCAGTAGCTTCATTTTTTTGTGTGACATGTTCAAAGGTGCACTTGCGGTCATCCTCGCTTTTTTCGATTTTGTAAAGGGAGTGAGTTCGGGTCACGCTGACCCGACGTTGTGGTTAGTGTGAGGCGGCTTATGCACGCTGACCCGACGTTATGGTTAGAGGGGGCTAAGCGCCAGGTGTCTGTAAAGACCTGAAACTCATTCAGCGCATGCTTCTACGGTCGTGTTAGCAGTATACAACATAAGTTCTTCAGGCCCAAAATTTTTTTGTTATGAGTAATTCAGTTCAGACATATGAAATCTACACTACCCCCCTTTTCATCAAAAATCGTATGATATTAGAACACAAAGTAACTTTGTTAGTGCTCAAACTGCTCAATGAGAGTTATATTTTCAGTGTAGTTTCTGTGATAAACTTTAGTTGAAAGAAAGTATGTTTTTTTTTATTTTTGAAAACCGGGTTCAGCACAACCGACGTTTTGGTTTGTGTGACAAAACTTGAACGAAAGTGTTCCTGGGTGAAAATTCAATGATTTTATCAGGTTTGTAGCAAATACTGTTGGGAATCCTCCAGATGTGTAAACATGTTTTCTCACTAACATGCTACATAAAAGCATCGATAAACTGTGCTGAAACATTAACACTTGGCCATGCAATGGCTACTGTGCTCAACTGAACTAAAAACAATCGAGAATTGGATTATTCTTTTACGGAATGCAGAACAGTACTTTAATGCAATCAAAAGCAACCTCTCGCAATACTAATAAATGAGAATGTTAAAAATCAAACGATATCTTTAGAACGCGCGGCATTGGAACAGACCCGTAACCACGGGGGTGGGAGCATTCGGGGGCAGTGCATGCCAAATTTTCTTGTGTCCAGAAATATTTGTTTTAAACACATAATAAAAACAAATTTTGCCCCTTGAAATGTATTTTCCTTCCGCAAACCTTAAAACCTGCCTACGGGCCTTCACTGGAATTTGAAAACGCTTATTCTATAAAAGAAGCATTATGGCTCATTTATGTAGAAGTGTGCATTACAAACTTTTTATAAATTTTGGTCGGAGATGTTATTCGCCTTTTAGAAAAACTTTAGACAAACTACTTTCAAGGTGCCACTTTTTTGCCTTTTCTTTTCGCTAAAACTTTTCTTTAATTCTTTTTCCTGGAATTTTAGGCTATTGTTGCTATGCATGAGATGCGTTTCACAATTTTTAATGCTATATCTAGCTCGTGAACTACATCGTAAAACAAATCAAATCGAAGCAAACGAAAACACGAGCAGTGCTCTTATTTGATCCACAGTAAAAAAACTTTGGATGATCTCTTCAACATCCTAAACAAATCTCTGCCCGGGGGATCGTCGAAAGGTACCGAAGGACAATTCTTGTGTTTCAAAGTTACACTGTTGCAATCTTGTACCGGCATCTGCGTCGTGTATGAACTTTCCACAGATGTTGTCGTGCCTTCACCGTTCAGATCGTCGCGTTCGCGACGGTATGGGCCATGTATATACCGTAGTAAAAAATTAAACCTACTTTTCCACTTCTCACCTTGTTTACCCCCAGTTGTGAACAACTGGGTCCACAAAGACAATTTCACATCACCGTTCGGACCTCGATCGGCGTCACTAGAACTGACGTAAGCCAAATAAGTTCCGATTTGACTGCCTTCGGATATGTACGCTGCAGAATAAAATGAATTTTTCAAATTTACAGCACTTGTGTGACCCCATAAATGATGTTGCAGCAAGCAGTTACAACTGTATAATTTTCGAGTTTTTAATTGTGAATAGAGGAAATACTAACCGTTGACCAGAACAGTGCGACAGCGTATACTTTTCAGTTTAATGACATACTTGTTAATGCATATAGTGACTGATGATAGGATGCTACGTAACGGTTAAGGATAGGGCTGTACAATTTGGATTTACCGATCTCTGCTTATGTGCGATGTNATATTAATTTTGGCTTAACACTACATACTGAAATTGCAANATCAATTTCAGAATGTAATGTGTTTTGTGTGCATGAATTAATGTTTTTTGCTGTTTCCTGCTTTTTGTTGTTTTTTTTTTTGCTGCCGCGGTCTTTTTGTTTTGCAGGGATATTGCTCCAAAAGGTCTCTTCTCCATTATCTGCAGCGGGCCCGAGCTCTTTGATGAAATACTTCTGCACAACTTGCGAAGCTTTTTACACCACACTGCACATGACCTCTCAAGCGGCTGGCCTTTACGGAAATTGGGAAATTGACTTTTTCTTGGCACCAAAATACTAACTGCTGCAGAGCAAATAAAATTGTCTGCTTGGATGCGAAAGGGTTATGGAAACCCGGGAGGAGTTGCATTTTAGCTGGGTCTATACTTTCTCTGCCATGCGCAGCCCCTTATGGAACTGGGCAAATCACGATAGTTACCAGTTGCCATCCAGCACTCCTACGCAACTGTGTTGATCATCCATCAGACCGCAACCTTTTCAAAAATATAACCGTATTTAATTCCCAATAATTCGGCCATTAACTTTAAACCATTATAAAGATTTACGAAACTGTCGAGGGATGCCCAACGAGACAACTTGTGTAACAGTTTTTTTTCGGTGTCCCAACGCTTCAACTTTAATTTGCATACAATTGTCTAATGTTTGCGCCAATAAACTCAAATTCAGCCTTTCCAACTCATTCTATGGGATGCTATACTGCATGCAACGATTCTCTACTATTTGCCGGTATTTTCTTTATTTGTTTGTAACCATAGTCAATCTGATCATTTTTGGAATCGTAAATTATGTCTTGAAGTGTCCTTTGTTTTTTCTAAACGTCGATGAACAATAAACATATATATTCACCAGCAAAGTACAAAATTAAAAATAAAATGTCCACTTCTGGCCCAATTTTTCCCTGAGAGGCCCCGGGAAGTTACCTGTTTGATCGTTTGCATCCACAATGTAGTTTATGTGAATTGTTGGGGCGTTGTCATTGACATCTTCCACGTGCAAAATAAGCCAAGCTTGTGTCGAATGACGAACAGTGTTACCGCAATCGCTTGCTTCAATACGAACCCTCAACCTGTTAGTATAAGAAATGAGAGTAAAAGAAACATAGTGTCGGGCTAAATCAAGACTGCTTATGAGTGAACATGACCTTCAGCACATTCGAGTGTTACAAATAAAAGTTCTCGCGCACGTGCTAATCAAAACAAATGCGCGGCATATGCATTACTACCTTACTACTACTACTACCACCTATTTATCTTAAGACTATATTTTAAAACATCTCTAAATAAATTTTTTCTTTTTTCTACTTTACGGTGCTGTCCAATATAGAGAAGGACTCAAACGTGTAAAACATTTTTTTTTTGTTAGCAGCCAAACATATTTTAGCTACTCGTTTAACTACGCGGAGTGCATCAGCATTTCACATCACTGAGCGTAGAGGTGCGAATTAAGACAAGTTCTTGCTCCTTCACATGTGAAACACAACGAAGAGTATGTACAGTTGGGCGATTGCTGTCAGCAGTCCAACCTCGTACTCACGTCAGCTCGGCTTCATATACAAATATGTCTCGAGGTGTCTACTCAACTGCGTTTGACAAAGCTGCGCTTCAGCACTGGCTTTTCTTGCGCTACATTTTACTACGCGTATAACCCTCTCATTGAGGGAGATGACTGCTCTGTTTGGCACTCTAGGAACTGTCACCCAACTGCCAAAAAGTTCCATTAGCTTGGCTGCTGATAGTCATTGAGATGCTAATCGCACAGTCAGTAAATGTTATATTTGAAGGATATTTTTTATTTCCGAACAATGCAAAATACAGACGCTGGTGAGAGGGGCACCATGAAAGCATTTCTTCTGTGCTTTACAAGGGGAACAAGAGAGAAAGGTTTCAATTTAAATCGAACTGTAGATGAATACTGAAATATAACGATAATTCCACATTACGTATATAGTTTATGCACTGAACGCGTCAATACAGTGCAGTTTTGACCCAAACTGACTTTTGCATAAATTTTTGTAGCCAACAGATTTTAGTTGCTTCTTGCATTAATCCCACTGCGTCTGTTTCTACCTGTTAGATAAAAATTCTACACAATTAAAAGAATTGTTGGTTAAAGAAGTTACTGCGAAAATAACGGTAAGTGTTTATTTTCAAATTTTCTGTGATCAAAATTTGTTTTTATCCACAAAGATAAACTTTCCATTATATCTATAGTGGATGACACGACAACCATTTACGAACACTTTTTGCTCTCAAGCAAAAATTTGCTTACCCGTCGTGAACTTCTCTGTCTAACTTCTGCCGAAGGGTTACGGAACCAGTGTTGCGATCGACTTTGATCAAGTTCGCCGTTGTGCTGGGAGATGAGAGATCATCTGCCAGATAGTATACTGTTCTGCCATTCTCGCCACTGTCTGCATCCTCTGCCCTTACACGCGTGATTTCTTTTCCGGGTTGCAAATTTTCCCTCAAAGCGATGACGTAATCTTGTTTTTCGAAAACAGGTTCGTTGTCGTTTTCGTCCAGAACATGAACGCGAACTGTCACGTGATCGGATTGCGAAGGCTCGCCTTGATCTGATGCCGACAAAGTCACGTGATGTATGTGAGACCGTTCGTAATCTGCATTGAAAAAAACAAGGTTTGACAACAGCCATTGGTTAAAATTATGGTAAAGATTTTCAAAACCCCTAAAATTTAGCCTGCATCTTAATTGTTTTGCATTTACAGTAACGTGTTATGTTAATCGTACCACATGATGGGCCCTAGTGTATCTGTTTAGCTCTATGCACGATATCCCAAGGGACACCGCGCATGACATCCAATGATGTCGATAATTTTATGCTGAAATTATTGATCAAATCTAACTTTCTGCAGCCGTTGTAAAAAAATTAAAGATTTCACAGACGTACCAAGTTCATTCAAAATAATCAATTGAAGATGTTTTCTTCCTGCTTCGTCAGTAAACTGGTTCACATTAAAAAACTGGTTGTGAGACAGTGAGTAAACAATATCTGAATTGTTTCCTGCACAAAACAAAGAAGCAAAATGTAGAAGTATGCATAAGAAGATCAATGAAAACAGCACAATTAAAAAAAATCTCTATTAAATTAGTTGCAATCCGAAATTTTTAATATTGTATTGTATTCAAGTTTAGTCGCCAGTAATAATTATATAAATACACAAGCACATCGCCAAAAATGAACGTGGGGCTGGGACACCAAAAACCCGAAGCTTGTCTTGTCAAGGTGTCCCTAATGTTGTGAGAAGTACCTTGGTGCCCATTACGACTATATAACAAATAGTAGCTTACTGTGATTTATAAGTAAACATCCGAGACAAAAACAGAAAACAAGAGATTCAGTAGTAAAACAACATAAATAATACCCCTGAAACCATTGACAGGAAAGTTATATGTACACTATACATTCGGCTGATTCCTCGAAAGCATACAGTAAACCTAGTGCTTTTAACTGTACAGTCAAATACTTCAACAGGTTGTAAAAAGTTAGTGTTTGTCAAATGTTAGTTTTGATAATGACTATCAGCGCAACTATTCTAGTGAATTTGTTTGCAATACGTGCTTCGGTTATATCTGTTTGTTTTTCGGAAACATTCATTCTCATACATCAATTGTTCTCAGCCTTCTGGAGGTGATGTACCCTTTGGAAGATATTTTGTCTATCAAGTATCACTTGAATGTAATCATGTGCACAATAATCGGTAATGTACCTAGCTGTACAATCATTGTACTTTTACGTTAAAATTTCATCATTAAAAAAAATTCCTATACCTTTTGGAACGCCGTCTCGTACCCCAAGGGTTACGAGAATCCCCATTTGAGAACCCCTGTCACAGGTTACATAAAATACACGTAACCACCAAGCTTTCAAAACAAATATTGAAATATTTGCCACAAATCTTATGTCCAATGCACATTTTACAGAAAGCATACCTATATCTAAGTCTTGTGCTTGGATTTGGTCTAAGTTAATGGCTTCACCAATCGACACACTCTCAGATACATTGACTTCAACTGGCCGGGTAGGAAACAGAGGTTGGTTGTCGTTGATGTCATTGATAACAACTTCAAGGTTCAAAAGCGAAAAGAAATTTTGTGGGAGCATGACTGCCTGTAGAAAAACCAACGATAGATTAGCTTACAGACTTTCTACTGAAAAATGACGAATGCAGAACTAGTTGTTACTTAAGCCCTGGCTTAGGTAGCGAGCTCGATAGGGCGCATAAATTAGCTTGCTCGGAACCAATAACACCGGTCTTGTTGAAAGCAAAGCCTAGCAAGCGATCAAATATTGATGCCCGACGTATTGTCAGCTTTCTCCTGAATCCAAGCGCGCTATTTACCGCACCCGATCAATTTAATGAAAATTCAACTTGGATCTTTTATCTGGATGCCATGAAACATAAAATATTCATTAATTATGCAAGCGCACCAAGGATGTTTTTTTGGTAGAGGTGCCGTTGAAAGATGCGGTCATTTCTGGTCTGGCCCTTTTCAATCCGGTAAAAATCAAAGTTCAAATATCGCAGCACAAAATATTTGTGTTCGGCAATACAACAACGATTGCAAACGTACCTGGATTTTGATCATGCAAACCCGCGTTTGTTTGCAAAGTTGCTCCCTATCCACGCGGTGGCGTAAGGTGATAATTCCTGTGCGGTCATCTAAAGCAACTAATTTTATGTTCTGCTGAGTGGCTGCGTTAGATGGTGCCAGTAGAAGTTTTTGATCCAGTAACTTGAAACGCTTGTCGAATATGTTGTCACGTTGTAGTCCAAAAGTGTCCACCATATCCACCACAACTGTACCTAAGCATTTGCAACACAAAGCGTTTGTTATTCAATCCGGTATTTTATCTGTTTGTATTCCCGCCATGAGCTCAAAACTGCCAGCGAGAAAAAGCAAGTCTTGTGTTGCTACAAACATTTATTCAGTTACAATAGCATATAAATTTTCAAGTGTTGTGCTAAGGATTTACCGATGCTTTCTATTTAGCAGTTGTTATACAAAGTCATATTTTTTTACCTGGAGGGCTTTCTTCATCAAAATACATTTTCAGGTTGACTGTCCGTGAAAGTCCAAAAACAAAATAGACCAGCAAAGTTATTACAAACAACTGTAGACCAACAATAGCCATTTGTTTGATCTGAAACTACAGTATGCAACTGAAAAAAAAAATTTATACCAAAACGCATTGTTTCATTTTAATTATTGTATAAATAATAAAGAGACTGATGCAGTTTACTGATGTTTTGGAAAACCACCCTGCAAGTGTTTCACGAACATTATCGCAGTTTTTGGACTGTGAGAAATGTCGGAGACTCTGCCCCGGCAGCTCGTTATCCAAATCTTCTACATTTTCTAATGACGCATAAACACTTTGCTGCTTTTAATTTTGAAGTACAGTATTTCAGGTGCACAATATTTCATGACCTGTCAATACTTCGCAAGGGCGGGATTGGTTCTGTCAAAGCTATCTTCAGCTACAGTGTGAGGTTTTATTTCTAGAAATGGCATTTTTATAAACAGCCTAAAGAAGCATCTGAATTTAGAGCAAATAATTTTGCTAATTGGTACCATTATTGGACAGGCACTCCGGAAAACGTTCATCTTAGCAACTGAGACTAAATGCCAAGACCACCAAACTATAAACATTTCGTTGCGATCGGATATTGGGGAGTACAATTGTGATAGGGTCAAGCAAAACTTTTGAAATCTGCACGTTTGTTTTTTTGCTCTGACACTGAAGCTGTAATTTGCAATTACACACTTGGTCAGGAAAAGCGATTGTGTCATTTCTACGAATCGATTCTTGTCTTGATAGAACTTCCCAAATTTTCGTATAGTATCGCAAACAGAAGATAAATGAACTGAAACAAACTCTGTGTTTTAAACCTCCTGCCAATTGGTAAACAACCTAAACCACACCTGGATGATAGCAATTGCTGCAGCCAGGGCTTGTTTACAAACTCAGCTGCAAATGCGTCTTGTAACTGGCTCAACCTACCTACCTCTTCATCAACCTTGCTGGCAACCGCAAAACGAGAAGTGACCTCGTGTTGCAAGAAGGTAACATTGTCAACACGCAACAAGGCAGAACCGCCAGCACATTTGCATAATTGAAAGTCTGCGTGAGTTGCAGATGAAAATTTATCATTAATTGATAGTTAGAAGTAAGCAAATATTTGCTATTAGATTATATGCTGGAGTCAAAACTATAAAACATCACATATTTTGATGCGTATCGGTTGAATATGGTTTATTTCCTATGGTAGACCTGGCACGCCAGGTTATCGAAACAAAATCTAAAAAATTGTCACATATGAGTAAAAAACAACAAACAATTGCCAATTTCTGGTGAATTTATTGATTTAAGTGCGCTACCTTTGTATGCTGCGCCATGAGCACTTCTAGTCCTTCAGCCTTCTTTATAAAGGCTGGTTGCAAATCTATGGCAGTGGCAACTGTGCGGATTTATTGCCCAGGAAACACTGAAGCCATTTCCACAACAATTCAAGACTTTTAGTAGTCGGTGCAGGAAAAAATAAGTAATTGAAAGTGCAGTACAAAGAAAATGCTAACACAAATCCGAAATTAAGAACTTTGGTCAAATTCGTTCTATATTTCTAAAAGTATCTTCACAATCACAATGTCAGCCATTGGAATCGATTGAGAACAAACTGTTTCGAAATGGGGTATTTTTAGCATTGTATGCGAAACGCATTATTACTGAATTTTACAGGTATAGCGACTGCAGCATTGTGAATGGATGACCTTTGGGGCTTTATAAGATGAGTTACTAATCTCAGACGCGACGTTTCATGAAAGCTTAGACATGATTGATGGTGGGAACTTGTTGAAAACGAAAACACCCGACTTATATCAGGCGCACCCGCGACTAAAGCCACTGCCGCTTCAAGTACGACTCAGGAAGTGAAAAGCGGCTCTGCAGGCTAATATTTCGCAGCAGCGAAGTCAGTCGCGCGTGCAAATTCACGTTGTGGCGAAAGCTTGCAATTACACACTTGGCCAGACTGGTTGTGAGCGATATTTGTTTGTGGTGAAGCAAACCCCATCGTAAGAAATCAATCATCAGCAGCATCTTGAAGAGCATTTAGGCATAGCGATGGTCCTGCAACATTTTTTAGGTACTATTTAATTTTTTTTATAGCCACGTTCAGCATAATTCATTCACATGAAAAACTAAAGTCTATTCAGTAACAAAGTGGTGGTTGCTAACGCTGAAATTTGATCGTCCATAGACAGGCATGTGAATGGGTGCAGCTCGCCTATGGTACTCCTGTATCCAAGAGTTAGTGCGGATTTTCAAGTCTTGTCTTTGAAAACATTTCGTTTAATGCTACCTGTAGATTCTCAAGACAAACAGTTTTACGGGAGCCTGCAATGTTTGCTAAATGAGGAACGGAGAATTCCTTTATTGCTTTGCGCAATAAAGTTTCACACTTAATACATGGCTAGACAAGCGTCTAAGTTAGCATATAAACTTTCATAAAAGTCAGCCTTGGCAAGTCAGCGACTCTTTCAAAACTGCATGTGTCGCTATGAAAAAATATCAATGCCAAGCACTTAGCCAATCCAGATCGCTTGAATAAAATCTTTCGAACTTTATGACGCAACCTTATACCGTGTGAAAAATGAGGCAGTCGCGACGTTGTCCTTCGTTGCAGCACCGCAAACGTTTTCCCCAGAAACAACATCACTGAGACAGTGAGCTTGTGTGCACTCGAGCCTGAAGCAACTATTTGCAGTTGCAAGCAAACTTCGCTCGAGTTTCACCATACTGCGGTGAGTGGTCCACTTTGCTGAAAATTTCAGCATAACCTACTTTTACTCATATATATTGACATTTACACTCATCATAGTTTTTCGCCGTACCTGAATTTTTTTCAGAACAATTAATCACCAGTTGAAATAATTGATCGACTTTAATTGAAAATTTGACCTTTTAACATGAAGTTTCCATTATAACCTCTGTTTCTTTTTTTTACAAGTATTCACTGAAGGAAAGGTTATCATATAAAAACACGCTTTGCATTTATTATAGACATATATTGAACACCACAAAAACTCAGTTTGAGGGGGGTTGAAACTAACTGGTGATGTAACAAAACAGCAATGTAATCAGAGCAGTGTTTGCGGGCAACCTTCCCATTTCTTTTCGTTGTGTTAATATTCATCAGATCTTTTCAATCGACATTCTATGGAAGCAACTTATTGTTCAGTTGTTCGATTTATTTTCGTATTTAAAATAAGTCCTTTCTACGCTCGAAGTTCAGTCAAAACCATTTACGAGATTCAAAGTATATCACGAATCTAAATGATCACATTGGTCAATGAAGAATGGTTTCCATCAAAAATCCTCCCATTGCGAAATCTTCTAGATAGGTTTCAAACATTGGCCTCGTCATACTCTTCACTTTCGAAACAGTTTTTCACTAGTATCTCAATGTCCGCTTAGAACACCACTTAGTTACTTGCAACAACTGTCGCGATGACGAAAAGTTTTTTTGTGATGACATCAATATACATAGTGTTGTAATTGACTATTTTACAAAGAGATGTTGCGTTGGGGTACATATCTGGTATAACCAGTTTAGTAAACTGTACGTGTCACTTATGTGTCGAGAAATAACGCGTTCATCAAACATTTACGCCGTTTTCAGAAGGGATATCGCCCAATTACGTGAGAATTATTGCGCAGAAACATGGTAATAGGCTACGTACAAGTAACTAACTTGGTTCTACCAGACGTGTATCAATGGATAAATAAGCATTTACTTGAAACTAGTCACATCTACAGAAGCATCAAAATTGGAAGGCTACCCAACGTTTTTTCAATCTGCAAGTAAAATGGTTGATGATCACATCCACAAGCAATAAAAACATGTGTAAAACAAGGCGATCAGGTGACGGGTAGCTTACAAAATGTTTAGTTTCCTTTACACAGAATTTCGCTAGATTAATGAATACGTCGTTTCGTGAAGTACGTATCCACAGATAAAACCTAAGCGCATTTGGAAAAGCTTTCGGAGTAAAGCGAAGTTAACGACTTCCTTGCTTACGCACTCACCACAATTGCAATGTTTCTGCCCGCACTTGGCAGCGGCCTGCAGTATTAGGGGTGCTAAGCTAACATAAACAATCAATTAATGTTTGCAGAGATAAAAACGTCAAAACATTTTCGAATGGCGAGCTTAGTTTCTGTGGAGTTTTTAGCAAAAGATTTTTGCTTTTACTAGTCCAGTATTACCAAGCTATACGATAAAGTCCCTAAACCGTTTTGTAATGTAGAAAAGTTAGGCCCAGACAGGCCAACCGTATTGGGCGCCGTTCGTAAAAATATTATATCTGACAGATTTAGCACAAAAACTGCTATCTCTGCGCATATTTAGCTATATCTGCGCAGAAATAACTATCTCTGCATGCATTTAGCTATCTCTGCGCAGAGATAGCTATTTCTGCACAGGGGTAGCTAAATGCATGCAGAGATAGCTATCTATGCGCAGAGATAGTTAAATGCGCGCAGAGATAGCTAAATGCATGCAGAGATAGCTATCCCTGCACAGAGATAGCTATCTATGCGCAGATATAGCTAAATGCGCGCAGAGATAGCTAAATTTGCGCAGAGATAGCAGTTTTTTTGCCAAATATGTCAGATATAATATTTTTACGAACGGTTCCCCATACAACCGCTTTAGCAAGTACCCTCGATTCTGAACAAGCCCAACAATGCGATGCTTTGAAAATAGTACGAGAGGCATAAAAAGTGGGTGCGACAGCTGTTTAGGAGCACAAGTTATAAAACATGAAAAAGTGGGTGCGGAAGGTGTTTAAGTGCACTAGTTGTAAGCCGCTACCTTGCGCTTTCAACTGATGATGAAAGACACACTTCTGATGCCAGATACTTTCGCAAAGCCACGCCAGAACTGCTTAACATAAAAGGGGTAGAAGTTTTGCATTCGCCAAATTTTATTTAAAACACTGAATGAACCTTGTCATAAAATGCACGAAAACAACCAGAGGGCTAAAGAGGACCAGATATAAAACACCGTACGGATTGATTCGCCAAGAGCTCAAGTGGTTTGCAGGAAAACTGCCAACTTTTTCACTTACACTCTTAATTAAAAAATATTTTGGATACCCGATAGCCGCAGTTTCCCAAAAGTTTTCTGAAAACCAACAACCATGCTTAATGAAACAAAAAAGCTCGCTGTAACTGTTGAATAATTTAAATCAAAGTGACATCAATCCATGCTGTTCAGTGCAATCTCTATGTAAACACAAAGCACGTGATAACTGCATAAGGCATAACCTGCGAACAGACGGTTCATGGGCTTGAAGGCAAACTCTACAACAAATGATGATAGTTGTTTGTGGAGCGAAGAGTTGATACGATCGAAGAGTTGATACCCTGTATGCAAGCTCCAGAACTCTGAAGACTACATCCCGTGCTTTAACAACTGGTACATGTAGCGAATATCGAAGCGAAATTTCGATGTCTTTGGCAAATAAATTACTACCGCGATAGTCAATTCAGAATTTCATATACATGCTGCACGGTGGGTTTTCTCCATTACAAAGCAGTCTGACTTAAAGAGAATTGAAGCATTTTGCAAACAACTGTACTTCGAACGATCTTCCGTGCAGCCTGCAGAACTTCATGCACGTTAATTAAAACACCTATTGTCAAATGTACAATATTGTAACTTTGATTACCACGTCAGGAACTTTCCGGCAAACTAATTGGAAGGGGTCAGTGACATTTTATAATCCCAAAGGAGTTAACAGAAACTAACTATTCAATAGCATCGAATCAGCTTGGCTGCAGAGGCATCACATGAATTGACATGGAGATGCTATGGTAATCAAAGTAGAGGCTGAGAACGTTCTGGTTTTCTTCAGAGCACAAAAAGTCAAGTGGGATGTTCTGTAAAACACTGTGTATCAGATGAGGAAACAACGTTCAAGAATTTGTACTCAACGGTTACTATTACTTTAACTCTATCTTTGTTTCAAATATAAACGTCCCATCCATGTTTAACGCAAGATTACCTATTGGATTTACTTAGTTTTGGTACTTGTGATTTCACAGATATCGACCTGCAGTGAAATTAAGGACATATCTGTTTCTACGTAATAAAATTTATTGCAGTCGGTCACAGCCATCAGTTTTTTTCTAATACAGGGGTGCACAACTTTTTCGCTATTGTCGGCCGCATTACGTTTTTTTTTATGAATAACGGCCGTCTGTGAGTTCAAGATATTTCTATTTTGTTGCATTGCTTCTGTTTCCACGCACTGAGCCTAGCCTGCTTCCAAATGTCTGCTTGGCCGTCTTTCTGCTAAGTATCCGTATACATTTGACAAAGTGTTGTTATTAATGCACGGCTGCCGTAACTTAAATTTATTTAAAATAACATGTGCACGACTGCAGGTTGTGCACCCCTGGTCTAATACAATGAGTCATTTCGGTACAGTTGTTTTTTCAGTATATCCTTCTGACGAATTAGAAATACCAATCAGCTTTACGTTTGCAACGAAAAGTGTGGTGTGTAGATAGTTCTTGTGACATAATTCACCATGCAAATATTTGCGAATATGTGATTCACAAGCCATTAAATATCGGTTGCTGAAAGCAATAGAATTTGGCATGATTATATTTCAACACTTTTACATCGATGGTTTCTTACCCTGCAAACTTACAACGGGGTGTGGAGTTTCGGTTTATGAAGGTCCAACATGAAACTATTGCAAATCAGGCAAAGTTGCTGCCAAACCAACTTCCATAAAATATTCATGTGCAAGAAACAAGCTTTCTCCTGCACCGTCCTCAGCGCCATCAATAAAGCTTCAATAAGGAACATCATATCTTTATGACGACAGCTGATGTGTTCATAAAAGCGGATATCAAGCGAAAAATCCAAAACCCCTTTCGCAAGAGAAAACTTTGGCCACTTTAAGAAAGCTATAAATCTGATGTCTTAGTAGTTACACATATAATACAAAGTTGATCAAGTCCTGTCGTGGGCAATCTGTGTGGACTACTGCCAATCCACTTTCAAGTACTTCAGATTTTTGACAAGGCTGAGCTCAATTAGCCAAATTGAACTGACAAAGGGTCAATTCTCATGAGAAACACGAATCGATACCATGCCTCTGGCCAAATGTCTACGGCTCAGGTGAAGTGTGAGAGATAGATCCTTGCTGTTTCGCAGTAGTGGATTAATTAAGTTTGCGTCAGGTTCTTCCATTCCCTGTATTGTGATGAGAACTTTTCAGTTAAAATGCGAAGAAAACTTGCAGGATGATTTCGGTTTTAGAGAAAAATCGCTTCAAATCAAGTAAACCAAAATTTGGAAAACTTGCATTTATAAAACAATACCAACATTGCTTTCAACTTCGATGCCTATTAAACTCTCAGATTTACAGTGTTTTGAAATTACACTTGGTTTCATGAATTTTTTTGTTATTTACTACTTATGCCAATATACCCATGCTGAAAACTCTTGGAAATTGGTTAAATCAGCAAAACTTCATAAGAAGCAAACTTGCTTAACAGCTAATTTAAATATTTATCAATACCAAATATCATAAATGTACTCTTTAACACGCTGTTACTTACAGTTATAAAGTTAATATTACTTACAGTTACAAAATAGAACGCTACCACGCGGTCGCAAGGAAATAAAGCTGTGTGAAGGTTTATATAAGAATTATACAAAGTGACAGTTAGATATCGCGACTGCAATGCGATAGCTGCAAATAACTTTCAAAGATGTCCAATTTAAGGCGTTTTGACTATGTTCCATTCTCAGCTGGAAGGTTCTGCGCGGTGCTTTTCTCTTGGCTAACTGTACACTGGCAGGTACGGATTTGTTTATAAAACACAAGCAGTCGTGCGAACACGAGCAGTTTGGGCAATGACAAGCTGGCATCGGAGATCAGCAATAGCCGTGTAATCTGGCTTTCTAAGAATTTCAGATTCAGCAAGAACCTTTACTGCCCGTTTTTCATTGACAAAGGTATATCTTATAAAAATCTAACTCCATGGTCATCGGAGAAGCGCGCTTATTAGCTAATAGTCGGCACTTATAGAAAAATGAGCTTTACAATAAGATTACATTTCAAAATCACCTATCTCAATGAGTGCTGTTTGAATGTTTTCCACATGTAACATTTTGTTTGTTTTTTATGAAAAAACAACGGATATTTTTTGATAGTTAAACTCATTTTTATCTTTTGTAAACTCCTCGAGAAATATATCTACAGTATATGCGTTGCTGGAAGATACAAATACTTATACCATACAAGCAAACTAATTACAATGCCAGATCAAAACAGAAAAGAGCGCACTTGCTACAAACTGGTCGCAAACGACTAACTGTGAGAACTTTTTCAGTGAAACATCTGTTGCGCCCTGGCAACAAGGCTGAACAGATGGAAGGCTGAGAATGCAAGCTTTTGTTTAACATGTTGACTCAGCTGGCATAATTATTCTGTCTCTGAAAAATCAAAATGCTATTGTTTTCATTCAATCTCGTTCCGCAAGCCGCAATTGTAGTTGGCAACGTGGCTCGTAGCCAGGGGAGCGAGCACGCCGCTGTCACGTTCCCTGCCAGCGGCAGATAATAACCCTTTTCATACGGTCCTGTGACTGGCAACTCGTGGAAATGTCGATAAAGCGCAACAAACCCTTTTTGCGTGACGAAGTTTTTAATTGACTCGAGCTCGAAGAAGTTACGAACAAGCGCAGTTAGAAAGCAAGGAAGAAACGGATTTGTGAGTTTTGTGTTCCCTACAAATTGCATCAAATTTTGCAAACTTTGGTGTTGATTTTAGGCGCCGTCTTTACGCTCACCTAAGGTATAGAAAGCCGAGTAAACATGAATTTTTAAATACTTCAAAATACTGTCACCTCAGTCTATAATTACCACTAACCAATTTTCGCCAGTTACTAATTATAGAAAACTACAAAAGATTCGAGTACTGGATAAGCAAAATATTTCAACCAGGTTACCGATGTGCGTTCTTGCAGAAAGACGTCTGAACAGTGCTGCATTTCTCTGAACTGCTGATTTAAACCATTGCAAAAAGCTCTAGCAAGGAGAACCCACGTTTTTGAACTACTCTGAAAAGCTTAATTTTATTTTCATCTGTTGCTGAATTCATCAGTGAAACGACTTTGAAGATTAGCTCATGTTGAGAAAAAATGTTCAAAATTTGCCCTAAGCTTCCGTTTACGGTTGCGCAAAGGTTCTTTCTGTACGTGATGTCAACCGAACATCAGGCGAACATACAGAACGCCGCCGCACGGTGATCGTTAGCTATCCAATAAATCAAATTTATCGGCTCTCAATCTTCATTGGTACTGATGCCTTCTGTTTAGCTGTTCCAGGCACCTGTACGCAAAAAAAATCTAAATATTTTAATGCATGTGATTCTAAAGGTTGAATGGCACAACTGCATCATCACGTTTTCGTTCCTTGCCTTAAAATATCAATCTGCTTCTCCGAATTCGTCTTTCACTCTCTTGGCTGCGCATGATTCACAGACTTCACGTGTCTGAGCTCATTCACGCCCGGAGCTACAGCCCCGAGAATCATGGGAAAAAGGTGCGTGCTTCCCTGTTTTGCCATCCGTCCTTGTTACGCTTTTGACACGGTCGTCCACACGCGGACTCGACACGGTTGCAGCAAACCGTGAAAAGCGCTTGATTCGATCGCTGCAAGATGCTAATGACAACGTTTTAATGAAATCGAAGCGAGGATAAGAAAGCACTTATAAGCAGATTAAGCTGGATAAATTTCATAACCGATGTCATAAGGACGCGCAGGTTTGCCTTCGGGAAGGTGCGAAGTGCTGCAGAGGGATGTATGTCACAAATCATAAACAACTGAGTTTGGCTGGTGAAAATAAACTTCTGATCTTCAAAATCTAACCGGACACTTGCAAAGCTTGTCCATCCACGCGAAATTGGTTGCCCTCTATCGTTTCAGGCGCACGCATCGATTCAGTGTTGTAGATCAACTCAACTCTGCATAAATAGGCCAATCCCAACATCTCGAAGGTGGTCTGGCTTCCAATCAGCATTTGGTGTGAAGCTTTCTTTATGCAGGCCAGCAAAAGCGCTTGCAGTGGCGTCAAAGCGATTTCACAACAAACTGCAAATAGTAACATAACAACTGAACCACTTATACTAGAGGTGGACAGATTGATCTTAGGATGATATGTGTATCATACGAGTAAAAAAGTCGTACATATACTTTTTCACTATTTTTTGGTATCTCTCCCCACAAAAGTACAAATTAGTCAATGCTTCACAGCAAGAAACTAATAGCTTGAATGGAGAACTGCTTGTTTTGACAAAAATTTGATTATATTTGAACTGTGATTTGGGGGATTTTATCAGTCAAATACTTTTTATGAGTTATTTCGAATTTGCGAGACATGAGTTCACCACAGTGTCAAAATATGAATCTAGGAGAACAGAAGTTTTGTCTAATGCATATATGGAAAAATCGGTATCTGAAGAAATATCAAGTTTAGCGGTATCAGGACAGTTATCGCTGAAAACCTGGTGCATTCATACCATAAAACGCTTATATAATGTTTATCAAAGGCTCATAACTAACATTGGCATTATTTTTAAAAATACGTTTTCTGTGATAATTGAAGTTAGCCATGTTTTGATAAGTAAGCCCTTTTCCGCTCTTTCTTCTAAACGTTTGTGAATTTATCGTAGTGATTTAAGACTCACTCAATTGCCACTTATTAATTTTTGTTATTGCTTCTTCCGAAACTGCCAACACGTGATAGACTTGTCGTGCACTATCAATTAAATGAGAATGTGTAAGCCCTTCAAGAGTATTAAGCTGATTTTTGAAAGCAGGTGAAATCGTTTTCACCACTGATCCTGATTTAACCCAATTTTAAGCTTTTTAAATTAAGCTGAAAGGTTAATAAAACAGTATTTTTATTTGATACGCTTTTTGGCAGTATATCTAATTACTTTCTTTTTCTTCTCAAAATGACTAGTTCTCTCAAGGTTTAATGTGACTCGTTGCTTTTGAAAGAAATACGAACCCAAATCATGTAGAAAAACGTTAGCCTCTGACTAAACAGCAAAGATCAAATTTTGTCAGTTTCAAATTGTAAGCTTTCAGGTAATTGGCAAGTCAAGTTTATTTACTCACTTTATGGAAATAAATAACTTTTTATTGGGTGGTTTTTCATGACTGATAGACCCTTTAATAAATTGGTACAAATGTTGATGCCATGCATATGCTAATAGAAAACTACCTCACTTTGTTTGACTCAATATGACCTGCATAGCGAAAACGCTTTCTCGTTTGACAAGTGTATGCACCATGTTTCCCTGTAATTTGCGAATTTTAAAAGAATAAATTTGATAGCATTAATTGAACAATGAATCAACCGACCAATCACACAAAGAAATAAAACGTAACGAACTGGTCAAAACAGAATTGGCATATGCAAGTTAAAGGTAAGAATTAGAAAATTCGTTGTCGTTATATGCAGTTCTAGTACAGCAGTATTTTTGAAGAGATTGTTGGCTGCACGTAGGTTAATTATCAGTTGCCCAGAAATTGCAATGAGATGAGTCACAAACAAATATAACAACGTTTTTACTTTTTTATAGCGCACTTTAAATGAATCAGACATTCTTTATTTTTGCTTAAAAGTTCTTAGCCGTCGAGGCACATACATTTTGTCTTTGTTGACTCTTTTTTATCATTTATCTGAATTTTATCATAACCTTATATGCAGGCTGTCCACTTTTCAACCTTCGAGTGTGTGTATCGCATAACTTAATTTAGTTTTTTCAATCTCGGCAAACATGCTGATGCGACAGGAGGCTTCAAACCATGGCCGTCACCATGGGGTACATGGTTTAAAACCCTCCAAAAAGTTCAAGCCCCGTTTACCATGGCGGTGACTGAAATTTATAAAGATTACTGAATTGTGACTTTTTGTACTGAATCTTCAGGAACATAAAAATCATTTAAAAAAGTGAAGCTAGTACTTTAAAGTCGTTCGTGAAATTAACGCATAAATGTGAAAAAGTCAGATGTGGCTCAAAGATGAAGTAGTGAACGAGAGGCAAAGCCATATAAAACAAACTTAAGCAACTGTGTGAGAAAAGTTGATTTCACAAACCTAATTCGTCCTGTGTTGACTCTGAAGCATCGATGCGAGATGCTGTCATGCGAGACTGATTTGGTCTCGCTTTGAGATAAGGTCTGAAATTCGGGAGTTACTGCACTTTCGTCACAAAAGAAGAAGAGGATCGGCGAAAAGATTATGAATATTTAAAAATTATTACCACAACCAAATTCACAAACTCACCGTAGTGTATATCCTCCCAAAAACTGCAATTAAATATACGATTGCAACGTACGTTCCTTGGCGAAAATTGTGGGTGTTCAAAAAACAAACCTTCTTCATCTGCGTCTCACCAAATGTGGCCTGGACCTTTTATGTTTGTTTTTCAGCATATTCAGTCACCAAATTATTCCCCTTTGCATTACGAAGGAACAATGAAATTCATGTGCTATTGGATTACAACCCAGTTCATAAGACATGCTCCAACTTCGTCATCTACACTATCACAGATTTGCAACGTTATTTTTCGTCACACTTGCGCTATACTGCTAGCAGTACAGAATCTCAGCTGCTATATCTGCAGTTATTATTTCAAGGTTAAAATATCGTATAAAATATGTGCTCTGAAGTAAATTTTAACAAATCAAAGTTTTTACAGAAGCATTTTATGAGACGTTCGTGGTTTTAGAGCTTTGTCACAATTGGTGCAATGAAAACTACATTTAATAAGAATTGATTGGAACTAAATTGACGTAATGGCTAAATGCTTGATTCTCGCTGCATTTTCGTTTTCTGTAAAAATGAACGCATATTTTGTAACTTACAACTGGATTTTCATTCGTTGAAAAGATCTTTAGTAAACACAAATCTCAAATATGATTTATTTGAAATAATTTAGTGTTGATTTCAAAACATTTTTATGCAGAATAACAAAACATTTTTCTTACCATGACTGTGCCAAATTCCCAAATGCATTTACTTTCAAAATTGGAATTTTGTGCCTTAGAGTGCTGATTGTGCCAATGCAAAGCGATAAGGATGCACTCTAATCAACCTTTGCCGCATAGCAGTTACATGTCCAAAATAAATTTTTATTCGCAACTTGATAATGGATAATATTGACAAAATCCTCTCGAGGTACTCCTCTTTTTCGCGGTGGGGTTCATCCCTTATCGATTTCTTTTGTTAATTGGACAGTTACAATCCAAGAAATGCACTGTATTGATGAACGCAGTTTGTTGGATGTGACAGGTTGCAGCTTAACTTGTTTTGTCCAGCAACAGAACCCTAGTAGTTACCTGAAGCTTTTCTGCCTGGTTAATTTGCACTTTGCTTTCGTAGACCAAGATTTTGTCAGATTCGACGGTATCTTATCTTATCATAAAGGATTTTAGATGTGGACATATTCGTGAATTGCAACTGGTCACTGAGGTCTGTGTAAGTTATTCTATTGCTGTGGTGTGCATTTCGAATAAATCGTTTCGAAAGATGTTTTTTGTGGTTTTGAAAGTAATTTAAAATTCTCAAGAGATGTAAACATTCAAAAACTAATGATTCATAGCAGGAAATTAAATTAATTTATAGCAGGACTTGATTTGAAGGGTTCCCACAAAGTGAAAACAACTTCGTGTAGATATATTATTCCTTGTTATGGTTTCGCAAAAAAAGAAAAAAATGTCAACTGATTTTCTTCAACACGCATGCCTTTCGTAATCAGTCAACACTTTTCTCAAATGACTAAACTAACTAAAACGTTGATAATCATTTACGATAATCCCAATTTATTATTCATCAATGCTTACATTTCAAAACTTCCCTTGAAACATTCGTCTAAATTCATTAAAAGTGCTCTTTTGCGAATGGTGGAAACTGATCTTTTTTAGCTATCTGAAATGGCATCACTGGCAGCTAATTACATTCAATGTTCCTTCTGAACAGTGCTGCCAGAGTTGTGAATTTGGCCTCTGGTTGAAACTTGTTGTAAATGCAAATTTTCAGCCGTATCGCAGAGAGACTTTGCGATATAAGTTTAAATCTAGAATGTCAATCCTCAACCGAGTGTTTACATGGGTTGGTGACTCATTTGCTGTCTCACTCATCACCAGTCGCCGCGCTTTCTTGCTCATAAAGCCTACAACCAATGTAAACTAACGAAAAGATTGTGGAGTCATAGGGCACTTCAAACGATGAATCGAAACAAGATTGGATGACGATTGCCCGATTCGTGATTTTTAACGCTTTCCTTGTTTGCTTTTAACAAGAGAAGGTTTTAGTAATCTCCAACGTTCTTGCAACTCTGTCGAGACCAGTGGTTCAACTATTTCAGACTTTTCAACTTTCAGTGAAGTTGTCTCAATGCGAACAGACGAATACTCGGAAAAGTTGTGTTAAACCTCTGTCGTGTTTGTATAACAACCTCTTGGTCTTTCCGTATGAGTATGTGAAGACCAAAAGCTGCTGGTCAACATGGGTTTTGTTTTCTGAACCAAGTCATTATAGACGGCCATCAGCTCAAGATACTCAAAATGTGCAAAGCAACTTAATATCTTCATCGTTTCGCGCATTCGGACATGTCAAAGTAAACGATAGTGATTGCTTTTTCTTCCGACCGTCGAAGAGGAAAGAAGCTTTGTTTATAAATTCACACATGGTTGAATTGATGTGAAATCTCGCACAATCGTTTGTTTGTTGTGATTATGACTGGTTGCTCATCTGATGTCCTAAGCATTTAAGGTTACGCCCTGTAAGCTGCGAGGGACCCACACAGACCGCTAAAGGCGTAATTGAATTTAGCAGGAAGTTCGGGGTTATTCAATCTTAAGCAAGTCATAATTATTTTCAACGTTACCTCCCGTTTGCATTCTCAGTTACAAGTAACTCACTGGTGTGCACTGCGTTCACCTTTCAATAGACAATAATATGGCGTCAACGAGAACTCTTCCACGGTTGCTGCATTTCTACGCGAAAACAAAAGGTTATAGGAGCAGCAGCAGTCGTTTGAAAAAACCGATGTTGCTGGGTCTTTGCACTAGTGAAGTGGTGAACAATAAAAATGACCAAACTTTTTTCTCATTATTGCCAATTCGGCCTTTACAACTTTCATTGCAGATTGTCTTCCGGTTCTCTGAATCGCGCATGAAAACTTACAAACAAGACAAATTTCAAGCACGTGCTCTGCAACCACATCATTTCGCCCGAAGTGTATGAGATCAGGTTGCCAACTGAGCAAACATATGTTCGAAAAGCGCTGCTGGTCTTCAGAGCAAACTAAAATGAGGTCAGCTCTCCGAGCAGACGTTCACTTTTATCCACAGCTGAAGATTTGAGTGATGGCTGAACGTATCGCAAATATTCCATGTGAGTCGAACAAACGCTGTCACGTGCCTTGAAAAAGTTTTGAAGAATAAGATAACTACAATGCAGAAAAATTTCTCATCCTACCACCTGCTTCTGTTTGTGATAATGTCGTGTCGCTGGTTCAAAGCATTGAATGAAACCTCTCACGAACGGACCGGCTCTGTTTTTAAGAAATCAAAGAGAAATGTGTGTACAGTAAACTTTGCCTTAAGCACAGCATTATAAAGCCAGAAACCTGGCAACAGGTAATCTTTGATCTTCGCTTTAAGACTTGTTTCCTTTCAAAGGGCCGGAAACAAAAAGCAGCTGACCAACGATGGTCCGTGAGGTAACTACTCGAAAAACTAATGCTAAATACAATAACTATTAAACTTGCTCGGGACTTACAAGGCTTCCGTGATTTGAGAACATTTGCAAAAGAGAATCAACTACAAAAACTTTGTGTTGCAGTGGTTGATATTGCTTATTATAGCACACTAATAACTGTTGAACACAGTGCTTTCGCATATTTCACATTATTTAATCAACATAAAAAGGACTTGAAGTTATCGTCCCGCTCTTACTGTGTTTCGGGAACAATTGTTGGTGCGGGAGACCGCAAATTTTTCCTTGAAGTATGTGTGTTTCTTTTTTAAACCGGTGTCTCCCAGTCAACCTGCTGTAATTTTGCTTCAGCGATCAATTTTGCAGGTACAAAAAAATTATTTCAGAATATTTTGTTGTTGCTGGGTATTTTTACCTGCAATGAACTTTCCTGAGATAGCATTATGTTGTTAATGTCGATTACCTTCTAACGGATATTGCTTACAAGACCTTGAAAGCAGTCTTTGAAATGCTGACATTCCTTAAGCAACACTTGTTTCCGAGTTTTGCTTGACTTGGTTTGTGCCTGCTACCAGTAGAAATATAGCATGTACGCGAACCACTGGTAAAACTCATGCGAAAGTGGAGCTTTGAACGACGTTTTTTGCAGCAGTTCGTCGACAGAATAATTATTTTTATAGGCTCTGACCGACACGCCCGACGCAGAAGTCACTTTTGGATTACGCGTCGACATTCATCTTTTGGTGACTTGAAACCTATTTCAAAGCAGTTCATGCGATGTTTACGAGATGGTTAAGCTTTTATTCTTTTTTCTAAAAGTGGGACGGCTCTTTGTTTCTACTGTTGTGAAAACACTTTGCGCAATCATTCAGACAACCAGTACAGGCTGCTTTTGATGTTCAATCCTTTGTTTTGGAAGAGCAGAGTCGTTTTACAACGTGTCAACATTCAGCTTGAATTAAGGTTCGCCTGTAGCGGCTGTCATCAAACTAGACTTTTCAAACAACTGTTGAGGCCAAAACAAAGTAAAGGTTTTTTATTCAACTCATTTTTGTGCATGCAAAACTGGCCTTTAATTTAAAGTTACTGAGCTGTTTCAGAAATGAGTTGAAGCAACTGGGTCTGCCCGATAATGAAGCGAAGCTGGTTACTATAGCTGTGCACAACAGCTCATCAACATTCAATGCATATTATGCACTGGTTGCGGCCTGAATCATCTCTTCTCAACTGTTGTAGCATTTCTACTCGTTGAACATGGCACCGGTTGTGGTTTTTCCAAAATATTTTAACTTCAAAGTTATAACAGGTCAACAAAAAAACACTTTTTGTACTAAACGAGAATATGACATAAGTTTTTTAGATAACTTTTGGGTGCTGATTCCAGATTTGGCTTGTGGCACGTCACGTTTTGGAGTTACAGCGAAAGGCTTTTTTGGGTATATAGACAGTTGTGCGCTAATATATTAGCTTTTGTTTCCAAGTGAAAAATGACCTGATAATTCAGTCCATATAAAGTTTGTTAATTTATTATAAATGATCAAAAAAACAAGTTGAAGAAACAAGCAGAGGACTCCTGGCCTTGGTAGCGGAACTCATAAAACTTCTACAAGTGTTTTGAACAAGATTTTCTTTTAAAAAACGTGGCTGGATCACCATGAGACAACATAGAGCAGGCGATACCATGATTGATTCTTTTCAGAACCCCTGGTATCTTGCTTCCATAGCTTGAATATAATTCACCCTGGTAGCCACTCATGACATCAAGGTTTTCCAAAAAACATTGGTGTGAATGAAAAAAATGCATCTTTAGAGATACTGTAAATGCAAGACCATCTCCATGTAAGCTAAAGCAATTCTGCAACTTCTGCTTAAAAACAATGAGCCTTAATGTTTCTTATAAAGATCGAGCATATCCACCTGAATGCCTTCTGAACTTGTAATTCCAGTGCATTCTTAACTGGACATTCTTAACTTGAAGTTTCGATCTGTCAAAACCTTTACAAATCTAGAGGCCTACAAAATTCCTTCTTTCAATTTAGCTTTTCTGAGATCAGGTAACTTGTCTCACAATTAGTTAAATTAAAGCTACTGGAATTGCATTTGGCTATTGGTTTCACAAAAATTTTTTTCAAGCCCAATTTTATATGCAGAGGTGACATCAGGACTTATCATCATTTGCTAATGGAGGATGCTGAGCTCCTGAACACTGATCATTCCGAGAACATATAAGCTTCTTGTGGACGAATGTTGCTTTTCATAGTGATCCGCAGTAGCACCTAGAGTGGTTGTCCCATAAACATAGAAAACAGCACTACTTGGTAACTCCTATGTGCATTCCCATTAATAAGCTTAAGACCTTGAGAGTTCCACACAGGCTCCACTGGTAGCCAGCTTAACCAACTAAAAAGCATTCAATATAGTCTGATTGTTATCTAACGATTCATTCAAATGAACGGAATGTGCAATGGGGATTTAATATTTTAATATGCCTGTGTACGCAGAAATAGCAATATGTCACTCAAAAAAACAGATTCTTGCATTTAAATCACTCAGTTAAGGTTGGTAAACTTGCTTTACTTTCGTAAATGGTATGTCAGCTACATCAATTATTATCATATGTTACGTCACAATCCAAAACAATGATATCTTTTGTTGTTCATAGGCCTGTGGTAGGCTAGGTAGCTGGTAACCACAACATACAGATATCTCAAAAACTAGATGTGCTACAAAAAAATAATAACATTTTTGAAATCAGCGTCAAAAATTCTTTTAGGGGCACTTATTGCAATCACCGTTTAAATTTTGCTGTTGACCAGTATAATCGATTCCTTGACCCTAATGAAGTGGCCATCGAAGTCCACTCTGAGGAGAGTTAGGTTGGTTAATTCAATCACAACCGACAGTACAGAAACGCCAATGCAACATGGCTTTTCTTGAATGTTAATTTGTTAAATGCAGAAATTCGTAGCAATTATTTTTGTAATTTCTCTTGGTGTTACGGCAAAACTGCTGCAATTACCGAGCCCAAGTGTTACTCCAAGTAAAATTTTCTTTNGATGCAGACCACATTTGCGCAAGCTTGCTTAAATAACGTTCCTCGTTTCCGAAATTTAGTTTAAGAGTGAGGTAGAGAAAAAACTATTCCAAACAAGTTGCTTGAGGTTTACTATATTGGTTTTACAAACGCTTAGGTAATCTCAATATGCGTTTAAGTTTTTATGAAAAAAGTCAATAGTCCAAGTTAAAAAGTATACCGATTTTTATTGTTTCAGGGCGCTTCTGTACGAAAAGCTACGTTTGGGGAAAACAGTAAATTCCAATAGTTATGTATTTCTATCCCTCAGTTATTGCTGTCGGTCTGCTTGACTTATCTCTGTTATACCTGAAATGTGAACAACAATTTCTTGATTCTGTTGTATACCTAAAGTTACTACTTCGATTGGTCACAGGCAGTGAGCCTGAGATCCTTTTCCACATTCAGTCTATACTGCCGCATTCAAGCTTGGAAGGCAACAAGTGTTTTCAAAGACGTCCGTGGAGAATGAGCAAGATCTAAACGCTGCTGAGTAGAAAATTTTTTAATTACTAAATTGTAAATTTCATTTCTATTAAACTATCAAAGAATCGTTTTTGTCAATGGAAATTCAGGTGCGTTCAGGTTTCCAGCCGAAGGAACTAAAGCAGTGGTTCTCGACCTTTTTTGAACCAGGCCCAACTTTTGTCTTCAAAAAAATCTTAGGTGTCACCAGAACTACCACATGTCACAGGGGCGGATCCAGAGGGGGAGGTTGGGGCGATCGCCACCCCAAAACTTGCGAAAGTATCTTTTTTCACAATGAATTTGTAAAAATTGGAAAACACCATTCGGGATGTGAAGACATTTGGTCGTCCATTGTTTTGTCACAGCAGTGTTGAGAAGTATACTTACAGTAGCGATGCTGTTATGAGACTTGACTAACAAATAATACTGAAATCGCACCCCCTAAACTTACTGGCTGGATCCGCCCCTGACATGTCAAAAGTATTCGTTTTTGCTCCGTCACTACAATGCTAACTACGTGATATGAATTATAAATGCACAAAGTGTATTCAAATTCATAGCGATACCTAATAACATTGTTAATAGGAGCTTTGTGCTTGATGTTGGTTTCATATCTGTTTGATTCGAGGTTCCAGTTTAGTCAGTTTCAGTCTGAAATGGCCACACTTGGTTATTTCTAATTGATTTATCTTAGCATGCAGCAAATCCGCAACAACACTAAACCCACATTCGACCATATAAGATGACGAAAAACTTATCAGTTTTTGCCTTGTCAAACTACTCGCGCGGGGATATTTTTTAGCCTTCCTCGGACAGCGCATCATGGTTCTTTGATCTTAACAAGAGTTTTCACGGATTCATCTTGCTGTAACTCACATACTTCCTGTTGGCATCCTGTTGCGGATAAATCTACTAAAAGTGGTTGAGTCAACCAAGAAGGGAATTTTATTGCTTTCAGATCATGACATCTTTCATTGAAGTCATTGATCACCATTTCAAAGTGTTCAGCAATAACCGTATTTGCCTCTTGAGTGACATCACATTCTTTTAACCAAGGAAATTGGACATCGCTCTTTGTCAAAATATCGCTTGTACACAAACTGAGAAATGTCACAAATCCAGCAGCACAAGACGGGAGAAAACTGTGTTTTGGAAAAGCATTGATCTGCATTGGCAAGTAAAATAAAAGCTCAGCAGCTTTTTTCTTTTCACGAACGGTAGGCAATAAGGTGTGACGTAATAAAACGACAAGTATTGTATAAAAGTTCAATGAAACATGGAAGTAAACAAGTGAACCAGCTTGAAATATCTACCAATAAGTTTGATTGTGAACAAGTGAATTTTCATTTTGTACTCTCACCAAAAGTGGTTCATACTATCTTCAAAAACCTCACCAAAATTTTGCCAGTCTCCATCGGTCACGTTGAGAACGACTGAATTAAAGGATTGCATTATAGATATAAATGCACTAGCCATGCAAAATCAGCTCGCATATACAAAATATCGTTGCCAGTTAGGTAAAGTCCATACAAAGCAAACATTTTTTTTCGTGTTTTTATTTGTCAATTAAAATGTGAAAAGGTTTGACGTTTAGTACTGCATCTAGTAACGAAAAAAACATATCATTCAAACTGAAAACGAAAATAATGCCTTGAACTGAATTAGTGATTTCGGTTTCCACACAGAAAATTTGCAGAAGTAGCAGAGCTTTTTGAAGTGGCAGCAACATACAAATCAACAAATGATGGTAGCGGAAATGAAAGAGCTACAATATTGCATGTACAATATGCAAACCATATCAGTTTCATCTTCCAGTTGTTGACAGTTTCTGCAGAATTTTGTTCTGTACAACCTCTGGAATCTTGTTGCTTTCTGTTACAGCATGTTACAGGCTTTCTGAAGAAAACAACGCCAAAGGAGTTAGCGTTACTCGATCGCTTCAGACATCCACCGATTTCTTAACCTGTGGGAGTGTTCTTGCGGCAGCAGCAATTTATGCTTAAAAACTTCCATTTGAGGAAAATCATTCAGTGTCAGTTTGGGGAACAAAATATGAAGAAACAATTCGGCTACAGACTACAGTGATTTGACGAGTCGGCAGTTTGACATGATGCTTATAAGTCAGTCTTGCGACAGGTCAATGCTGGACCTATCGTAATACATCCGTTGCCGAAATATCCTTTTTTCAAATTGAAATGTTGACAAAATGTAACATTGCAGAATTATATAACACTGCTTATCTTTCAATTGTCTCCAAACTTGCCAGCAGTGATGTGTTTCTATTGAAGCTTGACGTTTGACACCTTTCTATGTGGAATTTGGCAGAATAAAATCAATAGCTTGCAGTCCTTAGTTACCAGGCGTTGCGATATCAACAACCAACTCCAACACACAGATTGCTTCTCAAGAGAAGTCAAGCCGTTGCTGTCAAGATATAACATTATAAATTTAGAGGTCTATAAGGGCCCTGCAAGACTGGCATTTCGTAATAAGAAACGATTAAAGAGTAATCTTTTTCGGAGTGAAGTGGAACAGATGGTATGTTAGTCCATGCTTCTTGTGTGGATATCGAAATTTAATAAGGGTTTTGATCAATGCCTTACCTACCTTTTTGCTGTTTACATCTGTTTTTCTGTAAGTGATTTTGTCTCACCAAGTCCAGGAATATTTCTAAAATCAACAAGTACATCAAAGATTCTGTTTCAACAAGAGCTGAATTGGTCCACTAAGTAGGCAAAATGTATGTAGTCTACTCTGAGAAGGTCATAGTTAGTGTATGTTTCATGACTGTGTGAAAAGATATTTTTCGATAGAATACATAATATTTATACAATAATCTTGACAAGTATAGTGTATGGTTTTAAAATCAACTAATCACATCAATCATGTATTGTCGTCGTACAAGCATGGAATACTTTAACCATGATAAAACAGGAAATGATCGTGACAAAGCAAGAAACCAGCAGCGGCTATGAACTGAGTCAAACTGCAAGTGGTACTCACAGTTACGTCATCTCCGCACATACGGGCACATTAGTATGTTGAAACATTGACAAACAAACGTTATCTTAGTTTTCTAGTAAATATTTCTTGGAATGCAACCTTCTCTTTCAAGTTTCAAAATCGTTTACGATTAATAGCTCGCTAAGTTCCTTTGCACGCATGCGCCAATGGATGCAGAGCGTGTTTTCAATGTTTTACTGAAGTCTATGTTATTGTAATCGTAAACATACGCCTCAAGCCCAGCACTAAGTGGGTCACGTTCAAACTGAAAGCGGAAGGTATCCAATCAGGCAAAGCGAACAATAAATGCCTAGCTGCTGTTATTTCACTGTCGTAGATCAGCAAGATACATTGAATGAAAATTTTGTCTTGCCCTAATCAGCACCTAAACATAGTGTTAAAAGGTTGATGTGCGCATTTCGATCAAAAACGATCATTCCGCTTAAGTATTTTTTGCGCTCAAAGTCATGCAGAAAGTTTTGCAAACACTTTCATTACCAGTGCAAACTTGGATGAACTAGAAATACTTTATTTCAGAGCAGTGGGGCAAATCTTCTCAGGAAAAAAATAATTTTGAATTTATTGAGAAATCTTTTTTAGATGTTTGCGTTTTGCAAATAAATGATAAGAGTCAAGCATATTTTTCTGAACATTAAAGACATGCAGAGATCTTTCGTTTTTTATTTTGATCCATGACGATGTCCTCGATATAGTCAAATAGGGTTCAATTTGGTTCGTTTGAAGCATTGATACATATACCTGAAAATGAACAACGCTGCAAGCATCATATAATATTTACTTTTACATGTCAAATATGTCAAACCTTAGATCTTAACGCAGATTACCTGCAATGATGCTGAATAAGTATTTCATGGGGTAATAAGAAGAAAGCCGCATCGAAAAAGAACAACGATTAAAATCCCTATACTCGCCTAAATGACACATACGAATTATGGAGGTTGGTGGAATGCAACAGATATATGCAGATTGCATTATATAAACTTTTTTACATTTTGCTATGCCTGCAAACAAGTCATTTCTACGTAGGTCACCGTGATTTCTTGTCTTTGTAGCAAATGGGAAATAACCTAGAAAGCTGTTTCGCTTGATAAAATTTGCCTGGTTACCTGCACTGGTACAGAAAATATAAATCGCGCAATGTGCGCATTGCCACTATGCACTGAGAAGATTAGCCGCGTAGGCAGAAAACAAAACACGACACGTTTTTCCTCAAAGCTTTGTCACAATTCCCCTTGATCGAACACAGCAATTGGTGTGTCAGTGAATAATAAAATTCCACCTGGACGTGTTTTTTGCACGATCATAAAGCTTGCGCACTTGCACTGCGGTGTCAAATGTATGCCCACTTACGTCATTCTCTTACTTCAGTTTCTTCTGTTTTTTTGTTAACTTGAAACCGAAACGGGACGCTCGCCGTCTTTGGGCGAGATCCCTACTTATACTGTACAGTCTCAAATAGAGTGTGACAGCTTCTGCTAAAGCTGCTTCGGATCGATTGTTACACTACGAACAGCAGGGTTGAGTGAGAATTAACTTTGCCCAGGTGAGGAATGCAGAGGATGTTTTATTTCCGTACATATGTTTTTTTTCTTGGAGTTAAGTAAGACCTAACTTGCATGCATTACTCACACTGCTATTTTCGACGACGTAAAATACTGTTTATTGCCCAGAATTGGATGAGCAAAAACTTAAAACATCTACCAATTTTCTTTTGCTACCTTGTCCGATCAGAAATCATTGAAATGCTTGCCTTTGAAAATTGTTGGTACATCACCTACAGTTTGTTCGATTTATTTCAGTGCATCAGAAAAAAATGCCTTTTTTAAGTATTTATTATTTGCGAATTGTCATTTATTTTTCACTGAGAGGAAAATATTTCTCTTAAAACTTGCAAAAGCAATGAAATGCCGAGAGCTTACGCACTTAGCTGATTTTTCAATATTGCAGCAGGACAATCTAAAAATGATAATCGAAAAGAAGTACTAATAAGCTTTGAGCACTCTATCGCAACAGCTTTCTCCGAAATAGCTGCAAGCTGTAAATTTATATCATAGGCATCTGAAGCCAAAATAAATGTAAGTTTTTTTTGGTTTTGACGTAGAGCTCAGCTTAACCTCTTCGCTCTGTATTGACAATCTATCAATGAAAAACAGCAAAACTTCAGCAAGCGACATATCCTATAAAAATCAAATATTTTTTACCTCTGAATACCGATCGCCTAAGTGATCTTGCCTTGAAGTTTGTGTAAAATATCTCACAAAAAGCAGAGTCAAAAACAGTTGTTAAATTTCGCACGAAAGTGTTTGCGGCTAATTGCTTTAGCAGAAATATTTCCTAACGGTTTTGTGTTTTTTGCGATATACAAATTGTTTGAAATAAGATACGTCGTGCGTTTCAATATCAAGAATGCGTATTCGCTTCACTTTGACTTCTATACAAAGTGGGTCTTCCAGGTTGGAGAAGGAAGAAATTTCCGAATTGCCCTTCCTGCTGTCGGTCATGGTCGCGGTATGCACGATCAAGCCAAAAGAATGTCACATGGATTGTGGAACGATGCCCGATTGAGGTTTTGATAAAACAGCTCTGTTGCATTCCGTAATGGAAATCCACATAAATAAATAATGCAATGTGGATATGGAGTGTTACGGTCCTCAACATTGCTTCAGAGCCAAACAGCTTAAAGAGGAATATTTATATGCAAACCAGAAGCAACAAAATATCAGCCAGCATTTAAAAAGACGTCTTTTTATTTTCTCGTCCAGTACATCCTCATAAAAAGTAAAATGAGCAGAATATTTGCCGTCTTTATTAGAAACTCCAGATGGTGGTTGACAAAAACGGAAAAGACCTTCGAAAATACCATTTCATTATTCTAATAGGCTAATAGAATATTAGAAAATATAGATAATCGGCTTCTGCAGATAATGCGCTTTGGAAAAAACAACAACAAAAGCTGCAGTAAGAATTGCTTATCACGCATGAAAAAAGGAAATTCATTTGATACAAGATTCTGAAAGAGCGCCAACGCGTTCTACTGTCTTGCCGCTACTGATAAACGAACCTGACAGAATATGCCGTAAACAAAACCAACTTATAGTTACTCAGAGTTCAGATACGAAAAGCACAGAAACGACCCGATAACATGCTACTATATAAAAAAAACTCTTGCAGCCCAAACGTTGAATGCCACATAAATTTTTTTAGCATGTGCTTAATGTGATGCATCACGACCCATTGGATCTTGGCTTGAAAAATGAAGAAACGAGATACATTATGTTGATAGTCTTTTGGCTTTATCTTTCATCTGGCGTTGATTCTCTTCTGACGAAAGAAAATTTCCAGCGCTGAGCAAAGTTTCTCTTGCGTGCGGTGTGAGTTATCAGAATCCTGTGATAGTTCAATTTGAAGTAAATTCGTTAAGAGCAGTTTTGTTTACTTTACAAGTAAGGCGATTTCGCTCAAACCTATTTTGCACAATAAGACAAACAAGATGTCCTTCTAAAGATCTTCAAACACTTGCGTTGTAATAAATGATGTTCATAATCACAACTACATGTTCGGCAAATAATAATTTATCCAGCTTTTAAATGAAAGCAGCTGTATAAAGTAAGGACAGTAGCTCACTTTAGCAGCAAATGAAGTAACTTTTCTGAGGTCTCTGTGACTGTGCTCATTTCTCCAACCCAAAAATATAATCTCGTGGTCCACGAGGCAGACAATTACAGATTTATACGTTTCTTTTACACTCGATCCAAGAGAAAAGCGTTCTATTCGCCAGCCTGACTGTGACCGTCGAAAAAATTGATACATCTTTACCAAATCAAATTTAGTTCCTAGACCAAACTAAAAATTTGACCATAATTTTAGCAACGAGTTTTTTGGGCGATTACATGTTTTTATGAGTTCTTAATTTTTAGAGAGATGTGCGTTGTGTTACCATCCCCATACATATTGCAAACAAGCTCATTTTTGGACAAGCCTTGTAAAACGGGCCAAAAGCCACCGAGATGTTCAATTACTGTTGTTCCTAACCGTGACAGACTTTACGCACCCTAAGTGGTGTCGTATTACCGTGCAACAAACGAGCAATTGCTGCAATTGTCTTTTTGAAAGACCGGTGACTTCACTGTGGTATTGCATGTCACAACAAATCAATGAATCATTGGCCAAGGGGTGCTTTATCTGTAGCCACAGTTTGCTCGCTGTTGTTTCTGTGCACTTTAGGCGGCAACCTTTCCAAATATCCTACACGATCATAATCGTAATCGTAAGAGCTGATTTACGCCTGCATAGTGCCACTTATTTCAGTCAAAATTTTTGAGTTATTTTAAGATATAGTTTGTTTTATTATATTTTGTGACGATAGTTTGGAACAGATATGGGAAGATCAATGGTTAGGGCAGTGTTTTTCAACCTTTTTGCTGCACCGGAACCTTCCGCAAATGTTTGCGTTGTTCATGCAACCCTAAGCAATGATCCAAGTGTCCATATTGCTACAAAGTCATATAATTGCTGTTGCGAATTTCGTTCCAGGCAATTTCGGTCTGTTTCGGCAAAACCTCTGGCAGCCATGCACGGAACCCCAAGGTTCCGCGGAACCAGGGCTGGGGAGTCGGAGCTGGAGGAGTCGGAGGTTTTTAGATGGAGTCGGAGTCGGATTACTATCAACACTGGAAGTCGGAGTTGGAGTCGGATTTTTTGTCCGACTCCGACTCGGGATGTCCCACTGGATCATATTTTAAATCACAGTCTTAAATTGGGAATTCCTGTTGAAATGGTACAGTTTCTTTTGGAACTTTTGTTGAAACAGAGATTTCTTGCTGTGCACCACGATTTCCCTTGATTTTAACAGCCATATTTAATTCCCTGTATGTTAAGGAGTCGGAGTTGGAAATTTTGGAAAGGTCGGAGTTGGAGTCGGATATTTTAACTCCGACTCCGCAACCCTGTGCGGAACCCGGTTGAAAAACACTGGATTAGGATATATCGACACAAGTTTGCACAATAAGCAAAAATTTATCTGTCAAAAGCTTGTTTACAGCCACTTTCACTACATTTCTTCTCCAAAGTAATGGTACGAGGTGTATTTAATTAAGAATTTTTTAAACAAGCAATTTGTTTTACATCTCAATGATAGAAACAGTTAACAAGATTTTTCGTGTATCATGACTTCATTTCCGATCTTAGAAAAGCTACCAGTTAAATATGAATCGATTTTAGGACAAATTTTGTGAAGTCGGTCAATTTGCAGAAAGGTATTTTTAAAATCAATGAGGGGTTAGTTATTGCTGAATGCGTAACAACTTCACGCTACGATTTAAAAGTATTTTTTCAAAAGCTTCATTGCGATGGTTTACTTTAGAACAGCTTAGTATTGGCACCAAGCTTGCTCTTGTGCGTAACGTTTAGAAAAATTGGAGTTCACATAAAAAGGAGTTCAATACAAACACTGGATAGTTATTTTAGCGTGTTTCATGTCTATAACGCCGTAATTCGTTTTCAAAAGCCATTTGTGTTTTGTTTAGAATTAGATTTAGGCTGCACTATCACCCAACTACATGTCAGTGTTAAAGCAACGCTCATCTGAACGCAAACGATATTACGAACTGACCGAGAAGGTTACTTTAAAACCAGCCAATACCAACCATATCAAAGTAATCTTGCAACCTTTGGGAAGCTTCAAAGAGAAAAAGCATATCTGCTTCCTGAGTAAGCTTTCAGCAAGTTGAGATTTCCTGTTTGTGGAACTCAGGAAAAAGTTCAAAACCTAACCAAAACAATTAACATACAGCGTTTGTTTTACCCTGCCAATGGCTGAACTGCATTGATACGATGGTCCCTCGGTTATCAAATCTGGATCTTGATGAAAAGTAGCTCCGCCTTAATTTTAGACTGGTTCTCGGTTATCAAATCAAGATCTTGATGAAAAGTAGCTCTGCATTAATGAATTGTTGAACCTATTCAACAGGATTTCGATGTAACAGGGGCGAATTCCCTCTGGACATCCGAAATCTAATTGATGGGCTTTTTCTCATCAATTTTGTATAGGCTCATTATTGTGTAATATCCGTAATAGCGCACAAAGGATTAAATAAAAAGCAATACGCTTTGGAAAAATGACTGTTAAGTACAGTAGCACTATGAGTTAATCACCTCAATTGGATGATTTTTTTGGATAGCCTTTAAATAAAACATTTCTTGCACAGGTATAGGGACGAAAATATTAAATGCAAAGCTTATTCTGCTGAGTTTGGGCAGTCCGAATGTGTTTCTTTCACTAAAAATGAAACTTCTCATAAGCAAGTTTTTATACAAAAAACATGGTCCGCGCATGTGTGGAACTGAAATTCACAGGGAAAACATCAGAACTGCTACACTTGATGAATACTACCGCCAAACCATTACAATTCAACTTCTGGACCATCTGTTGATGGTGTTGACCAGTAGGTTCAACGAACACGCTAGAAAGGCCACAATGGGCTTATATGCCTTGTGCCATCAATGATGAGGAAGACTCATGACTGGCGTCATCACATTGACAGCCCGATTGAGCTGTTCAAAGAAGATCTGCCGTCAGCACTGTCAGTACCATATGTGGTCAGTGAAGTTCACCAACTGCGACCAGTCGAAGCTGCCAACATTCCGCTACAAGCCCTGATCCAGTGTGATGAAAAGTTTTTTCCTAACATCTTCAGGCTCCTGAAAATTGTAGTTGCACTGCCAATGACAACATGTGAGGCTGAACGACATTTCTCGGCCTTGCGCCGCCTGAAAATATTTCTCCGCACCGAAACACTAGAGGACCATTTGAACGGACTAGCCTTGCTTCGTATACACAGAAAAGTCAACAAACATTTGGACTTCGCGGTGGATGAATTTGCAAGGCGTTACAACTGTCGCTTCGTACTGCGGTGAATTTCCCAAGTGGAGGTGTCCTTAGCCCCGCTGGGCCAGTAGCAATCAAACAGTTATAGGCAGGGCTGCCATAACATCCTTATTTCTAACATTTATCCTTATTTTTATANACTGTTTCCTACAAAATAGTTTGTTCTTATTTTTGCCTTGTGTTTTTGCTTTTGTCTAGGCCAGAGGTTCCAAAACGGGGTATTGCGGTGCCCTAGAGCGTTGTTTTGAAATTGCAAGGGCTTCGGTTGTTTGATATTTAACGTTGTTTGATATTTATTTAATGTTTGATATTTCAAATTTCATTATGTTTTTCAAAACCTTTTGGGGGAGAACTTTGTCAGACCGTCATCGAGGACCTCGGAACTTAATGCGTCTTCACGGCTATGCATTCAGTACTCATCCGAATGAACTCGCCCTGAGCCCCACCTAAAAAATCCTGGATCGGCCTATACAATAGCAATATGAGTTAATATGGCAATTTCTGAAAAGTATAGATGAGTGTTAATTAATACTTCCCTGGCAAGATCTTCATAATTTTTACGTTTTACAGAGAAATAAAGTAAACCTCTATTTCACGGAGTTCATACTTTCATGTAAGCATGGATCTTGTACAGGACTGTTTTACCTACACTGCTCCAACTCTTAGAACTTGAAATGAGATTAACTGGCAAATGTATTTTTGAAGGTTTCAGATCACCAAGCTCCTACTCACCCTTTTTCAATTCTTCGTTCAACAACACATGTTGCGATAAAATTACTTCATATCATCGCATAGTTTTGTTAGATTTCTCTATGTTATCGATATTGCATCATGCTGAGAAACTAATAAAGCACTACGCATCTCTTTTTCAGCATCAAATCACCACCACCGTCTTTCACGGCCTGAAGCGTGTGAAAATATAGTTAGGCGCTTCATTGCAAATGTGCGATTGACCTGCTGCTGGTTTTGCTCAACATACTTCACACTGGAACAAGGCAAATTTCATTCCAGCACTGCAGGTGCCATGATAGTCATTCATAAATTTGTTGATCGTTAGCTATGGCATCCATTAAGACATAGGTTCTCAAAGTGCTCCGTACGGAACCCCAGGGCACTGCGAGAGAAACCTCGGCGCTCCACTAGCTATTCGTTTACTTATTAAAATACTGACTTGTCTAATTTTGCAACTGTCCAAAGAAGCAACAACGGCAGTAATAAAATTTGACAACTGTAGCGTCGAAATGTGGCAACATGGCGGCAATTGAAAGATGGCATTATCTATTAGTTCCCAATAAATATTACCAGGAGCGTAATTTTTAAAAATTTATTGTGGGGCTCCGGAAATTATGGTCAATCTCTTCATGGGTTCCATAACACCAAACGTTTGAGAACCCCTGCATTAAGAGAATGGGGACCATTTTCTTATTAAAATGTCTTGATATTTGCAAAACGCTTTCGCTTTCCAATAAAACTGTATCTGCTTTCCAACTGTTGTTCTGTACGACCTGGAACTTTTACTTGGGCCGATTTAGTTTGTAGTACCTTCTTGATGTATTTTTTACTACAATACGTTTGACTGACTTTGTCGACCTTGAGCGAGCAATGGTTTTCCCAGCTTGATCGTCCTGGGTAAAAGTTGTTCTCTGTAGGTGAGTTTCAAGACATTACTAACTGCGAATAAATCCCTAGTAAAGTAACCGGATAACTTAACATACTGAGTTTTTCATTGGCCTGAAAGACAAATCAACCCTTTCTGCGTAAAGTTAATTTTGCCCTAATGTTCCAATGTAAACCAAATCCATCTCTGCGTGTCAGCTTTTTGCGCAAAGTGACATGTCTATTCGACGGATTTATACTTGCGTGTGGGTGGCGGTTTGCCATTGTCACGGGTCACGCTGTGTTTCTGAACCGATACCACGAACAAAAAAGTTTTTTTTTAATTGGTTTTCAAGAGCTCAAGAGTGGCCACACGCAGAGACTGCGAAAATCCTGATAAATCTCATAACTTGTTTGGAAATAGTCCAGTTTTTTCTAAACATCATGGAGTTTACAAAAGAAAATTGCGACGCAAACATTACCGGTGCGCTTCACGCAGAGTTGTGCAAAACGCACGTGTTTGCGGAGAGAAGTGGTAGAAAATTTAAATAAGAACCAAAGCCAAAACCACATAAAAAGTTTCAAAGTTTTTTTAACCTTTTTCGCATATGTTATTTGAAGGGATTGTAAATTTTGTAAAATCTTGCACAAACTTAATTTATGAGGAAATAAACAATGCTTGAAAGAGTGAAGGTAATGAAAGCAAAAAGATGGTTGCAGAAACACAAAAACAGTGGAATGTGTTGTAAACGCAGAAAGCCACTTGCATATTCTTTGTTACTTGTTTGTTCTGTGCCATTTGTTTTGGAGGCTTTCCCTCAGTTGTAATATTATAAAAATACGGAACTAATTAAATTATTTTTCTCCCTTACGGTAGAACGTTATTGACGATGCGATTCCAAGTCTTTGGACCTGGATGACAGAATTTTTGCTACTTTTTTAGACAAGTTGAGATCCCTGATAAGCACACTCAGCTCTTTCTTCTTGAATAGCTCTGGAAGTACTGAACTACTTTGGAACACACTTCCACTGCTGTTACTTGCAGAGCTTTCTACCTCTTCATGAAACTCATTATAGTCCATGGAAATGTCACGCGAATCGAAAAATTCAGTCGCAGATATTTCCTCACAGTGAGGCACAGGTCGCCGGGCAGGTTGTAAATCTGTGTAATTCCAAGTATTTTTTCTTGTGACGATTAAACACTTTTAGGTCCACCAAACCGACGTACCGGTCATTGAAATGGATTTTTGGTTCCCTCTAAACCAACTTTTCTAAAACCTTTGTTGGTGACGGACCCATAGTACATCCTGATAAAGATTTCAGACCCCTCAAGGAAAAATTGTGCAATAAATAATTGAAATGAGGTCTTAATCATCGTAGTAGTAATCGAAATGTCTGCAAAGGCTATTAGCCCTTTTGAAATATCAGAGCAAAGCTTATGTGCCACATTCATGGACCTGCACCCCTTAAATCACATTTACGGTGCCCAGGTTAAGAAACCGTGATCTAAACCAGTGGTCCCCAACCTATTGGTAACCGCGGACCGGTCAACGCTTGACAATTTTATCGCGGCCCGGGAGTACTCTATGTTGGTTGTTATTTTTCAACAGCTGAAACGTAGTTACCTGTTTGAACCATCAGATAGGGTTGCTGCATGTCCAACACTCTCACTTTATGCTTGAACACTCTCACCCTGTGCGCGCAACTGCGCTTCTATTGGAAGAATCGACCAACCCCATCAGAGTTGTAAACGGGCCTTAATTTGAAGCCGAAACCCGGAGCAACATTTATTTTTGAAGCCCGATTTAGGCCCGAAAGCGAAATGTACCCAGTGGGTCAAGATATGCGCAACTGCAGGGTCACAAAAAACATAGCTGCAGTCACACGTTTTTATCACACCCGAAAAAGAAAACATTGGCTCAAAACCAAAACGTTGGCTCAAACAAGCACAGACTTAGCTTGTTAGTCAACGATAATACTATGGAACGTAATGCTTCTTAACAATAGGAGAAACTATCACAAAACTATTCAACATGGCGCTATAGGCATGAAAGAAGCTATGTAGGACAGCGCTAAGCATGAAAAGCTGGTTTGTAGGTCATCGTTTCTTAAAACAAGCCATCGCGTAAGTGATTGATCTTTTTGACGCAATGCCATGGCGTGCTAATTTCCTTACCGTTGTCGTTTATCAAAAAGAGTATGAGACTAGTCCCAGCAGAGAACAAAAGAACGTAGCTGTGTTCGTAAATAGAATTAGCTAAAGGAAATCACAATCGCTTTACTCACAGAAATCACCGGGATGAGTACAACAAATGTACGTCAAGAAAGAAAGTTTTCTACGCAGGCTCGAAATCGGCCCGAAACATTTTGACAAACTTAAGCCGAACCCGGCCCGAACCAGAAAAGGCCCGACTTACAACTCTGAATCACATGTCCAGAAAGTGAAAGATTGTGGTGTAACCACCAGTATACATTTAGTAATTTCGCGACCGGTCCGCTAAAAATACGTACCTGCCACAATTGTGGCTTACGCGGGTCTTAAAAGGGGTGTGCCTTTATTGATATTTCTCAAGCTTTCTACACATTCTTTGCAGTCAAAATTAAGTGCCAATGGGACATTGTGGTCACCAAGCTTCACTACGCGAGATATACCTTCCCACACAAAATTACTCATAGATTTCCTTTGATGTTTGAAGGTATGCTCCTCACAGATGTAAAAAACTTGACAGGATCATTACAACAGCTTCTTCGTGATGAACTTATAACTAACAAATACAACCAAACCAATATGTAAAATTCGGTATCCAAAATATATGCAAATCTGTGATTAAGATCATACAAATACTGAAGGAAAATGTGAAAGGTTGTAAATTCAGTCACAGAGGAATACATCCTATCAATGACAAACCCCGAACGTATTGTAACCTTCATTAACAAACTGAATTCTTATTTGAATTAAAGAACTCTCCATTTTTTCCAAACATTAGTTATGTGATCATGAGCTCAAACTAACATCGTGGTATTCTTTTTTCTGGCTAGAGAACTATTAAACTTTGATAACAACATCTAGCATACAAAAATATTACTACAAAATGAGATATTGACATGTGATAGGTGAAGGGAGTAAAGTAGCCTACTCTGTACATGTTTATGAGCAACACAAAGAAAGTGCAACTTATCAGAATGATAACCCTACTGCATAGGCGTTGCCTGGGAGCCAAGGGGCCATAGTCCACCAAATTTCTTGCATATCTTGTTGTTTTGTGCTTTGTGAGGCGGTGTCCCAAACAAAATACTGTTGCTCGCGTGAAGTCAAAGTATTTTCTCCTCCCAAAATATTGGGCTGGCTACGCCACTGCCTTACTGTTACACTCCTATCGCCTGGTTTACTGTGTGTTGGTGTACAGTTTACAGAAAGCTAAGGAAATCACTCGTGGTGCTGAAGGTATATATTACAACAGCATACCTAAACTGCAGTTAAATAACCTGTGCTGTGAAAAACAGAGTCTGAAGTATTATTGTAAATCTCAAAGCATGTTTTCAATGCCGTACTTTATTACTGAAGTCATTGGATGCTACAAAAACAGTTGGACATGTTGAAGTATCTGGTCCTGAATAAGGATTGCATAGTGCATACTACCTCAGAGACATTTTCAATACGCATGTTACTGATTCTTGTTTTCACAATTGGCAGATAACAAAGTTAACGACTTTTCTCTTGTCATAAAACAACATATCAATATCTTAAAAACTGGAGCCAATTCAAAGAAACAGATGTCGTTTGGGACTCAGCAGTCCGAAGCTACCCAGAAACTGTTAAAATGTTTTCGGCGCTCGAAAAAAATTTTTTTGCTGGCCAGTGCGCAGCATATCAGTGGTTGTTTTTGGTCCTGAACTGTTGCGACTATCAATTAAATGATGTTTTTATAAAAATGGCAACCAGAGTTTTTAACAGCCATTAACAAGCTGCCAACTTCTTACTTGAATATTAAAAAAGACTTCAAATGTGTAACGAAAATATTTGTGAAATATCTACCAGTTAGTACCATCAGCATACCACAAATCTAAAGCCCCATGATCACACAGTGGGCACAAATGTTAGTCAACGAAGCAAAAGCAACATGTTTTTCATCAAACCGTCTTCCAAAACTAATCGCCGTCATGGTTGAAAGGTTTCAGAGTGTTTTTAATCTTTAATCGAAAATGAAGCAACTCTAAGGCAAAAACGAAATCCAAAACCAAAAGTATTTGCCACGTGGAACCGCTAAAATGCATTTATTCAAACATGTTGAAAACTCAAGTCAGTTATTTGAGTTTAATACAAAATTGTAGTAGCTGTGCATTTTTAAAACGAAGGTAAATTCTCTTTATATATCTTCCTTTGCAAATGTGTGTTATTAACAAGTGGACAATATGTTGCGTATCCAAATAAGACACGGGGTAAACGGTTTGCAATTATACACAGTAGATATAAAAAACTCGCAAGAATATTACAAAGACGTTGTTGGTATATTGAGGATAACATAAAACATCAAATATGTTTCATCAAATGTTATGCAAGTTTATGTTTATAGATGTCACACCTAGTGTAGTTTCGGCAATTTCGCTTTTTTATAATGTGGTACTGAAAGGCCCTCACTTGATTAATCGGTAAATGTAATTGATAAAAGTGACTTTAAAATCTCACAGTGGCGAATACACACATTTCTAGAATAAAAAAACATGAAATCAAGTTGCAATGAAGACTTTATTACCAAACCTTTAGTGAAGAGTTTGGATATTCGTTTTTAATTTCAGGTGAGAGCAATCTTAGCTGTAAAACCACAACTATTTTTTTAAGATCAATTTTTAGAAAATATTCCCAAAACGTATAATTCGGGAATTACTGTTAGTGTTCTAAAACCTTCTTTATTAAATTTGCGTTAGAACGCCAACTTTGTGATTAGGTTGACGTCAATTAACACCAGGTTTATCAAGATAAGTACATGTTTGCAAATCTATGGCCAAAACTAATGATCTGTCTCGTGAAAATACACAATAAACAATTCAACCAGCCAACTGTGCTGTACTGTTATACACACTGCTGTCATTTTCTTGTTCCTTCGCTTCTTCCATCATTTTTGCATATTTGCTGTCGAAAAATCCAAGCTGAAAGAAACATAAATTATTTAAAATATTTCGCACTTAAATAGGAAATTAAAACGCCAGATAATGTATTTCGAACAACAAATGACTCCACAACAGATCAGCAAAATGCAAGATGCGGTATGAAACAAACACTGATATCTGCTACACTAAATCTCATATTTTATGCCTTTACCGAACTATTATTTTCAGCCATAGCTCACCAAATGATAGTGTTAGAGAGGTAATTGAACCATCAAAAGATGCAAAAGGTCTTGTATTTTCGCTTAAAAAAACTAATTATGCACTTTTTTATTTGGAATTTGTTGGGATAGTTTGACATCACGAGGTGTTCGTAATGATGTTTTGGCGGCCAGTGAAAATAAACTTGACAAAATCCGCTTCTTATGAGCCCTTACGTGACTCCCTAGCGCAGCATTAGCTCACTGAGATATTGCCAAATTTCGACCGATTTAAGGACCACTCTAGTGGCTTTTGGGCATTTGGAGGGTCACTGTAGTGGCCACCAATCATACATTCAGTTCCCGTTTCAACCGTTGTACGTTACGAAACGTTTACAATTGTGTTACTTTTGCAAAAAAGATCTGAATTTTTTTATAAAATTGAAATACTGATTTCTGGACACACGCATATAAAAAATCAAGCGGCTACATATTATTTGGGGAACAAACACTGACTTCTTGAATGAATGAAATGACACCACGGGTCTCTACACCTCAGCAATTAAACCAAACCGAATAAAATACTAGTATCATTGAAAAAAGAACATTTCGCGCTTAAAAAATTATTGGAATGCAGTTATCGCCCAAAAGACAGTTTCGTCACAAACGTGTAATAATTTGCCCAGATCGCTCAAAGTTGATCAGTCTTTCAAACCATGATGCTCATTTGCATCGCATTTGGACCTTGCCATGTTCAAATTGTTCGCAAAGCTACAGAAAATCTGAAAACACAATTTTCTAAGGTTTCAACGTCAAATGCAAGGCGATACAAATCTGCAACAAAATAACTTGCCGAAGTTCTGCAGCAGGAATATCTGGCAAGAAATCAACCGTCAAAAATAAACACTAGTCGTGGAACATAATAAAACCAGCTCTAGTCTCATGGCAAGCGTTTGGGGAATCTGCCTGCTTGTGTCTGCTTTCACACATTTGCGATGATTAGAACTTGCATGCATCTATTTGTTAATGGTTGTAAGCCACAAAAATGGCCAAAGTAAATCAATCGCAATTTGTTCCACAGGGAAACTAGTTTCGCATTTTTAGCTGCGTGCTCAGTCGTGCAAAACGCCGCAAGACAAACCTCATTGGCGAACTGCTGACACTTGAAAACAAGCATGAAAAGAAACACACGAACTGTGGCTAAGTACAGTGAACAATAAATTTTCCATTTTAAAAGGCTGACCTTCTTAGAGCTTCGTAAACTTAACTACTGCTAAGACAACCTGCGTCTAGCAATGGCTTAGATAAAGCACTTTTGTCGCTGGGATAACACCACGTGTCTGATGATGGATGCACACTGCACAGCGACAAGCCATGTGGCATTGATGCACAGGTGTTGGATTGTAGGAATGGACTCCAGCCAGAGTCTTGATGAAATGCGAAAGTAAGAGTGGAGCCGGAGTTGATTGTTTTACTAAGAAACCGGAGGCAGAGTGGGGCTNGAGTCATTTTTTGAACATTTTTTGAATAGCTTATAACATTCAATTTGAATATCAGCAGGAGTCGGAGTGAAAACTTACAAATGTTTCGGAGTCGGAGTAAATTCAGCGAAAGCAGGAGTGGAGACGGAGTCAAAAATTTTAGACTCCGTACAACACTGCCACGCGGTTTAACAGAGTGTAGCGGTCCACGAAAGATCGCGAATGAGAGAAAGACCGAGCGTTTCAACGTATTCCGCAATGAAGCGCGTCCAAGTGACAAATTTCGTTGAAATTAAACAATTAAATTGATTGGCACTAAAATAATTAATTTTTTTCTTGCTTAGGCACAAACAAACAATAGATTGGGAGCGTACAATGAAGCAAATGTGCAGTTTTTCCTTACGCTAAACACAGCTTTCTTGTTGGGACAGTTTGTCAGTTCTCCCTTTTCTTGTCACATACTTCTTTCATTTAATGTCAACGTTTTGTGGAAAGCAGTAGTAGCAGTGATTAACTCTTGGGATCGAAGATTACGAAGTCACTCTAGCCTTATGACAAGCTTTTGGGGAATCTGCTTGCTTGTTTCTGCTTTCATACTTTTGCGATGGTTAGAACTTGCACGTATCTATTTTTCAATAGTGATAGAAATTACGTTTGATCGTCATGATGATTTAGTCACAACGTAGTTTTCTCGATGATGCTCTAAATAGCTTAGTGAAACAGTACTTATGGATGCGACTTACAAAACAAATACGATTCGTTTATCTAGTCAGCCTCTATTCAATAGCATCAAGGTATTTGTTTCATATTCGTTACTGTTTATAAAAAGCTTATGAGTATTTCTTTTCATAATGGTAATCCACTTGATAATCATAACAATGTTTTACCCTTCGAGGGTTTTTTTGGTCATACCTTCCACATAACTAGAGCTGCAATTCCCAGAAGAGCAACACCAGCGATGATTGCTCCAATATACGCAGCAAAGTTCGTTTGAGAGGATTTTGGCGGCACATATGGAACGAACGCATTTACACTTGTGGTGATCTGTTAAACAGAACGTTTCTTCAACCTTTATTGAAACAGGTTTTGATTAATATTTGTTTAAAGTTTAAAATCGTTGCTAAAATGCTAAAGAATCTTTATAACAATGAACGTTAATAAACACATTTCTAAAGCGATTGGAAAAACAAGAACATTAATTTGAATTACAAAAAAAAAAGAAACGAATTCACATATTTTAAAAGCGTGGTATATTGTATAGATGTTAGGTTTGCTGTAGCTTAAACCAACTTAGCAGTAATCTGATGTTTGGTGGAGAAATAGATAGATGCACTTTGAGTACAATGGTGAAGATTTAAGTTGAAAGAAAACGATTATCAAATTAAAGTAAAAAGTTCTAATAGACCTAGGATGGTAATAACGTTGCTTGCCATCCACTTGAAATCGTTGACCACTTGATTCAAATAAATTTAAATCAGTTATGGGATTCCATACCTATTTTCCTTTAATCAATTTTACAACATTTATTTTGTGATATTTCGATTCACAAGCGTTATCGATAACATTGGAAAAGTAAACAAATTACATTTGTCCAAGTTTTTTTCGTTTGCAACTGCATCAATCCACTTACTTTGCTGGAGGTAGCAGTGGTTTGGGGCGAAATGGGAGCTTTGCTGGTGTCAACTACAAGCTCACTGAACAGAACTGTTTTGAGTTGAGACTGAAAAAACGTTTTTGTAAAAGATATTTTTTTGATAAAAGATTTAGTACTTTAGAAACATTAACACCAACCAATGTGTTTGTAACCATAAATTCAAAAGTGTGTCAAACAAGTTATGGTCTTTCAAACCAAAACCTTGCAAACAAGATTGTTAATTTTTTGCAGTCATCATGATTTTGTCTAAGCTTTAGCTGCAATACTTTGGAGTTGTTCACTTATTCAAAAATCATGTTGGAATTTGTGAACTCCCTGGTTCTTATCCTTCTTCATTTCTTGAAAAATTTTTCACAAATAAACATTTTGGATAATTTGAAGCACATGAAGAAATCTAAAATTGGAGTACACTAAGCGGATTTTATCATTTTTTCAAGAGTAGATTTTTCCAGTAGGAAGGTTACTAAGATAAACGTACTGGAAATACTTTTTAAAATTCTTCATCTCTCCTACCAGCATAATTCCATTTCTGAATGTTTTAATTTTTTACGAACTTGATTGTAAAACAACCTATGCATTAACTACATATGCTGACGCCTGCTCATGTATCATTGTCGCACACGAGCGAAATTAGGCTCACAGTTTATGCAAACCCATTACACAGAATGCACAAAGTTCATTTTTAACCCGCGCGTGGCCAACTCAAAATTTGAGGGAAATCTCATCCCTGTGCAGTTATACTACATCTGGAAAACGGCAGCAACTAGTTGTTAATCTGTAACAGCGTTAAATGTGAAACATCCTGCGGAGTGAGTAACCATGATTTATACAACCAGCAGGAAATGCAAACGTAAGTGGTATCAAATTTCCAACTGTATCATAACTGTACAAATATCCATCAAACAACAGTTTATGGTGCATGTTTGTGTTATCCAGATCCACGTTCCAACAAGATCTTTCAAAACAAAATGACCAAGTGCTCCACAGCGTTCTTTGGAGCTGTTAAAACCGGTTGAGTTGTACCAAACTTTAACAGGTGCTTTAACTGCTTTGCATATTCAATAAAAATGACAAAATATGCTAGTAAGCGTGCAAAGAGGTACTCTTCAGTTTTATGTAATAATGGTCAAAGTTCAGTAAACTTCAAAGTCTTGTCGAGGTCACTCTATTATTGCTTGTTCGCGCCACATATATATATTGCTTTTCTTCGCGGACATTCCGTTCGTGGGGAATCACACATTTTAACACAACACCAAAGCAGAGGTTGCAACAGCATATGCAATCAGTCAGTTTAAAGTTTTTTTCAACGAATGGCTTGACATGTCTTTAAAATTTCTATCATGCAGAACATGGGACATATCAGGCGGCATTCTATTTTTTAAGTTTTTTTTTAATTTTTCAATCATATGTGGACCAACAAAGTGCACACCCTGTTTTTCTTGCGTTTAACCGCTGAGACGCAGTCGATTTGCTTCACGTATTCGTTGCTGCAACAAGCACCGCAGGGAACACTCCACTTTTAAGCTGTCCCCCCAGGCACAGCTGAAAACTAACAACCCCCTTCATACCCTTGTCCACAGTGTACAATTTCACGGCACACAGCGCCTGCATGGACGACGCCTCGTCCGCCGCAATGCTGCGGCGCTGGTGAACTCCTGGTGAACTCCGGTCATGGAGAGCGGCATGGGAAAGGGAAAGTGCCACACCACCGGCCCGATTTTTAGTCACCCCTGCTGTTTGCCTCCCGACTGGCTCAGAGCTTCCCCGAAGTCTGTGGGTGGCACTGAATAGACGAAGAACTGGCGTCGGCCGCTTTGGTACATGACAGTACCGCTTGGGCATACTAGACACATCCAAATGCATTTGTGGCGCTAAGGAGCATTCTGCCAATCATATAATCTTCGATTGTAACAGCCTCCGCCCTCCGAACTGCCTGGAAGACCTAAGGTTCCCTAACATTAACAGCACTAAATGGCTTGTGGCAGTGGTGAAAGTAGAATAATTTTCTTACCGGAACGATCCAGTATATGTCAATACCCTCCCAAACTTTCAGCCATAAGTGTAAAAAAGCAATCAAGAGCACGTCTACTTTTGGCCCACCCTGTATTGTACATTTTTAAAATACAAAAAACGTACGGTACATTCTGAAAACCACCGTT
>JGI24159J19872_10000100_pt1 | contig 50897 bp, 27 predicted proteins | sample Ectturendosymbi4_FD_19872 | JGI IMG/M metagenome (IMG submission 19872) | reverse complement strand
TATTCAGGCTCGGAGCAGATGGGCAGGATTTCGTTGTTGTAGTTAGCTTTCAGCTCACGTTTAGCTTCCTTTTTGTTAAGATGGAAGACTGCTGACACCGTTTTTGTAGTGCTGAGCTTTAGCTTCCAGGTCTGGAGGTGTTCATCTACGGTTGCTATGTCCTTGCTCAGCACCCCTTCCACTGCCTGCCAATCTCTATCAACATGCATGATTGCTAGATCGTCAGCATGTGCATGCTTTCTGGAGACGGTCGTTGGCAGGTCAGAGATGTAGATGTTGAAGAAAAGGGGTGCCAGGACAGATCCCTGTGGGACGTCGTTCTTGAGGCTTAGTAACCTGCTCCTTTTGCCTTTTCCGGTGGTATGGTGAAGCTGCGATTGCCAACAATCTCCATGATCATGTCGACCATGTGTCTATCAGGTAGTAATCGAAGCAGCTGGCCCTCGAACTGTTGACTAACAGCTTATGTGGCCCTCGGACAAAAAGTTTGAAGACCCCTGGTGTAAAGTATGAAACTTCTGCAACATTANAAAGCTATACCANCCTTGNNTGCTTTTTCCACTGCATTTAACACTTTTAGCATCATAAGAGGTTGCGNATTATCGCTTTAAGCAGGCATGGCTGCCTCAATGCTGTCGATTAAAGTGGAATCCAAGTCAGGCTGCCGTTTCTTCCAACAANCCAAGCAGCATGGTAAAGACAGCACTTTGTTCTTCTTTTTCTTGTTTTGGGTTTCCTTTCCGCCTCCGCGTTAACCAATCGAGTACACCACTTAGCAATTGATACTGAATAATATCCTAGTTCACCGCATGTACATCAAATACAATTTCTCGTAGTAACACTACACAGCGTTGAGGTCATATCCAGAAAGTATAATACCTTTAGCTTTCGTGTTTCTGCCCTTTTTTCCTCTGTTGCTCTTCTACCATCTTTCTTTGGGTGNGGTTGTGTCACCGTCACCATCGTGGTTNGGAGCTCTAACAACGCTTGTCANGGAATCTGCTTCGTCGTGATCTGCATTTCAGTTATTCATAATATTTCAGCTCAAGTTCGGNNTTTCGTCACGAATGACGTGTTTCGATTGNCAAATCAAACATCTTACGTTTTGCTCGTCCTTTCCTGATATCTCCTGTGATGAGCGCTCAAATCGTCCGAATTCATTCTCCATTCTTTGACTTCACACTCAGCAATGGCGAAATACTTTCATGTCTTTGAATCGCAAATTTGCGCCATTTGTTTTCTTCCACTCACGTGTCTACTCAGCATATGTCGATATTTAATTCCTTTTATGCAACTCATGTCATGATTGGCACAGCTTTTGTATGAGATCTCTCGAACGGAGTCTGTACGAAAAAGAAAAAACGTTCTTCAGCTGGCAAATTTGAATGTTGATGACGTGCCGTTGCCCTTAGCTCATTTTGGACTACGTCCCTAACCTGTAGAAGGGTTTTTTAAAAACTACAAGACGACGTTTTAAATAGCATATCACCATTGGTTACATGCCTTTTTGATCCTGCTTAATGAAATAAAAATTAATCAGCGTCATCTGCTTGAAAAATAATTGGAAGAAAGAACTGCTTTTCTCGTTATGCGCGCTTGTCTACTTCTGCTGCTACCGTAGTTTCGGGCCACTTCGCCATTTCACTAGAGCGAAATTAAAACTGTAATTTATGTCGTGCATTTAGAATATGAAGGCCGAAAATATTCGAAAATAATTGTTTAACGTTTCTGTCATTAAAAACGTTATAATTCAGCAGAAAAAAGTGTTGGGTTAAAAAGTTCCGTGTGCATTTTAGAGTATTTAAATTAAAAACAAAAAGTAACTGTTTTGGACCCTGATTGAATTTTGAAAGTGGTAGTGGTCAGAATACCCCGATACACAGGTTGTTGTATCGCAGTGCTAGCAAAGTGGAGTTGGGTGTATTCGTGTACAACAGCCGGAAGTATTGCATCAACTTAAGGCAAAGATCCCATCTATGACTCCATGAATGTTTGACCTTTAGCACAACTGCTGCATACCGACTAACTGTTCACGGCCACTTCTTTACCTCAAGTACACAACAGTTTCTGAACCGCAGTCGTCGCACTCATAAATATTCGATCCATCAGNTACGCAGTTTCTTCTATTACGACTCACAACCTTCCCTCATTGTCACTATAACCCTGCGCAAAAACAAAGCAATATTGGCTGAGNTTACACGAGGAGCGTAACGAGGTTAGATGGCGCCCGGGGCAAGGGGCAAGTTTGGCGCCCCTTTGTTCGAACCTGAGGTTTTTCGGAAGCAAATTTACTTTGTTGAAGAAACTACTTGTGAAATTGTTGGGACTTTTCGGCGCCCCATGCTGTTATTCAGAGCCCCCATATGCTTCGGCGCCCGGTGAATTGTGCCCTCTTGCCCCGCCTGGTTACGCCCCTGGACTACACGTAGTGGAATAGTTTATAGTTGGAACACACGCGGTTCTCACAAAGGAAAANGATCGCAAATACGAACAACAACGCAAGCTTTAAAATTATAGTTTCCTTTTCTTTTNTTCGTATGCTCTGTCTAGGTTTCCCCAATAACATCAAATCCACGTGCAGGTGGCAGAGTATGTGTAATGCACTGGCCACAAAATTTTCATATCGCACAAACGTAATGCAATCGGAAGCTCGCGGGATCTTTGTCAAAAATATGCTTCAAGTTGGAAGCATCAGCATTATTCGATTTTCAATGAGGTTGTGAATATTCGTTTGATTTGCCTTACTAGGATCTCATGCTGCACATGGACCAAAACTGGCGACTCCAGATGTCGCGGCGCTCCTTTTGGGAAACACAGGCGTAACACATCCGAAACAATTTATGGTTAAAAATAAAAATTTGACAATATGTGATGAACATAAAATAACTCATCCAATTATTGCGTCAAAACTAGGTAGTCAAGAGAAACATGAAACCTTGGTTACTGCAAACAAGTCATGATGATTTGTACTGATCAAACAAATAGACAAAAAGCGCACATTGGCGCGAGATGTTGTGTGCTTGTGATGGAATGCCTGGCATACCGGAATGCATAAACATTCGCAACAACACCAAGACACAAGTTGTACGGATCGCGTATTTTCACATAACCCACTGCAACAAGTTTGCGGTAAAATGTCGTCACGAGAAAAGGCTTGAACACTCACCTGATGATGAAGGTTTATCATTGAAAAACTGCGACTTTAATCCAGTTTTTGTGAAGATTTTGCTGATGGATCATCTTGCGACGCTGCGGCACAGAAACGTTATGTGTGCTCCGCCGCACCCCCAATCGAACCCCTCCTAGTTGTGCTCTCTTCATTGTCCTTGGTAGTTTTTGCCAACACTCGTTGGTGATCTGAGGAAACGGAATGGCGTGATTAAATTCTTTGCCCAAGAACTAACTTACAGTACAGAATCTTCAGTGGAGACACACAGCTGAAAAGCCACTGAATAAATCAACGGATTACAGTAATACGCAAAGTTGTGCCAGGTTAATTAAGTCAGAAATTTCGGCATAGCTTATTACAATCAAAGACCAAAGACTTTCTTCCTGATCAGCATAAATGATAGGCTGCTTCTGTTTTTATATAATTGAAGCTTGTTATTTATCGCCAAATTGGTTTTAAACTACACTAATTCGAATTGCTCAATCAAGTCAAAAATTTGCGGTAAATGTTATTTTCCAATAAACGACGATCAATTTTTGATACGATGTCTCCTACTCATTTTCCTGTTTGGTTGTCTAACCTAGTACGTAAAAATATACAAAACGCACCATGCCCCTTATCATTTCTGAAAGTTATTTCAAAGATTTTTAATAGAAAAAGTTGTGCATATAAGATCTACAAATGTATGTGATCCAAACCCAATTTCTGTTTTTCCTGCTTCTGTATAACCCAGCGTTTCTTTATCTTTTTCTATCTCACCACCCCTTTTGATCACGCCTAAGCAGTCCAGCACCCCTACCANTGGCGAATTCCTGGCTACTATAAGGATAAAGTCAAGACAAGTGCAGTGCATTTTATGCCTTTACCTTTGACCGCCACACATGTGGCCTTCCCCAGCTCCCCTGAAATTGGTTTCAGCACCCCTTGGAGGATGCTAGCACGCCAGGTTAAGAAACCCTGGTATGACCCTTCTGTATAACCTTATCATTTCTCGTCTCCTACACATTTTCCTGTTTGGTTGTCTAACCTAGTACGTAAAAAATTATCTGATGACGATATAGATCAGTGGTTCACAACATGGGGTACATGCACCCATAAGGGTAGATTTGCCTCTCTCAAGGGGTACATTTAGGGTTAGCAATAGAAGGGAAAATATATATTATTCATTTCAAAATATTATAAAACATAAAACTTATATTAAAAATTTACTGCATTTTTGTTATTTTACTCAGCCTTTTTGCCACAAGAAATTTTAGAGGTGCATGCTCATCTGTCGAAATGCTGAAGGGTGCATGGTCAGAGTAAGGTTGGGAACCCGTCATCTAGACTTTGTGCAAATGAATAATGATTTTGCTCTTTCTGGTGTGTTCTACAAGCATATGTCTCACCTGCTGCTTCAACAGGTTTGCCACCCAACATGGAGCATTTCTGACAAGTAAAAGCCAAACACGTCTCTACTGGCTTGCCGGCATGAGAACCCCTTTGAACACACTGGACGTGTGCAGGAGACACGTCAGATTTACGTGTGTTTTTGTGAATGATGGCNCCGATCGCATTGGGCTCTTTGGAAACAGGAGNCGATTCTGAACGAAGATTGCATCAATCATAAAACAAATTAAGANAGAGAACGCACCATGCCCCTTATCATTTCTGGAAGCTATTTCAAAGACTTTAAAATAAACAGGTGTGCACATAAGATCCATTGAACTAGATAATCTTTAACAACTATTTTGTACATTAGTGCAAACTCTAGATGTAGAGAATAAATATTTCTTCGAAACCCTATATCAGTTTTCCTGCTTCTGTATAGTCCAAGCTCTTTTTTTTCTATATTACCACTTTAAAATTAAGTCAATCGTTTGTAACAATATGTAATATTATTACTGCGTTAATTGTTAGCACTGTAAGGCCCGCCACCACAAGCAAACTTTTGTATCAAAATTTTCTGTCCAGCAGACTAAGGGGCAATGCTTTTTTTAATTGGTTTTGTCATTTGATTTTCTCCATCTTGTTTATCACGTTTTTCTCATGCATCATAGTCAAACCCAAAACCCAGCGTTGTTTTCAGTGTAATCGACTGAAAAACGTGTGCAACATAAAATTCAGGTTTAGATCAGAATCTTCTCACTTTCATTTTAAAAAGTAATTAGGCTCAACTAACTCCAGCACTAGTAAATTTACATCATTTACTCGAATCAGTGGCTTTTTTTATTTGGGAATCAATTCATAGCCTTTATACTCAGGAGCGCTGGTTTAGTCTTGATACATGAACTCGCCAAGCTAGTACCTTCAACGAGCGAGCTAAGGGTTTTATTCTCCATTTCGAAGTCAGTTTCCTCGTTATGAAACTCCTTTCCTCCTTTCGTTTGTACACTTTTCTCGCCCAAACATGCATCAGTCTGATTGTCTTCAGCACGTTTTAGGCTGACATCACGAGTAGTCATTTCCATGTTGAGAAGATATTTTGCGCAAACCGGAATGGTGGCAAACGAAGCAAAATTTGTTGATTCTAAAAGATTTTGGTAAAAATAATAAAAAGTTTTGTTAAACGTGCGCATCTATTTGTTGCTAAAGAATACTTCATTTGTATTCAGTGAAGCAGTGACCTTCATAGTTGACAAGATTAGCTTGCTTAGCACCAGTACGAGTCTGTCTTTCTATCCAAAGTACGCTGTTACTTTTAATTTTTTGACCTAATTACAAACTCATTTCCATTAGTTCTGTTTTTTACATTTTCCAAGATGTTATTGTGCACCTGATTCAAGTAACACACGAATGGCGCCTGTAGCCTTTTATGAATATTACAAAAAGACCTCAACTGTCAAAAAGTCAATTCCCTACTGCTCACCTTTTCCTACTGATTCTTGTTTTTCTGCTTCAACCGCACCACTGTCGTTTTTGTCTTTTTGGGTATTTTCTTCGTCTGTTTTCATCCACTCCTCCCAGTTGGTTTCGTACCAATCACCCACGCATTCTATCCACTTCATCAGCATCTCTTGAGCCGCTGGGGCAACTTCGAGTTTCCTTCGTCGTTTCATGGCATTTGCTCTACGTTCAGATATTCTTCGGGAACGAACTGACAAAACAAAATTTTTGTAAAGGTGATCCATCGCCAAGTTGCACTTTCGAGGTTTCAACAAAAAATTAAGCATTAAACAAACAGACGGGTGGCATTTCTTAAACTTTTTTTCACAATACCATGATTGCCTACAAGCTAACCATATGAAACATAAAATTGCGAAGAAATTCTAAAGATACACATACGTTTAGCTGTCCAAACAAAAAATATCACATCACAAATCCATTTTGTCATGAAAGTATTATAACATCACCAACTTTTACTTTGTTTTAACCAACTAAAGTTCACGTTTCTGCACAAAACAAAACGCATAAAAAAATAAATCAGTAATATCAGTAACAAGCATCTAACTCAATAAAGGCCTAACTGCGGCAACGCCAAGCGTCACGTGATAGCAGTCCTGCTGATCGCTCAAGCGTGTCGTGCGAGAAATTATGTGTTTCACAAGCGCCTTGGTAATTGTGTGCATCAGGCAATGCCAATCCCTTCAGACGAATCTCAGCATAACGGCGAGATATCCAGAAGTGAAGTCACTGAATTTACCCAAGAAATAAACTTTCAACAAACGATAAAACAACTTATAAGCCTTTCTTTATTGATCTTGTTTTGATAAAGAAAAACGAAGTAAAAAAGTACGCTTTGCAAAAGTACACGTAAGAACGTCACATGACTGTTTACCTCTGACGTCAGCCGTCTTTCTCTTTAATCTTCTTTCACCGGCGATGTGCTCTTCCTTGGCAAACACCTGAAGTAACAAAAAATGCCTGAGCCTTTTCGAAAGTACACAATTTTGCCTTCTTCAACCCCAGATTGCTTTCCCAGGGTGGCGTTTTCGCTTTGCATGTTCTGAAGAACCGAATGTCCCAAGGGTCAACACTCGCACCTACGCTTTTTAACATCTAGATCAGTGACATCCCCCACACCGTCTCCACTCAACATGGCTATGCAGATGACCTGGCCCTCCTGTTTTCCCACAAGTGCTGGAATGAGGTAGAAGAAGTCCTTTCTTTGGATATGCAAAGAATTTCTGATTACTTACCTGCATGGAGACCCAAGCTGAGCACAGCTAAACCTACGCAGCCTGCGTTCCACCTGAACAGTAGGGAATCCAGCCGCAAGTTTGCGTCGACGGTACCACCATCTCCTACACCCACAATCCAACTTATCTAGGAGTTATGTTCGGTCACCAACTCACCTTCAGGCAACACTTGGAAAGCCTCTCTGGCAAAGTCCGAGCCCGCAATTGCCTCTAACGTCTACTGGCTGGCTCAACATGGGGTGCCCACGCCTCAGTTTTGCCAACTTAAGCGCTGGCCTTGGTCTACAGTGCCGCGGAATACGCCGCCTTAGCTTGGTGCCACAGCACCCACACTGTGAAGCTAGACGTTGCGCTAAACGATGCGTTAGGCATCATCTCTGGGTTCCCAAAACCGAATTTTACCGGTGCTCTCGGGCATTCCACCGGTCCACTTGCGTATGGAACACGTCACTTTCAAGCTGGCGCTCCAGGCATAGCTGAATACTAATCACCTCCTTGATACCCTTGTCCATGGTGCAAAGTCCCTCAGCACACAGCCCCTGCATTCATGACGCCCCTTCCGCTGCCATCCTGCGGCGCTGGTGAGCTCTGGCTTCAATGTCCTGGAGTCATGGAGAGCGGCATGCATAGGAATGCGACAGACCACTGGCCTATTTTTTGGTTACCCCTGCCGTTTGCCTCCAGCCTGACTCAGAGCTTGCCCGGAGTCTCCGGGAAGCACTAAGTAGGCTAAGAACTGGCGTCGGCCGCTTTGATATAAATCTGTACCGCTGGAACTTACTGGATACACCAAATGCATATGTGGCACTGAGAAGCAGTCGGGCAATCACCTCATCGTCGGCATAACAACCACCGCCCTCTGAACCGCCTGGAAGACCTGCGGTGGAAGACCTAACATCAAGAACAGTGAATGGCCTGATGACCTTGTGGGTTTTGTTTGAACCGCGGCTCACACACAAGAAGACGAAGGCAACCAGTTGAATATAACCACAGATATCGAGCAAGAACAGTTACAGATGATCATCAACGCAAATTTGAAACCTCATTCGACCACATATGAGACAAAAATCAATATCATATGTCACATAAAAGCGGTTCTCACGTCAGGCTGAGCAGGAGGATGAAACGTCTGGTCTTTGGTACAAATCGTATCACTTTTCTCTTGTTCATCCAGCGACAAGAAATCTGCAAAGTACGTTACACCGTATGCTTATTTTGACCAACACAGGAACGTTTCGGGGCAAAAAAACGAAGATTTATTAAAAATGGCGTAATTTACAAAAAAACGGGAACATCTGGGGCAAAAAATTTATATTTTAAGCAAAACGGTTGTTTCATTTAGCTAATCTCCATTTTCTTGGGCGCATATGTTTGAGTTAAAATGTTCGAGTTTTACACCTATGAATTTGTCACATACAACAGCAGACATGAATCAAATAAGGAAAGAACAGACAAGTTTAAAATAAATGTGAAAATTACTGAGGAGGTCTAAGTAGTCACCAAAACTTCAGATGCATCCAGTTTTCTTTGCAAAACAGCAAGAGTACATTGTATGTCGTAATGTGTAGGTTTGCAGTGCATCTTTTACCTCAAGTGAAAACGAGCAAATGCCCATTGCAAAATGTTGGGTGGCGGAAAAGACCCAGAATAAGATCGCAATGCAAATCAATTAACAGAAACGTGGACGTTTCAACATTTTAAGGTTTTAACAACACTACTACATAACAAGCATACTGATTCGAAACTTATTTGTGGTTTGAAGTTTTGGGCTGTTGCACATGCAGGAAATACTTGTGGAGCCTTTCAAACCTCGACGTTTTTCTTTGCTGCCTGGTGCAATATCGCTGCATGTCTTTGCAGGGCAAGCTTTGCTCTCTTCTTTCCCGATAATTGTAAAGGCAGTCATTTCCTGTTCTTCTTCATTTTCACCTTGTAAGACGGCATATCAGATAATTTGAACGTTAACATTGAAAAAGTGTTTGGTAAAAGAATGTATATACCTCCTTGTTTGTCTTTAATATCGGCCTCAGAAACCTGTTTAACAGGATTTTCAGAAATTGCTTTTTCCTGGGAAGAAGTTCTTCCGTTTTCAACTTCTGGTGATAATGCGGGGCATTTAGCTTCTGATGTATGGAGATCTGTTAATGAAACTGCATTTGCCGTTTATTTTGCCTATGCCTGGCTAGTATTTTCAAATCTACAAAGGATTTATTGATCTAGAATTCGTTTGACATTATGAATACAAGGGTAAGTTAATATCTTACAAGTCTTTTAACTGGTGTCAAAAGCGTGTATGCGTTTACTCAGCAATTAAAAAACTTAAAAATATTAGCCTAAAACTTGCGTTTGTTAAATATATAGCAAAGTATGTCAAACAGATTTTAAAATTTCCAAATTAGCCCCTTCCTCTCAGGCGTCCAAACAGAATTCTTTCAATCTGACTTTATTGCAGAAAATTTGTTTCTTTAATTTTGTTGTCAACATCTCGCTCAGCCGCATTAACCCAGATTTCGAATATATTTTAGGAAGCTTTAAAACATATTTTAAAAATCGAAACAAAACAGAAATTCAAGACCTCTACAACCCTGCTCAGGTAACCTCTGCCTAATTATATATAAACAAATAATGCAACGATATAAACAAAATAATGATGAATGAAATTGTTTCAAAATTGTGCGGGTGGTTAGTGGCTCTAGGCAGTCACATCATACAACCAAAGTGATTTTCCAGATGAACAAAGACAAACGTCAGTTTGCTTTAGAACTTTCCTTGTATTTGTATAGCCTAGAGCCTGCGCTGGGCAATACCCCACCGTAGGCTGTTAGGCTATTCAAGGAAAGAAATAACAATCTGTTTGTTTTCTGGAAGATCATTTGATCGTTTAACAATTTCGAACACTGTCTTGAGACATGTGCGCGAGTAACAAACAATTAGGAAAACGTTCCTTGTGAAAAGTTTCGTGTGACAAAACTATTGCTGAGGGAGCTAGGCTTGATAGGTGGCCAGTAATTATCTGTAAACTGCATGCGTCAAGCATTGAGCTGAAGATGATTAGTTTTGTTAATTTTTGTAAAAGTCTTAATGCCCACATGTTCCGTTTTTTCTAAAGCTATTCACTGCTTGGATTCCGTCGAAGATGCCTCTACGTTGAACAATCTTATTTGTGTTTCGTTTGTACTTGTTCTGTTCTTCAAGCTTGTATGCAATCACTTGAATAGTCAAATACTTTTAACCGTAACAGCGTCACACAAATCATTGGCTGTCGGTTGTTACGACTTAAACAAAGTTTCGTAGGCCAAGTGCCAACAATTTTAGTAGTAGAGTTCGACTACTGTAGCACCTAGCCTTTCTTTTCTACAAACTGGAGGTTTTTCAACAACAGTGCTCTTTGAAGAAAGTAGTAAAAATTTTCTCAATAATTCCATTGGCCTGGTTTGTTCAAACCTTCACCCCTTGATCGGGAGACGTCTGGTGGTTTGGAAATTGTGTTTAAACATCGAGTTTAAAGGCAATTGATATTTCAGCAGCTCCGCATTTTTCCGTGACGATCATGAAAATAACGTTTTCTTGGTCTTAACGTGGAGAGTTAAAAACATTTCCTGAGGTAACCTATTTCATTTGCATCAGCAAACGTGGCTTAAATACTTTTTTGATGCCAGTCAAAATGAAACATTATTACGCTTTGTTTATTGCTTGCGGCAGTCCTTGTTTTAGTATCATCATTTCCAAAGCTATTTTGTGATACTAAGCATCAAACTCTTTTTCTTTTCAAAAAATCTTCCTACTTTATGTTGTTTTTTAACTTGTTTCCAATTGTCAAAAAACGAGTGATGAAATCGAACATTATCGACTTATGCACAGCAATAATGTCAGGTTGCTGAACTGCATGTTGAATCATACTTTTCTCTCTCACCTTCATTTTCAATTCTTTCAGCAGAAGCGAATGAATTACTCTCCTCCATCGTATTACGTTTGTTAGACGTAGTTTCGACGTTTACGTGTTCTGAAACAAGAGCTGGAATCAATAGCAAAACATGTTTTTTTCTATTGTTAGCCAATAATGAAAGCAGTAAAAACCTTATGGAAAATTTACTCGCCATAATTTTTATCTTGGTGTATTTCACGTTTAATTTTAAATGAAGGTTTGGGTAGCTTGTGGAAAAATTTATCATGATTGGGTAGAAGCGATATATACCCACTAGATAACTTGGCTTGTCGAAACATCATAACTTTGAATGAACAAAATATGGTCTGTTTAAAAAGTGCCAACACTTGATATAATTTTTAGCAAGTATGTTGTGACAATGGTCTGTTGTGCTGATAGACTTTCTGAAATGCTGAAACAAACACCATGTTCACAACCATCGATAATTAGAAAGATTCTGTGGAATGAGAACAGTGGGACTTTAACTTGCGTAAAAAAAACTAGGTCTGGCAAAAATTCACAAAGATGTTTGTCACTCATAGTAAAAACAGTGTTTCAAATAACATATATTCTCACATCAAATGTATCATTTGCAAAGTATTCACCTGACTTAATTTCAACTTCACTGGCTTCAGGAATAGTGTTTGACAGAGAAGCCTGAAAATATGATGTGCAACGTTTCACGCTGAAGAAAAATAGCCAACTATGCTGAGATGGATACAGCGAGTACGACATTTCGAAAGTTATTGGCAGGAGATACATTTGGACACGTTAAAACAAATTTTAGCAGGGACTACTCTAAAAAAAGATTTGTGAACGTAAGCCACTCACTTCTTCATCTTTTATTCTGCAATTTGGTACAGTTGCAGAATAGTGCGCATCGGGGATACTTTTTGCAAAGCTCTGTCCACCATTCCCAGAAACAACTGATGCAGAAGATGTTTGTTTATCTAAAATGATTCAGGATGTGTTTGAGAGACAAGTAATCAACCGGTATGGGAATTCTGCAGCGTAGGTAGAGAGTTACATAACCTAATACAGCTGATGCACTACACACTGGCGAATGCCAGGCCTTGCAAATCAGTACTTCATTAGTCTATTCAAAATTTTCCATAAATGCATCCAAGTGTTGCTGAATTTCCACAAACAAATAAACATCTTCGATCACAGTGGCAAACAGATTTATATCCATATTACGCAGTGGTGTGTTTAATAAGCAAGGCTACATTCATGCTTCTTATCACGTAGCAGTAATGGCAATTTTTGAGTATTATGAATAAGCTACTCAGTTTTTCTTTGATATTTCAGGTATTTTAGGTGGTTTGATTTAGCCTATGCTTGACGTCATAGGTTATTTGAAGCTTGACTAGTAAATGATTCGTACCCTTTAAGTCCAGCGGGCGCCACTTTTCTTGTAGAACTTTGCAATCCTATAACTTGCCAGGCGATTGAGCTAGAGAGCTGTTCAAACCCTCTACGGATTCAGCAAGTCTCGTAGTCCAAATCGAAAAAAAAAACAATTTTTGGTTTCGGTGGGGGTTTTCTTGAGCCATAATCATGGCCCAATGGGTTGGAGCCCAGGGCCAGGTAAAGGTAGTCAAAAACACCCCCACTTGTGGCGTCCCCCCAAAAAACCCCCACCAAAAATGAAAACATTTTTTTTCGATTTTGACTACAAGACTTCCTGAATCCTTAGAGGGTTTGAACAGCTCTCTAGCTCAATCGCCTGGCGAGTTATAGGATTGCAAAGCTCTGCATGAAACGTGGTTTTCTTGGGACTTAAAAGGGGCAGAGTTGGTAGGTGAGAAATCTGTAGAAAAAATGAGCAACCTATTCATGGTGATGTTTAATCTCTTTTGCCATCTCTTAGCCAATATAACTTGAACCATTTTTTTCTTAACAAATATTTAATCAATCGTGTAGGCTACTTGCTGCCGGTGAAATGTTTTCGATAAGGTACATGATGAATTATTTCCTACTTTTGCACATTTTTCAAACAACTAGTGTCAAAGCAAGATGAGGCCAATCTTGACTCATCCAGCCTCAAAGCTTTCCAAAACTAGTCTCTGATTATATGCTTTTGCATGCTATGTTCTTGCAGTTGAAAGAATGAAATTTGAAACAAGTTTAGTGTTTTAAATCTTCTTGGTTGTTTTTTATAGTTTCATGGATTCCACAAAGACATGAATGTAAACAAATTCAGTACACCAACTACGGAGCATTTTGTCAAAGGGGGAAGGTGTGGAACTTTCAAAGGTGCAAAGTTTGTAGTTTATTGATGGTGAATGCAGAGAAATGGGGCGCGAAAATAAAGTGGGGGCGATGCCAACTTGCTATTGCCTAAATTTTATGTGTTGCCAGCCTTGTCTTCTCAACTTTCAGTGTTTTCAAAGTTGTGTATCATGAACACCCTTTTGCATTGTCTCCTTCTGCTATTTCAGTTTTGCCGTAGTCTCAGGAACATATCCTTGGGCGGTCGTATTTCAGGCAAATCAAAAGTTATTATCACGGTTGGCCGAGTATGATGACGTCATCAGAGATCCCCCTTTTTAGTCTTGCGTCGGGCCCCCTCAACCCTAAACCCACCACTGATAATACGCGTCTTTCAAATGATCTTGCAATTACTTTTGTAGAAGTTCTTTTCTCATTGCTGTCTTTTCCTAACCTTTGCTCAGAGGTATATTACTTCAACGATGATGATATTATTATCAGATGCACAACGAAAATATGTTTTTCATGTTAGTTTCAAACTCAAAATTCCAGGTGCATATTGCTAGACAAAGCAGATGCTAATTTGTCAAAATGTTACATTCCCTTCTCATACCATTTGCCTTGTTTCTTCTCAAAGCCTTCCATGGAACTGTTAAGAAATGGAATCGTGATGCAACTGAAGCGAAGGCTTTTCTTCTTTTCTCGAATTTTTTCGCCTTCTTTGCTGCTTTCTTGGCTCTGATTCTATCTTTCATACAATTATGAGAACAACAAGGTCCTGTAATATCAGGGAAGGATTGTTCTGAATATAGTACAGTAGATAAGTAATTTTTTTTGCAGAAATTCTCTTCAGAGCTTTAGTAAAAATGTTAACACTTAATTTTGTTGGGAACTGAACTTCAAGAACCTACCATTAAGGTTTTTCATTTTTTCATCATCGTTTGCTTTCTTCCATTTCACTTTTAGATCTGATAAAGTTGTTGATTCAGAAGATTCGACACTGATTTTACTCAAAGAAACATCGTCAGGAACCATATTGTGCTGATAAAACAGATCGTCTTCACAACGGCGTCTGGAGCCTGAATGGAATCACAAACAAGTAACATCAATTGTCATACAGCTTATCATTCTTCATAACATGAGCATTTAAACGAGAGTATGCACTTCCATAACTAGAGTTACCAAAACTTGAGCAAGCCCACATTTGGTCAGAACTTGCGTCGAGGCCCCATTTGGACAGTCTCCCCCACTAACGATCATTGCGATCATCGGCGAGGGAGCGTTTCGAGTGAATTTGTTTCGTTCTTTTTTCCTGAATCCACCTCTTCCATCGCGCAGCGTTCAGAAACATTCATGTTACACTTTCCGAGTAACGATTTTCCAAAGCATTCTCGTTATCTTTAGCAGTGCGACTGCTGCAGTGATGTTTACGTCCTGTCTGTTGAGAGTGAGTTTCAAAGTAAATAACTTGTGTGTTGTAAACGCTGGAAATGATCTCTGTTTTTGAAAATAGATTTCTCTGGAATTGTTTTTATTCTACTTGGGCTAATATGTTGAGTGGTTCATGAGATGGGGAGGAGGGATGATCGAAGTTTTTGGTGAAAGAACGAAATGAACAGTTACTGGTTGAATTGCAACGAACATGCAAAAGGAGAGGGGAGGGTACACGAAACAATTGGCCATAGCTTTCTTATAATGACATTTTTCAATGCCTATTATTGTTTTGTAGTCACATAAATTTCTTGTTTTACAACGTCTCAATAATCTGTGGTAAAAGGTGATCCTTTCATTGTTCTTCTGTCGTAAAACAGGGGTCATGATGGATTTGCTAAACATATTTTACCATTTCATGATTTATTGTTACAATAAACCCGAAGAATATCCCCTTCTTGACTAAATGATATCCTGTGAAATTTAACATCCTTCATTTGTGCCATTTATAGTTTGTTTCAGTGAGTGCGGCAGGAGCAAATTTAGCGGAATAACCAAAAACTCAAGAGACGGTTGTTTATGTTTGTTTTGTAAACAGTCAGCAAATGCAAGGAAAGCGCTCGTTGCAGATTTCGCATTTGGTGCCTTTTTCTTCAAACTATTTGATAAATTGACTGCTTGGGATTTTTATCGAATATATGGTTTATTAATTGCTTTAATGTAAAGCTGTGAAATTGGTTCACAAGGAAACAAACAAAATTCACTTTTTTCTTAACCTACCAATAACATGACTCGCTGACAACACTTTATGTCAGGCCATACCTTTCATCGCGTCCTTTTTCAGTTTTTTCGGTTGAGCCTTCAACTGAAAATAATAAAATGAAATTGTGAATAAGAAATATAGCACAGCAATTCGAAAAATTTGGAAAACAGACTGAAACAAAAAGTGGGGACATACGTCGAAATTAAAGTTGTTCAGCACAAGCAGAAACTCGGGAAAAAACATATCAAATCATGCAAAGTTACGTTAACGTACGGTATGACATTGTTTTGCTGGAAGAGGCAAGTCTATTACGAAGTGCAGCGCATATTACAGCTTTTTTGCTTGCAGGGTATTCATTGCTTTGAAACGGACTTAACAGTAACAACTCGCATTTATGCAGCAGCTTGAAATAACAAAAATTTAAACCGGGAGCCCTTTAGGCTCTTACCTTAAAGAAGTTCAGCAAAGACGTTTTCCAACGTGTTTGACTTTCCTGATGGGATCGCAAGCTTGTATTCGGTAAAGTCCCGTTGTCTGCAAGATTTGAAGCTATAAACACACTCAGCAAAATAATAACAATACGCTGATGCAAGGGACGTAACGTTTTTAAAAGGCATCTCAAAGAAATACGTGAAGATCTGGAAGAGCTTTGCTTTGGCCGTCGGAGTTAATGCAGAGATAATACCGCAGGGTCAGCATGACTTTGCAACTCTGAAGAGATCTCCAAAGCCACTCTTGTGATAACACAAAATTTCTACTCGTCAATTAGTTGTACAGTACTCCAGTCTACTCAGCACACCCCTCATTTCTACCTGCGCACAGCATAATATTGCTTAATATTGTTTCTCCTGCTGCACAAACTAATGTTGCCTGATACAATTTTCAGATATATTCTGAGCACACAGTGACAAAATTTATCTGAAATGTCTCACCTGAGCTAGAGTCCGTATCTTGAACCGATGAATCGCAATCTTTCTTTACAGAGACCTGAAAACACTGGTAAGGTTGGTTTTCAGTACACTAACTAACTCTTGAAGGTATTTTTATGCAATTTCAAAGTATTAGTTTCTTAATTTATAGCAGATATCCTTGCACTAAATAGCATGAATCGCTGTTAGATATAAAAGTATGCAAGCAGATTAAATTGTCAACACTCTTTATTAACAGGATGAAGTATCTGTTTTCAAAGCGTTATCTGAGAGAGAAATGTCTAACATTATTTTTTATACCTCATTTGAAGGGTAATTCACGCCTTCTTCTGCTTCGGCGTTTTTTGAACATTCCGATATCGATGCGCTCTTTGTGACGTTTACTTCGTTGTTTTCTAAAGAATGGAAAGAGGTTGTTTGGAAAAAATGCAACGCCTTTTAAAGAGTTCAATAATTTAATTGATTTCGGTACGAATTTGAAACAAGTACGCTGGTAGCAAACTTTCGTAAGGTGATCCGAAACATATATTGATAAATACACAGTCGTGTGTTGAAAGAGTATCCCCATATGTACCTGTACATAGTTAGTTGACGTTGGCCCCGCACCGGCAGCTAAATGTTGCAGAGGAAGATCTTCGATTTAAAATTGAAGATTAAATAAAGACAAGTATATAACAAATAAGGCATACTGAAGTGCTCTGAAAAAGTCTTAATGACCTACTCCTAATCTTTTACAGTAAATTATCCTAAAGTAAACACTTTCAGGTTTAATCGCGCTTATCAGGGGCACGTGCAGAAACATTTGAAAGACGTACATTCCGCAGGTAAAAACAACATAATACTTTTCGCTACAATCAGGAAAGTAAAATGTTTGAATTCACAGTGAAATGTAGCCATTTTAACACTTTTACAAAAATCTCACAACTGCAACTTGCACCACGTTTCTGCGAATAAAATGTAAGCAAAATATTGTGAAACATTTTTTCGGAAAATGTTTCATAAAGGTCTGTTTCACTTACTTCGCTTCATTGACTTTCTTGCTTTTCCAAACGAATGAGGAAACAATCTCAGCGAAACAAGCTTTGTTCTTCCTCCTCTTGATTTCGCTTTCATCTCTGCTTTTCTATTTTTTATGAGGTTTTCCAGATGTTGATACGAACATGTTGGTTCTTTTGTAAAAAACGTAAAATGTGTAAAAAGGCTTTAGTTAAAAATGCCATAATTTTCCATGAAACTATATAACGACAATTTTACTTTAAAACAACTTGGAATTTGAATTGAAAAATATTTCAAGATATCTTCATTGTTAGAGTGGCAGGAAAACTGCAGTTGTAACGTGTTTGTGCAGTTGTTTATGTCAGTGAGTTGCTCCAAGCTTTTCCAACACCACTGCAGCGGCAGTGTCTAAGACAGTGTCAGCAAATGATAAAAATTCAATATAAAGTTCTCCATTACACTTAACTGTGACGTGGTATTCAACATGTGCGATATGCGTCCGCAGGGATGATTTTGTGTTGGCAAGAAATTTGAGGTTAGGTTGATTTTAACAGCTTGGTGTCTGTTTCATAAATACAATGCAAAAACGGTCAGAATCATATCAAATCTAAATTTTAAAAACATTCGTAACGTGCACCGGCAATCGACGCTTATTTCTACTCACATGAAATTAAAGATAAACTCGTGGTAGCTGTGGTTGCTTCCGCTGAAAGCATTGCAAGTGTTTATGACGCCTCAACTATAGCTGCTGTAATGAGCCTAGCGTACGTGGTTGACTAATGATCTAAGATACGTAAAATGCTCTTGGTTCAGTGTTTGTTGCAAGTGTGAGGTCAGATACTAATTTGCCTTTGATTTGTTCTTTCGTTTCAATTAGTGTGCAAGCAAAGTAACGTTGAAAATTAAATCATAAACCCGCTTTTTATGGAAAATCAAAGGTGTGCTGAAATCAGCTGAAATTCAAAACTTTCTGGTCACTCAGTCAATGTCTCATTCGTTGTAATGTAGAAATTATCTGTAGCTCGTTGCAAAGCCGATCAGTAAGAGTTTCAGTTGTGAGCTACTGTATAAAGCACGTATGGTGCCTTCGTTTGTATTCTGGGGGGAATTACCGCATAACCAAAATCATTGCTGCTGGTGCAATCACAGATGTTTCGATATACGCAGAAAAATGACGCCAAGGCATTATTTCATGGAATGTTGATTTAATAATGCCCAATGCAGCCACCTTGCTCCAATTATTGCTGGAGGGGGAAAGGACGAATGCAGTCAAATTGATGAAAATCAGAAAATCTGAGTAAAAGCTTGGAAATCATTGGTTGGTATACTTTGTGCATGTTCTTTTGAATAAAGTGAGTTCTATAAAACTCTGATTTGTTTCAATTGAGTAGTGGCAACAGAAACAGTGCAATCTGTGTACAAACAGTTCATAATCTAATCAAGCGTACACCATCAATGTAATGAGGTAGCAAAGCGTCCGGGCAAGGAAAAAGCACCGGCGGTTCGTTGCTGTCAAGATTTAGTACCATACAGTTTCTTCCTTATTTGTCAAAAACATGAAGTGCTTTTGTGGTGCGGATAGATGACCTACCATTCTCTGGTTTACTTGCTGCAATCTCTCTGAAGTTCGCCAAGGATTTTTCCAGACTGGATAAAGTGGATTTCTTGCTGACCTGGCTGACAGAAATTTCGTCGTCGAACAGTTTGTGACGATAGAATGGGTCGGTTCCTGGTTTTCGACGGCAGGCTGTCAAACATCACTTGGATTTGGGGTATTCTGCTTTGAGTAGCTCTTTACAAACATGTTGATATAGAAGAAAAATGCAATAATGTGCAGTAGTGTCGAAAACGTAGCTGTTGCTTATGGCGTCAAAACTTCGCTCCTTGTGAAATGAGAACGCCAGCTTATTTAGGAAATCTAACTCACTTTGTGGATCATATCAATCAGTATGCCATTGAAAGTAATCGGTTTGGCTTTTAATCTTCTTTACATTTGAGAATTCCTTGCTTTGTCAGAGATATTGACAGCTAAAACAAGCATGGTGAACGGCTTTTACGGTTTGAAGTAAAAAATTATCACATTTTGTTAAATTTCAAGAAAATAGGGGGATTTTCCGGCAATCAGAGTTTTTTGTTCTAAATTTAGAGTAGAAATGTTGATTTTTGCAGTTTATTGAAAAAAGCGTTTTTAGAAACTTTTAATTCGTTTAGTTTCATCCTTGTCTATTTACCTTCTATCTTTCCTTTCTTCTTCCTCTTCGATAGAAAGCTCGACCTTACCTGTGAAATTCATTAAGGTTTTTTCCACTTTCAACAAAGGGCATTTACTGCGTTAGGCAAACAGTATAAAACTTAAGGCAACAAGTGTTTTAATTTATTTACATACACCATCGATTTCTCCTGAACCTGGATGATATGTATTTTCAGAAACAGACATCCACGGACCTGCAGATACATTATTTTCATCTAAAGTAAATTAGTCAGCATAAAAGTAATAGAAAAAGCACCTGCGCTCTTGATTACCAAACAACTTCTCACTGTGACCACGAAATGCTTTTTTCGAAAACCACGTGTTCTTATAAGTTTGTTTAAACAAGGAAAACACAAACATTGTAAAGTGTAAGCCTGAAAAATTCAAACAGAAAAACACAAACATTGTAAGTTTTTCAGGTTCTGCAAAACTGCTAAGCTGCTGTCTTTGTTTGCCATTCGGTATTAATCAGTTCCGGTATCAGACGCAGTATTTGATATGAAACGAATTGCAATAATGTTGAATTGTTTAGAACTTACTTTAAAACCTTTTGGCAACAAAGTTTTCCCTTTAGATTGGGATTTCATACCGGAGTTTCTTTTCTTGGAAAGTTCTTTCTCTGCAAAATGTAATTCTCTTGACATGTAACTATGCGTAAATCATTACTTGCAGTTGTTGGATCAAGTAAAAATATCATCGGCTAAACATCTGTAGCCTTGTCTCAGTACCTCGAACTGCGAATTTGCAACAAATTTCTGTTTGGTGTCTCAGTCAAATCTAACACACTAGGTACTTCTGCATTTTTTGAAAAAGCTGTGAGAAAGACGAAAACAACGATTTGTAAATCTTCAAATTGAACTTAGCAATGAGGACATGATACTAACGATCTTTAGGCATGAAAGTGCTCTTGACAATACCACTTCACCAACACTGCTAACCCCTCAAATTTTTGAAAGCTCTTTGTGTCCGTGTACCTTTCTTCTAGATCCTATACTTCTAGATCCTATACTTCTTTAGATATTGTTTCTTAAAGTGGTCACAAAAATATTTTACTGACAGTTGGAGATTGGGAGAAAAGTTCATAAATTTTGAAGCAAAGGGCAAGAAATTGAAAAAGCTCTAGCGATGGAAGCTCATTTAGTTAAAACCTGGAGTAACTCATTCAGACCGACAACATGCAGTGCTTCATAGGGAGGCATTCGAGTTAACTATGAGATTCAGAGCTCGTCGAAGTAAACAACCTTGTACAACCTTGTAAATGAGGTGTCAACTTTGCTTTGGTGAAATCTAAGTCACCTCAAGCGTTTCAGTGGAAACAGATCTAAGCTATCTGCAAACTCTCACCAGAAAACAGTGCAGAAGCTTGAACATTTTCCGCTAAATCATTTGTTGTGTTTTTGAAATTGCTGAATTTGGCCAATTTTAACACAAAATGTTTGGTACTTAATCTCAGATTTGGTGGAATTGCAACACGGTCGACCGTATTCAACATCTATATCATATCGTTGTTACAAACGACTATGGAATTAACTCGTACAAAGAATTTTTTATCTAGCGCCCGCTCCGCACCCGCACGCATATCTCTGCGGGTTCCCGCATCCTCCCGCAAATGCGGGTATTGCCCACAACTCGCGCGGGTTAACCCGCCCCGCGCAGGACTCTATATATGACATACCACAAGCGCGAGTGCTGTTAGGAACCAGGTCAATGCAGTAATTCTTGGAATTAATAGTCTTGTTATTACAATTTTGTGGAAAATAGAATCTGAGCAAAAGAACATTTTAACATGCTTTGCTGTAAATAAACTCGCACATGATCACAAAAATTTTGATATTTGTTTTGGAATGTGGATGAAAGGATTTTCTCCTGGAAGAAGGCCAAAGTAATTGGCGTCAAATACTTCAAAATGAGCCCTTTTTTTCACCTGATCAGGAGCTGATTTGTGTGGTGGCGACTTTTATAGAATTAAATGTGACAAACTGTCGAATACGTTACAAAGTTATGAACACAATACAAACAAACTGTGACAAACGAATGTATTCCTACAAGCTCGAATCTGTAAAATGATTTATGTCATAGTTGAGCTTTGAGTATGAAAACCACACTTTTCTGCGGTAGTACAAATCACTGATGCCCAGGAATCTGTTGCAGGGGACATAGCGGTGCATGACCACGCAGTGGATGAAATATCATCGATTAAACACACTCGGGATCCGAAACATCCAATACAAAACTAAACGTTCTTGCTGATTTGTATGAATTCATTTGACATACTCTGTTCCCTGCGTGCAGAAGAAATCAGTGAAACCTTACATGTGGGAGAAAAAGTTATCTTTTGTGTGAAATAATCACGCGAAAACGAAATTTTAGAAGAGCAGTTATACGTTCGGGACGAAAACGCACTTTTCGCACTGGCACATGTTTGGAAGCAGTATGAGTAACGATAAAAAAAACTTCCTGATACTTCCCAAAACTTCCCAATGCGTATTAAATTGACTCTTCACGAAACTGCTAGTTTCAAATTGGCGAATTAATTGATGTTGTGAATAGTGGAAACATAATCAACTTTCAGATAAACATTACTTGCCATTGTTTCTTCTACTGCACAAACTTGCTAATGTCGCCTGATAAAATTTCCAGATCTATTCTGAACACACAGTGACAAAATTTATTTCAAACGTCTCACCTGAGCTGGAGTCCATATCATGAACCGATGAATCGCAATCTTTCTTTACACACCCCTGAAAGCACAGGTATGGTTGATGTTCAGCCCGCTGTTCAATTTGTTTTATATTGACACAAATTACCTTACATAAAGTATCATGAATCACGGTTAGGTATAAAAATATTCAAGTAGACCAAGTTGTACATTTTCATTCTCATCAGGATGCAGTGTCGGTCTTTATAGCATTATTTATGAAGAAAAAAAGTTTCATGAGTTTTTGTACCTCACTGAGAACGTTATTCGCCTGGTTTTCTTCGCTGCCTTTCGAACGTTCAGATCTTGACGTTTGTTTCTTGAAATTCTTTTCAATATTTGCTGAAAACGCGACAACATTAATCCAAAAAAGGAGGTAGTTTTAGGAAGACTTATATAACTTTATTTATTAAAGTAAAAACAGCAACTACAGTGTAGTCAAACAGCCGCCCGTGGAGCCTGACTCGAATCACATATTTGGTAAATACACTGTCGCTTGTGTCATGGAGGGAGGAATCTTTTGCAAAGTGGCCTAGGAGGACGTGGTTTGCAAANCCAGTCATAACCAAGAACCTGTCAACCAGTGGCGATATGAGTTAATAACGCCCAGGGATGGGAAGAGGTATGGCGGCCCTGGGGCGTATTAGCGTGAGTCACCGATGAAAATACGTTAAGATGGCTTCTTCTTCTTTTCAGCCAGTCCTTCTAACCACTGATTGGTCGCACTAGATCTCGGGGCAGGTATTGAGCAGCCATTCGATTGTCTCATTGTCCAGAACCGTCAGGCCATGCAGTCCATGTGGAGGTCGATGGATTGGACATTGGAGGACAACATGGTCGACGGTTCGGTCTTCTGTGCCACACTCACAGGCCTCAGAGAAAGTCATACCCCATTTGTACAAGCAGGAGCGGGAACGTCCAACACTGGTGCGGAAGCGGTTAATACGAACCCAGGCTCATCTTGGGAGTGTCACTGCGGGGGTGGGGTTCCGGTGTCGGGGATGAAAGTGTGGGATCTATAGAGTTGTCCGCCCACTCCGCATTCCATTGGTGACCCGCCCACTGCGCCGCACGTATGTTGTTATTGTCAGATGAACTGATGAGATGTGCGGCGTGTACAAATGGGTGCGTTGATTTAAGGCGCCGTGCATTTGCACTCGATGGGCGGGTGAGCGCTGTCTGGAGCAGGTGTCCAGGCTCCATGGCACGTCGTGCTAGAGACAGTGTGGGTGAATTGCGACGAAGTTCAGCAGGTTGGATGCCTGTGACGATTTTTAGGACGCAGGTGTATCCAGTCACTATTCGCAAGGCGTCGTCGATGGCAAGGTCGATAAGGCGGGTATGAGCACTGCGGCACCAGACAGGAGCGCAGTGCTCTGCGGTTGAATGCACAAGGTCAAGGGTGGCTGTTTGCATTGCTGTTGCTCCAACACCCTAACCAGAGCCAGAAAGCCGCCTCAAGAACTCGGCGCGCGATGTTAGCTTCGTGCGAAGTTACTCAAGGTGTTGGCGATACGCGAGCGACCTGTCCAACGTTACTCCGAGGTATTCAGGCTCGAAGCAGAAAGGGAGGGTTTCGTTGTTGAAGTTGACTTTCAGCTCACGTTTAGCTTCCTTATTGTCAAGATGGAAGACTGCCGACACCTTTTTTGTAATGCTGAGCTTTACAAACGTTTCAGCTTGTTCGACAACCTGTCCATACTAGGCAGCTACTGCAGGTTGCGTAACAAATGCCTTCTAGCAATTTGTTAAACCTGTGTTTTGCGACATTTGACTTCTCGTGAGCTATAGTATAATATGGCACATAACAATGTTCCTAGATGAACGATAGTGGTATGAGATGCAAAACGAGGCCGATTTCAGAGGCGGATCCAAGGGGGACGATTGGGGCGATCGCACTCCCTGAAAACCTACGACAGTAACTTTGTTCATCATGATTTTGTGCAATTCCGAAAACAGCAATTGCCATATAAGCTCATTTTGCCGTCCATTATTTAGTCACAGCAGTGTTGTGAAGTATACATCATCTTACTTACAGTAGTGAAAACGTAAGGATATAGATGGCTAAATATTATTGAAATCGCCCCGCCCCCCTTAAACTTCCCGGCTGGATCCGCCCCTGGCAGATTTGAATGCCAAAGATTCGACTAGTTTATAGACGAATTATCTTATTTGCCCGTGACAACACCTGTAGTTAATGCTATGATCCGCCGCAGTTCATAACACCGGGACATAGTCGTGTGCNTCTACTTCATTGACTAAGTTTGAATGCTTAAAATCAGTGCTGTATTCGTCGCTAACCGGTTGCAAAGGTCTAACCCATATGACATCTGAACACCACAGCGCAGTTGCTCTTGATCGGCTGTTTGAACAAAGTCTATGGTTAGTTTGGCATGGTGAAAAAAATCTTGTTTATGATGCATGAGTTTTTGGAAATGAAAACGTTTATCGGATAGCTTTAAAAGGTGTTTTTTGCACATCTGCTTTTCAAAAGTGGAGGGATCAGGTCCCTCAGTAAAAAGTGGGAGGGCTCAACCTCCCGGACCCTTGCTCCTCAACATGTGGCTTGAGTTAAATGTGCGTTCGATATTTACCTCGACTGTTAACTTTTGGTTTTGAACATTTGTACATTGGTAGTGATTGCCAGGAACTGCACACGCTCTTGGAACTGTATGTACAATGTTTTGTGCAACAGATTGTGCAAACGCCATATCTTTACAAGAAACGAACAAATTTTTAAGAAGCTGTCTACCAGAATGTATGACACATTCAAAGTGAAATTTTCAGGTTTTATCGCTCTGTACAGCACTAATGGTGTATGAACTCTACATACAGAAGCATTGCAATGATGTATACCAAAGGAAGAAACTACCTGAGTTTTTTATACAACAACTCAATTAGAAAAGTAATACATTTAAACTTGCAGTGAAGCGTAAACACAATGTTGCAGGAATGACACAACTTCAACTTGGATCACGGTTTTGTGTATAGACTAAAAGCAACACCGTTATGCCAATTTTCAAGCAATTAGTCAATGAAGACCTATTTTACTTACCTTTCGGTGAATCTTTTGTTTTTTCCACTGAATGTGAAAAAAATCTCAAAATAAAAAATTTTCCTTGTTTTTTTCTTGACTTCGCTTTCATCTCTGCTTTTCTAGCTTTTATAAGTTTTTCCAGATGTTGGTACGAACAAGTAGGTTCTTTTGAAAAAAATGCAGTTTCCGTCAGGTGAGAAAAATGTCCGGAAAGCAGTTAGTTGGAGAAAAGTAATATATTGCTCAAATTGTCAAAATGACGCAATGTTTCATATCGTAAATTCAAGAATTACAATCAATCCGCCGTTATAGTGCTTTCCAGAGCTATTAGTATTAGTTACGCTGTCCAGAGTCATTTGATGGACATTCCAAGCATGACCAGCCGCACCACTTCGATATAAGCACGCCCACATCCCTGAGACGGTATCAGGAAAACAAAAAACCCGGATCCGCGTTTCCTGACTTGGTAAATGCGTGCAATTAATCAAAAAGCCAAACAAACACTTTTATAGAAAAAATTTGAAATTGGAAACTAAATGCAGTGGTACTAAGCCTAAATAAATGTTATAAAATGTCGCCTTTTGACATAGCAAAACAATATCCGTTTTCTTTTGTAAGTAAATGAAAAGCGTGTCTTTTCTGCAAAAGATTTAACCATAATACAGTGAAGTACTCTTTTTTTGCTTTTACAGATGACATCTTCCCCAGGAGGGATATTTACCCTGGTTAATGTACGCTGGTTTATTTTGTCTTACAACAGTTTTCATCATGGCTGGTGGCCACCACATGGATCTATTTTCGGTTTGTCAGAAATTTGAGGAAATTTTTAACTGTTTGAGGACAATTTTATTACTAAAACCGAATCACATGCTAGCTTCTTGGTGATAAGAACTTCTGCTGAACATATCGCAACGGACGACTTATTTTAACCTGTCCTATATTCACGCAGTGTTGCCACTCTGTTGATACGGAAAAGTAATAGATTTCAATATAAAAACACTAGATTCACAAAAAAACACTAGATTACAAATAGGTGAGAGATTTGCCAGATTACGAGAAAATTGGTGTTGTATTTAAAGAACAGGTGTGTTTGATGAACATTGCTGTATCTATTTATTTGTCTCAGACCAGATGGTCCATGGAACACACACACAAAAAAACGATTGTTTTCTTACTCCTTAAAATCTTTTAATATGACTTCAAATGCAATACCTTCACACATGGTAAATTACTACATAGGGGAAAAAGACCAAGCACACATCCACGCAATGAAAACGGCGAACAAATGCGTTGCATTGCAAAAAATCACATTGCGCAACACACCAGTGTTTCAAAACATTCAGTCTGCCAACATCACACGTTTTATTATACAAGTCAAAGTAAATATACCTTCTGTGTTCATCATCACAAAAATGATATGTAAAACTTGGAGCTGCTGCATGCCATCAAAAATTGCTTGCGTGCCAAGTGTGGCAAGCGTGCCGTAGGTTGTCGACCTCTGTTCTACATTGCTATACCTTAATATCAAGTACTACCACGCCTAGCGTACTTTCGATCGTCCAGTAGTGGGCAATACAACAATATTATATCAGAAGTTGCAAAAAAACAGTATTATGCCAGATTTTCAACCAAACTTGCAAATGTATGTCAATATCTATGTCGCTTTAATAAAATATCGATAAAGAGAAAAAATCTGTGCTGCAAGAAATTTTGACAAGATGATAAATTTTGACTTTTCTGACCTAATAACGTTGGAGTCGCTCATGGTATCAGTGTGAAATTTGGTTGATGGAGGTTTCATAGAATTTTAAAAAAGCAGAAAAAATTTGACTTTATTGACTTTCGGTTGCCCTATAGTAATGATCAAGTGATACAACTTTCACACATAATCACCACAGCTGATTGGCGACGAGTAAGTGCTTTTTTCAATTTTCCCTCTGAAATTGTAAAAAGTCTGATATAACAAAGTATGTGTGTTGCGCTGACAGTGACTTGCTGTGCATTTCAAACTTGAGGCTCTTATATCACTCAGTCCTGTCGCCACAGGGGGCTTTGGTGGGCTCAGCCCAACAAAGCTCCAATCCCCCCAATTTGAAACATGAAACACTATAAATCAGTGGAGCTTTTGTCAATTTTATGAATGTCAAGCCTTTCCGCACAAACGCAAAGTTTCCCCGTAGCAACGCACTCCCCCCTATTGGAAACTTTCTGGCGACGGGTCTGATATCACTACCAGTCAACATATAGCCACTAGCCACAATGCCAACCATGCTGTGGAAAACATTGCGTTGTTGCATAAANCTCCGTTGCGTGGTGCGCTTGGGATTCATCATGTCTTGACCAAGTAGTTTTCTAGTGGTTCGGCAATACTTCATGCAAATAATCCTCTCTAAAATCTGTCATCTGAATTTCAACTTCTTTCAATGAAAGCTTAGCCCTTGCATTTCATTCAGGCTGCACCTCGTGTCGTGTTGTCCACAATCTATGGAAACTTTGCTAATAAATTTGTATGGTTTTGTTGCATATTTGTGCATCTAATCGCAAAAGGTCATATTAAACGCTGATCAGTGAGAGGACACGACAGATTTACTAGTTGCTACTTGAGTGCGACTGTTCCTTCCATTTATTTTCGAACAGTTGAAATTGATATAAATCCCCAGCGAAAAACCTTAGCAAGTTAGCAAGTTGGTTTCTTGGTTTCGGGAGGGGGCATGTCCTTTTCTGCTTTATTCTGGCTGCGCTACCGGTTCAAACGTAAAGTAGTCAAACACTAGCTGTTTCAAAAAGCACCAAAAATGCGTAAAATGTGAGAAAAACATAGCAAATCTCGCTAATATTTTAAAACTTAAGCAAAAGTAAACCACACGGAATAGTTCAATTTGACAAATCGTGTTTAGTTGGTCTGGTATCTACCTACGCAAGCTAATATGACGCTATGACTCTTCGGACTGTCTGGAAGCTTGGTTTTGTTGCCGGTTAGTGAGTGTAGCCTTTCTGCAGACTGAAGTGCACTGTGCAGTGCAGGAAAAGATTCACTGGGAACCGGACGGGACAAGGTGCGAGCTCCACTTTTATCCATTCCAAGCAACAATTGTGCAGCACAAATATTGCAAACAAGCCAAAAAGCAGCCAGATAGCCAAACAAAAATTTTGGAGCAAAGTGCTTCTCAAAAGAGCCAAATTTCTATGTTTTGCCTTCACAACAGCTAATGTGACAGCCCTGGTCGTAACTTGAAGTGAACATTTGAAGGTTTTTTGCCATGTTATTCTTAGGCAATAAAGACCCATAGTAGAATCTACTCTTAAGTTTCCCAACCTGCCTCTGCAGCAGGGTTCCCACAAGTATCTTCTAGAAGTTTCCTAAACTTGAGCTTAAAATTCCCAAAATTTGATAAAATTTTATTACGAACTTTTAATGGCTTTCTAACAAGCAGCATAATGTGTTACATTACACATGTAACACATAATGACATAGGAACTCTTAAAAAATAAAACGAAACAATCACACAAACATAGGTAAATCACACCTGAAGAAACATATTGTCTGGAGATTATTAGATAGGTTTACTATTGAATTTATCTAAACCAGGGGTGGGAAACCTGCGGCCCTAAGGCCAAATGCGGTCCGCGGAAACATTCAATATGGCCCGAATCAGATTGCCGTTACCCAAGTTAGAGCACAACATCCAGTCAAAACGAAAAACTCCATGACAAGCAGACACGTAGGCAGTAAGTCGAGAGAAGTCTCTCTCGCACGATGACATAGTTTTCTCTGCTTAAATTTTCTTTGGAAGATAAAGACAGGATTTTAAGTTAAATTAATTAATTTTTGAGGCGCGCCAGCTATATTCCATACTTCATGTGGTCTCTGTAGGGATATGCATCATGGAACATTTAGAGGTTCTGGGATATTCCGGAATCTTTTTTTTCGAATCCAGAATATCGAAACCTGTTCCACGATAACTTGTTAGGAGTAAAATGAGTTGATCGTGCAGAGGTTCACAAAACCGATCAGCGAGCACACGACCTGTTAACTATTACTTTACATCACCATGCAGTGCCGTGCTCTTGCTGAGTGTTTCTTTCTCTTTCTCAGGAGCGCGAAGAGTGCCACTGTAAAACTTTTTGAAATTATTTGTTTTGCCAGCTTTGTAATTTTTCACATTTATTTCGAATCTAAATATTTGGAAAAATTCTAATTTTTGGATTCGAATACTGAAGGATTCGAATCCACAGGATTCGATATTCCATTATATGCAATGCCTACGCCTGTGTTAGTGAATAGGTTCCCCATCCCTGCTCTAAAGCAATGATCATGTCAAATCAACTGCGTTTTGGTTATGAAACCAATACATAACAGTAGGCTGCATTTCATACCACAGTATAACATGATTTTCCCAAAACTGGCGCACCATTAAGCTCTCTTTTTCACTGATGCATGATTATGGGTCTACCTTTGACGCATTCTTTAATGATGGCATAATTCCAGGTGGGGTTAACGCTTCTCTAATAAGAAAAATAAATCTCTAATTTCGATGTACTGTAATTGTGAACCACTTCTTTTTTCCTGTAACTGAGAGCAAATCACAACCTGATTGTCACATCAGATGAAAACGCGTGACCCCAACTTTTCTAGTTTTATCCCAAAAAATGCAATTTCTCTAAAAATCGCTGGATTTCTCAAATCTCAGATTTTTCCTCAAAAGATGATGAAGTTTCCAATCTAGGGACAAATTCCCCAGAAGTGGGAACGCTGCTCTGCGGGCAAAGAAGCGGTTTTAGTGAACCGCAAGCTTATCTTTGCATAATATCAGAACATTGAATCTGGCTCTTTGCAGTGTGAGTGTCATACCAGCGAATAAATTGTCATTGCCAGAAGTATATCAAATAATCGGAATTAAGCTGCTGACTTCAGGTGCTCTAGAAACTTTTGGTTCGTCGTCCCAATTTCCAGGGTGGGTAAATGATTGTTTTCCCCCTGCGGACGCCCATGATTTCAATTACAAGGAATCATGAATGGTACGTTACTTCCTTAGATTTAGAACATACAATTTATTTCTCTAGCCTGACAAAACACTCTATGCTTTTCTAGAAAGGATAGATTACCTACCATTCTCTGGTTTACTTGCTGCAATCTCTCTGAAGTTCGCCAACGATTTTTCCAGACTGGATAAAGTGGATTTGTTGCTGACCCGGCTCATAGAAATTTCGTCATCAAACAGTTTGTGACGATAAAATGGGTCGGTTGCTGGACTTCGAAGGCAGGCTGTCAAACATCACTTGCATTTTGAGTATTCTGTTGTTCACAACTTGCTAATGCGAATCGTTCTTGAGACTCGTTTGAGATTGTATACTGACGAAAAAGGATGTTGCAGTATTGTTTAATGTTGTGCTTAAAGATACGTGTTTCTACACTTTACGTAATCTTCCTTTTTCTTCGTTGAGGGGAAGAAAAAAAAGTTGAAAAATTTTGGCTTGATATGAGCTTCTTCAAGCTCCTGGTCCTTTTCTTACATTGCAGTTTTTCAACAATGGCAAACATAATTCAGAAGATTTCATCTTGTAGTTGAATTGCAGTACGGGTTTTTCTAACGTAGAGATGTAATATCGCATTGCTAGCAATGAAATCTATTGAGAGATTTTTCCTGATTATGTGTATTTGCGGTTCAATTTAACAAATCACACAGTGCAATTGCGAATAAATTCAACAAATAATCTTTGAAAATAAATTCCTTCGCTTCGAATTTTTCCTTAGTTTAGAAACGTTTTTTGTGCGGCGAAACAAAATGGCCGAAGGTTTTTATAGTTTCTACTGATTCATAAGCACGTTTTTCACCACTTGCAAAAACTGAGATGTTTTACCTTCAAGCTAAACAAAGAATTTTATTACATGCCTGGAAATATTGAACTTTGGCAATTATTGAGGTATACGTTTTCAGTTGAGCGCATTTTATTCTATATAAAGTATTTTTCCCATACTTACCTTCCTTTTCTTTTTTCTTCATCTTCGTGGGTAGTGAGCTCGATTTCACCTGGAAAAATCAACCTCACTTCTAACGAAAGTTTTGGTAACATGTGACAGTATTCGGTGGAACGAGCTGAACCAGCAAGTGTATTAGCGCATCTAAATGGAGTTTAATTTTTTGCTGAATCTGCATCTTAAAATCTTTTAAGGAAAAACATCTGCATCTCCCAACACATGTTTAAACATGATAAATTTGCGTTGCGGTAAGTAAACTGATAAAAACACTTTTGTTATAATTACAAGCCAATTTTGTCTTTGTGACCATGAAGTATATAAAGGCATATTCCTCACATTTTCATTCAAGACATTACAAATAAAAATACTGTACAGTTCGCGGGTGTTTTAAGAATCACGAAAACTTAAAGGCATTTCTTTGTCTTGTTAGCCACCATTTTTCTAGAAATGTATATCAGATGCATTGTCTTCAGAATTGACACAAGTCACAATATTATTGCTCTGCACTTACTTTAAATAGTTTTGAAAGTGAGGATTTTCCTTCACACTGGGTTTTCGTAACAACCTCGAAGTTTCGTTTTGGAGAAGGTTCTTTTTCTGCAAAATGTAATTCGCTTGACAATAAATATGGGCAAGTTTTCGCTTGGTGGATTGCGCCTAAAAATATCACTGGCCGAACTTTTACAGATTTTTCTCATCACTTCAGTCATGAAATTTGCTTGTTATTCTCGACTTTTCAGTCCATTTTAGCACAAAATGAGCTGTGTTTGCTGCAAAATGCTGTGAAAAGGAAAAAACAATGCTTTGAAAATCTTATCTGCAACTGGACAACAAGAAAGCCCTTTTTATATCAGCTAGGCAACAAAGTATGTTTTTTTGAGCAACAGTCAAAATGACTCATTGCTGGGCAACGTCTTTATACAATTTGCCCCTGTATTGGTTGTGCTCTATCTGCGTAAACCTTTATTGCTAGGACTGTTAATTTGATTATATAATTTGGAATATTTTGTCTCGGAAAGCGCACACAAAACGATTTGCGCTGACCAAGTACATGTTGGGAGAAACCTTGCAAATTTTCAACTAATGGGTAAGTACAGAACTACAAACAGTTCTAGGTAAAGAAAGCTTGCTTAGTTCAAATGTGCAACAACTCGTTCGCTTTCGAGAGAATACGGTGAGTTATTGTTTATGAATGCTGAACCTTCTACAACCACATAACATGAGGGGCGTCTTTGGGAGGTTAAATTACCTCAAGTATCCCAGTGGTCACTAGCCTGAGTTCTTTGCAAACACTTAGTAGAGNAAGATGCAGACGTGTCGAAGCATACGCAAAACCAACTTTTGTGCTTTGAAAACGCTTAAGGTAGCAATTTCTTCAGGCGGCCAAAGCATATTTAATGCAAATGCAATCTTGATGAAAATGCAACAACTGCAGAGATCAGATATACTTGCGCTTGAGCTTATCAAGACCGCAAGGCGCAGGTTATTCGTAAATACAATGTGATGTCAGATGTTTGGCTGTGAACCAATAAATGTATTCTTCTGTATGCGAAAGGCAATTCTTATTTTTACAAATAAGCCTACGCACGTTCTATATCATACGGAGCCACCATACAGAATTAATACTCTGCCTTGACCAGCTATGTCCAACAAAAATGCCTTACTGGGCCAAAAATACGTCACTATCTCCACGAGAGCCGCACATTGAATGACTTACTTTCATTTGAGCAAATCAAAGTTTAGTTGAAAGCTACTGAAAGCATTCGAATATTAACTGCAGTGATAATGACGGCATGGTTCTTGTAATCAATCCCAAACTGTGAGGCCATAAGCAGTTTAATAAGTGATTAAGGAACAATAAGGGTAGTTAGAAATCAGTTTAATGCGAGAGGAACACATGAGTAAAAATCACAAAACTAGAAATCAGTTTTGCACCGAAGAGTCAGTGGACGCGTGGAAATCTACCAGTGCATAGTACTTGATAAAGAGGTACAAAAAAACATTGCATTGAAAATGTCAAACTTAATATTTTCAAAATAAAGACAGATTATCATTGTTTTGTACATTCGCAATGATGAAAAACTTAATGGGCAGCACGAAACTTTCTTCTGGGCCGCACGTAGCCCGAGGGTGGCGCTTTGGATATTGCAGGGTTAGATTAAATTTGTAAAAATAGAATCTAGGTATATGAACTTTTTAAAACAGTTTGCAGAAACAAAAGCACATACACACGAGCACAAAATATTTTTGCTCCATTCTGGAAGACGTACCGCATAAGACTTTTTTTTACTCTGCGTTAGATTTGCATACAGTGCCAAACGTTAAGGATACGGTGAGGTTATTTTAACATAAGTATAGGAGTGTTTGAACCTAAGCAACCCTTTTTCATCGAGTCAAGTAATTTTCGGCAAAACTTGTTTTTCCCTTTTTATTTTTCTCGTTTTTTTTCTGTTTTCACATTGACGCATATTGACACCTCCTCTATGTATCACTATGCACTGAAGATCGCAAAAGGCCAACAATGTTCTATTTGGCTGATATTTGAGGCATACTGAGTTTTCATTAACGACAAGCAGAACAATACAGATCTTTTTGGTGTGAAATGTTTAAGCAACAGCAGCGCAAGGAAAAGATGAAAACTGCACTACAGCTATACTTTCTGTCCTGCCATTCGTCCGCTATGTGTCCTCTTTGTCGACTGCAGGTTTTTATGCAAAATAGAAAATAAATGAAATGAAAAAATAAACCAGGGAGAAATATTTAATAAATGGTAATCTAATTTAGCATTCCAGATAAAGCAAACATCGCGAAATTGGGACATGTCTCCGCAAAACCTCTCTGGATCCTAAAATACAGAATTGACGAGCATTTTGTTACGAAATGTCATTAAGTTTGAAGGAAAGGCAGCTACAGATTCAATCAGAATTTTGCGACTTACGCAAATATGCTAGACATACAAAATGGAAACCATGTGCCCCCCGTGGTTGCCTGGACATAGTGAAAGGATAATTGGTTTTTGGAAACATTTGTATAAAATCTCTTTGTGTAAGGTTTGCGAAAGGCCACTTCGCGTAACCTATGCACAATGCCTCTTTGTATAACAGAAGGGAAATCGATGAAACCTGTTGAGGGATTTCATTTCTTGGCGTCTGCCAAAAGGCAAAAGGATGCGGCCGGGGAACTTTCAGTTTTTGATGCCATTAATTAAGATGCTCATATGAAAGAATGGATCAGACTTGCAGTCGAAGTGCAAAGACTGAACAGGAAACAGTTTTTTAAATTAAAAAAGGAGAGTTAGATATTTCACTGATGGCGCAATAAAACCAAATTTCCCGTAGGTTGGACCATGGGCGTCAGAACATCAGAAAGGCAGAGTATGAAAAAAAATTAAGGCCCCGCTGAACATAATATTTTTCGCTCAATTACAGTCATGAACGCGTATTTTTGCTCTCAGTGTAGGCTAGTTTTTATTTATGACTATTAAAGCAAATTTGACATACTGTTAACCTTGTTTCTCATACTGATGCAAGTTTGAAAGTTGCCAGACACCAACGTAGCCGACTTCCGTAACACTGCCGACCAACATTAGTGGACTAATAAATTGTTGTACTTATAAAACAGCTTTCACAGATGGGAGGAGTTACGGGATAAGCATTATCTGATCCGCGAGCTGTTGTGAAAGAAGTGGCTTCAATTCCATTGGGAACCCAGATTTATGCAATTAAACTTTCATCAGCACATTAAATTTCTGTACATCTGTGGCGTGTTTCCGGTGTTGTGGTGAAGTTTTGTGACTTGCAAATAGAGCTTCAGTTCTACTCACATCCTATCATAGCAGGAACTGCGCGTTGTTGATTTCAGTATTTCCACCAGCAATGCAACTTCTAGTACTTTATCGTGCACGGGCTTTGCCCGTTTTTGACTACAGAGATGTTGTTTATGATAACTGTTCTGTCGCCGACGCTAATCTTCTTGAATGCGTTCAAACTGCTGCTGCAAAGCTTGCCGTTGGTTGCCCCATGACCACATCACGTGAGATCTTGGATGAATTAGGTCTCACGCCATTACATCTTCGTCGTCAGTTTCACATTCTTATTGCATTTTGTAATACAGATTTTGGACCCTGCCCTTGCTCCAAATTTTTCAAATATCTTTGTAACTATTCATCGACTTTTCATCTCAGTGTATAGCTACCCACATGCAAAATTCAGTCTCTTTACGTTGCAGTTTTCCACAAAGGCTCCAAACTTTGAATTTCACTGCCCACCGCGTTTTTTCCTTGAGTTATCGCCATTTCCGCCTTAAAGTATCTCATTTGCTCCTTAAAACCAAGTAACGTTTAGCATTTGCACTATTCTAATCCGGTTCATCAGGTCAGCTCCTCATGATGAAGTTTCAAAAAATGCTTGCACATGGTGGCATCTCTTGTTCACTGTTTGATTCGTTAAAATTTCACGAATTAACCAAAATATTACTATTCAGACCTCCAGATTTATCCAGGGACCCATTTGTGCTCCTGTTCAAGGTGATGACAATTCCATTTTCTGGACTTCCCTCGTTAATATTTCAAAAATAAACATACAAACAAACAAACTCTGCAATGCAACTTAAAAAAAGGGCAAGCAGAACATTAATTTTACTGAGCGTATTACCTTAGTGCGATATAACAAAGTGTACACCGGTTGTTACATCACGCTCTTTCTGGGCATGTCATTGGCCGAGACTAACAGTTCTGAAACCACTCTTGCGCGTATAGAGTGGGAGTATTGGAGCAGAGTAAGAATTGGAGTGCTGAAATCACTGTTGGGTATATGCGTGGGGTATTTCTCTATGCGCGTTACAGTGATTTACAGTAGACATAGAATTGCAAATGGATTTATAAATCGTAGTCTGATTTTGTTAACAGGAGATTTTTTAATACATTTAAATGGAAATATTTCTTTTCAAGGCAACTTGGATATGATCTTCGGATGGATTTTTTATCTGCGGATTTATTAAACAGCATCTACTGTATGATATTTGCATTTCTGTACTTGCTTCGGTGAAACAACTTCACAAATTAAATGAAATGCAAGTCGTTTGACAAAATTTAGGCAGACAAGTAATTTTTAAGTCCAGCCATAAAAAAGGCAAGTCTAATACATCAATCAATTTATCCACCAAACGGTCTGACAGCTAGTTTATGAATAACAAGACCAAGATGGAAATGATAATTGCCTGCGGTTTAATATCTCAGTCAACGACGGAAGTAGCTTATTTCTTTTAATGCTGTGCTACAGAAGTGATTTGCAATAAACAGAATTTCTTCATCTTCAAGTCTACAACACTGCACTGAAGAAAGAGTGGAAGTCACATTCTTGCCGTTGTTGCAGCGGAACTTTCTGTTACATTTATTTTTGATAACAAGACTGAAAAACAAAAATTATCCACGAGACTTCACCTGAATCTTTAACCTCTCCCTTGTCCGCTGGATGTTCTTCTGAAGAAACCTAGAAAATAAGTGTTTTTGCAGTTGGTTCACCACTGCCTACGCAGTTTGTTCGCCCGTGTTTAACATGCAACATCTTTAATATATTCTAGTTCGTCACACAGTCTGGTTAACAGAACTAACAACATTTTCAGATTAAGGAATGTTAGCATAAATTCAAACATACGTTTCTTGCTTGAGGCAGTTTGTATGCATCATCTGCATTATGCCGAACCTCTTCTTTCTCAACATTTTTCGAACAACTGCGCTTGGAAGATCTTTTCATAAACTTCCATTTTTTCCCTGGAAACAATAAATTCTGTGAAGCACAGCTTAAAAGCANCAGGTTTTCTCTATGTTTTCGAGGGATCATCCGACTGTTTTCATCTTTTTGCGATGATTCAAACTTGCATGTATCTATATTCAAGTACGAACTCTCCACAATGGAGGTAAACAACGAATCTATCGGAAAATTTTTAACAGGGAATCGATTTCACGTAAAATTACGCACCTCGCTCCTCATTCAAATAGCTTCTGTGAAGCAATAACTCAGAGCAAACGTCATGTGGAAGAGTTGTAGGACAGATAAGAGGAAGAGCGTTTGCAACGATAAAATATTATATAAGTCTTATTTACAGCAACTTGCAAAGTAAATTCAAAAATCTATGAGGCAAATCAGGGACTTCAGGCCAGGGTCGTAACGAGGTTAGATGGTGCCCGGAACAAGAAGCAAGTTTGACTTCCCCATGTTCGAACCTGAGGCCTTTCGGAAGCAAATCTACCGTATTGAAGAAAGTACTTGTGACATTGTTGGGACTTTTCGGCACCCTTTGCAGTGATTCGGTGCCACGCCGAAGTGATTCGACGCCCCCCTACTGATTCGGCACCCTGGCAGTTGTGCCCCCTTACTCCCCCTCGTCACGCCCCTGCTTCAGGTAAAAGAAAAGATCACCAAAAAGTAGTATGTAGTAACCTTGAAAATATTTTGTAAATCAAATTTATTATTGTTATGAATCGCTATACCGAGAGGAACAAACAAGTCACAGAAGTGTTTCTTACAAAATGGGAAGTCGAAATGGAATACGAACGGTGCATGGCACCACGTTTTCGTTCCTGCTGTTGAGGAAACGCAATTCGTAATGCATTCTCTCAGAAGCAAAATTTTTCTTACTGTTTCTGATCGAGTGTTTTGCTGCAACAAGTGAATAAGTTCGAACACCTCGGGCAGGATTCATAGAAGGTGACATAGGGCAAAATATGTGAAGTCTGACATCTGGATTGACAGCAAACGCTGTGTAGCGTGCAAAGAACGCAGTGATGCATACCAAGAAGGCAGCGATGCGTTCAATACTCAGTGACTGCTTAAATGAGAGCATTCAAACGCCGCAAATTTTCAATGTATAAATCCGTCTTTGCTGCGACCTTCGCATGGTTTTTATGATATTCGTACATGACTTAACGAGGCGAATCATGAACACACGCTGCAATTTTTTTCCACAGAGTTCATGATGCAAAGATACCATGAAGCATGCAGCAGTGTAGATCGTAAATTTCTAAGCATCACGCCGCTTCCCCAAATGAAACGATCTCAGATGCGATGGTTCAGCCCTGTGCCCAGATACCCCAATAAAGGTTATTGACGAAGCAGTTTCCACTGGCTGCAACGTAGAAAAGCGACCGACAGACTTGGCGAGGACCAAATGCAATGACAACGTAATTACCTGGCTTGATCTCTGCCAAAACTATAGCTGAAGTTTCTGAGAACTGCGACCTACCAAAGGATTTTCTTGGACTCTTGAATTTGCATAAGTCTCCAGAGGAAATACTGGCATGAAAATGATGATGGTGACTTCAGAAATATCTGGTTTTCGTATGGGTATGGGTGAAATGTCTAACTTACCAAAAACAAAAACCTTAAGTTTACGTGTCAAGGATAGGCATACAGTTTTCAGAACCCATGACAATCGTTATAAAATGTTCAGATTTTGAAAACAGCGAAAAATAGTATCCTTCCTTTTAGATCTGAAATGGGTACACGAAAAAGCTATTCTTGTCGAGCCTACATTAATTGCGTTTGTCAACCACTCATCCTATGGCGTAATATTAGAATGAAGAGGATGACAGGTGCCTTCAAGCGGCCCTCCCTGCTGCGGCATTTCCTGAAGTGCTCACCAAACCTGTCGTTACGAGAGCAACCACGGCTACCCGTGCTGTATGCGTTCGGCGCGGGATGGATAGTAATACGCCGTTTTCAAGGCGCGGCAGCATCCCTGCTAACGACGATGACCGAAGACCCAGGATACCGCAGATGAACACCGAGGGGCTCATCGCATGCAAGATCAACGTCATCGAGCAGCTAGCCTGTAAGAACGAGGCACTCGTCCTCGTCCTACAGGAGACCCACTGCACAACTGCAAACAAGCTAGCGATTCTCAACTTCTCACTAGCTGGATCAGTCCTTTGCAGGAAGCACGGCCTTGTCACATTTGTTCACAAGCAGTTGGTATGGCCACTGGTGGATCAGTCCACAGAGCAATCAGAGACTGAGTGGTTGTGCGTAGACGTCGCAGGATATATGATCATTAACGTCTGAAAACCTCCACCCTCGCGACTCACACCAAGAGCCAGTGCTCCCTCTAAGGTGTGCCGCTGCGCAGTAACACCAGACCGTTTGCACAGTGAAATCTCAATCTCGCGCACTTGCAATATTCCAAATTTAATATCGTAGGTATATCGCATAGCCCTGTTAACATTTGAAATGCTTCACAGTTTGTGTGTCTACATGGTTGAGCAATTGCATGTGCAATAAAACAAATCTTTGCTCAGTGTGAAATTTTCTTAGAGGGAACACTGCCAACAGCCATACCGAGGTTCTCACGCCCCAGTCTGTGTGTAGGCGACTTCAACTGCCAGCACATCAACAGGCGTTATAGCACAGCATCTCCTGACGGTAAGAGCCTGGCCTCCTAGGCAACAGCCAACAACCTTGAGCTGCTGCACAACGCAAAGGGAGCAGTCAGTTTCTTCTCTCACCGGTGGAACGTCAGTACCAACTCAAATCTGGCCTTCGCGAGTATCGGCCATGACAACCGATTGCCTGACACACAGATTCTAGATACGTTCCCATGGCCACAACACCCTCTCTGATAAGGCCACCAAGGCTCTGGATTACTGCCTACAGCGATCTTGTGAAGCTTTGGAACTTCCTCAAGGCTGGTTGGAATCGCTTTTGTCTTCTTACAGACGAATCCGTTGAGAAATTGCTACTCCGGACACAACAAACATTGAGAAGGCATACCAGGTATTATGCGAGAGCTTATATTTGCTGCTAACAATGTATCCCACGTGGCCTTCGCAAGAACTATGTGCCATGTTGGGACAAAGAGTGCGAGACCTTTATCGCTCCTTTCTCCGAGCCCCAGTGGGGACTCTTTGACAAAGCCACGTCGTCTCTACTTTCACGGCTCGATCAGAAGAGGCAGGAGCGATGGGAAGAAGCTGTCAATTCCATCGACAAGCAGTGGAAGGAGTGTTAAGCAAAGACATGATAACCGTAGGTACAGTCAATACCTCCAGACCTGGAAGTTAAAGCCCAATACTCCAAAAATGTTATCGGTAGTCTTCCATGTCAACAGGAAGCTAAACGTGAGCTAAAAGACATCCACAAAAACGAAACCCTGTCCTTTTGCTCTGAGCCCAAATACCTCAAGAGTAACTTTGGTCAGGACCCTCACATATCGCCGACACTTCGAGCGATTTCACAAAAAGCTGACATCACGTGTCGCACTCTTGAGGAGACTCGTTGGCTCTGACCCCGGAGCTGGGGCAACAACGCTGCGACCAGCCACCTTGGCCCTGGTCCATTCAGTAGCCGAGTACTGCGCTCCTGCCTGGTGGCGCAGTGCTCACACTTGCCCCATTGCTTCTGTCATCAACGATGCCTTGCGAACTGTAACTGGATGCCTGGGTCTTACACCAGCGGACAATTTTTGTGTCCTCGCAGACATCCAACCTATTTAGCTTCGCCGCAATGGAGTCACACTCTCTCCAGCACGCCGTGCCATGAAGCGTGGACACACTCAGCGCTCACCTGTCCACGGGGTTGGAATGCATTCTCAGACACCCATTTGCACTCACTGAGCAACAATTCATCAGTTCATCTGACAACAACAACAACAACAGAAATACGGCGCTCTCTGCGGATTGTGAGTGTGGCGCAGAAGAACAGACCGTTAAACATGTTGTCCTTCACTGTCCCATCCATCGAACTCCTTTATGGAGTGCATGGCCGGACGGTTGTGGATGACGAGACAATCGAATGGATGCTCGACACCTGCCACGAGGTACAGTGCGACATAGCGGTGGATTGCACGACCTGGCTCAAGCGATGAAGAAGAAGAATGGTTTGGAGATACAAATATGCTAGAAACAATATAAACGTACATTTTGTTGTTGCGCGCATGTGTGGACTCCTATGCAAATATATAAAAAGAACATAAAGCTTGCGGATTCGACGAAGAATTCAAACGTATTTATCAAAGGCTAAAGGTTTTTACAACAACCTGCACTCATGTATTCGAACTTACCAGATGCCTCCAACATTTCCTGACTAGCTTCTTTCTTTGATCGGACTGGCTTCACCTGAAAAAAGCAGCGCTTTGTTACTTGGGATTCGAACATTTCTTCTAATGTTTTTGATAACTGTGATCGATGGTTTTCATAACCTTTATGGTCATCATTTTGAAATGTCATATAGGCCTACTGTGTAGCTTACTTTTGCTCAGATGAGCTCTTCTCAAACCTACACAAATGTAGGCTATTTCATTGTTGTTACATGCGTAGAAGGCATTCAAGCAATAAAATAGATTTTACAAAATTTTAATGGAGGAACATGACTTACGTTCAGTGAGCTCCCAGTAGATAGTGGCTCACCGCCAGGCGTTGCACTGTCGCACCAATCCTGTTTGTTGCCAATAACGGTTCCGTATTCTGCAGAAGTATAACACTTCAGCATAGAAAAGAATGGATTATATATTAATTTTTTTCTAACCAGCAAAATATTGATCATTATCAGATTTTATGCATGATTTTGACGAAAAAGGAAGGGAAAATGAGAATCCTTCAATGTGAAAATTAGCGCAGAATCTACAAAAACAGCCGATGTTTCTCTATTAGAATGTTTCAGCAATGCTATCAGATTGTAAACAAAAAAATGTTTGAAGGCTGCTTTTATTTTGTGCGCAAAAGTTATTGGCATTGGTACTTTCGCGCTCAGGCCATGCCGTGTTTCATGCACCAGCAATTCATGTTGTGTCGATCAGAAAAAGGATTTATTTAGCAAATGTTTAACGTTGACAGTCCTGGTCGTGGAGATACCCCTTTTCCCACGAACGCGAAACAAACGTTTTGAATGACTATTTCAGGTTCAATTGTTTCTCACCTCTTCTCAACATCTCGCTGTCCATAACTCTGAAGGTACAAACAAGACCTGGAACATTTGTTCGGGATGCAGCAGCTTTGTTTGAAAATTCATGACTGGTCACCACAACTAGAAAAACAATCATAACCTGGTTTGGCGTCAAGGTTCTTGCATGTACGCATCTATAGGTATTGTGAACATGACGTCAAACTACATACATGTACAAAATTCGGGGGATCCATCTGTTGCGTGCTAACAAAGGTAGACCTCTCTTGGTAAGTGTGTAGGCTACGTGTACGTACGCCAGTCACTGAATTGTTGCACAAGACAAAATAGGAGAGGAGTTTTCTTTTTTCGTGTGGCATCGAGATGAACAAGACAAGGCCCTATCGAAACATAGCGGCGGATGTTAAGCTGTGAGCAGCATTTCGTGGTAAAAGGATATGAAGGGTTGCAGGAAATTTTTAGGCCACAAAAGTACGATTTACATAATATGATGATTGATTGCTCGTATAATTTAGAGATGCATATATTTTAGGTCATCTTGCACTACTTTTAGCCAGGAGTTGTTATGTTTGGAGCAGTGGTTTGTGGCAAAACTATTTAGTTTTGCTGCAGGTAGGTTATCAGTCAGGAAAGATATATTTTATGAAATGCTACCAGTGATTATACTTTTCACACGAAATATTACTTATATATTTTGATGACATAAAATAATCATTTGCTTATGAAATAACATTAGGACTTTTGTTTTACTGCACTGATTGTAGGTATTTTGAGGTTTTATTTGTCGCCTTCTAGAAAACTCGAAATGAACGTTTCCCAAGTTGTCGACATTATCCTGAACGATGATTCTGACCGCAACGTCGGAAGCTCGAAACTGATGTCCCGGAAGAGGAGTTAGCCTCGTCAGCTTTGTCAAAGGATCCGTCATCAGAAGGTGGCGGTTTTTCAAGCACAAACCGCCGAACCGTCGTTGAAACTAAGGAGCGTGGGGAATCCCCGAAAATGACCGCCAGCGGACGTTCTCTCAGCATGGCCCCACGACTGTAGCAGTTGTCAACAACGTGAACTACGCAGTCCTATGCTTCGTGCTCTTTTTCACGGATAAGGCATTGGCAATTTTTCATTTATATGTATTTCAATATATTTCAAAAGCATCGGCCACGTTTTTTTTATGAGACGAACAAGTATGCTGCACATGTCCTTTCAGCTTGTCTTAGTCTTCCGGCGGCCAGGCGTAATGCATGGAAAAACATTGACGAAGCGGAGCTCAAGGTTTTCTGGGTCACAACATGCTTAAAAGCGTCGTTACGAAGAGGAAAGTTGGAGAGATACTGGGATAAAGACGAGCGCATATCCGCACCTTACTTCCAGAAGCTTAGGGCCAGAAAAAGGTTTCGACTGATAACAAGCTTTCTCCATTTCAATGACAACAATCACTTAACCTGATCACATGGAGAATAAGATCTACAAAATCCGACTGGTGTACAACTAGTAGAGAACTCTGTATGATCCTGGGGAGCATGGCCTACTGTTTTTTTATAAACGAAAGTGTACTGAGATGGAGAGGTCGGCTGTCTTTCAGGGTTTGCAAAAAAATAAGCTCGCAAAGCACGGAATCGGATCGTACGTCTTGGCTGCTTCCCAAAGAAACACTGCTGGAACTTGGAAGCAAATGTAGTGTCTCAAAAAGTATCATGGTAACTGTTTCAGCACTTCTCACTCCTGAATGCCGTCCTTATGGCATATGCTCTACATGGGCAATTATCATAACAGCAATGCATTGAGTGAGTTTCTTCTGAACAACGAAGTACATCCTGCTGGCACGCTTCGGTGTAACCGAGGCGAACCTGACGAAATACGAAATCCAATTAGGATGAGTACTGGCGGTGTCGCCACCAAAGACAATGGAAAGGTGCTTGTTTTGGTCTGTAAGGACAAGAGAATGGTGAAAGTCATCTCCATTTGAACGACGTTTCGGTGGAATACTTTTACAGGCAGAAAGAGGAGTGGAAGTCAGTTGGCGTGGGTCAACAAACTTGGCGTGGGTCAACAATTGGCGTGGGTCAACAGTCTGCACAACCGACACATGTCCGGGGCTGATTTAAACTCAGGCCCGCAACCCGCAAAGAACAACCGGGCAATTGCCTTCCCTGAAATTTTAATAAACATGTTTATCTGTTAGGTACAACAAGTTGCAATCACTTTGCCCCCCAAAATATCAGCTGGTTGCGGCCCAGGTTGGACCAGATGCTTGCCTTCTTCCCTTACACCAGGAAAACGCTGAAGTGGACGTAGAAGTTTTTTTTTACCTTACCTCCTCCAAATCAACGCTCACAACGCGTTCAACCATTACAAGTCCAAGGGTACCACGCAAACCTACGACACCCTGTTGAAATTTACACCGGAACTGATTGGGTTGTGCGCCGTCGTGGGCGGACAACCGCTACTGGATCCTTTCGAACAGCTGTCCCCAGTTGGCCGCTTTCCCATCGGGGCAAGGAAAGAGGAACCCACAAAACCGTGCAAGGTCTGCAGGAAAATAAGACAACGCAAGGACACGCGATACCTGTGCGAGAACGGACATGTGGTCATGCTTTCATGTGTCACAAGCTGTCAAAACTTCAAAAAGTTTTGTGTTGAATAAAAAGATTTCATTGCTTTCTTCGTTTCGATTGTTTCATTTTTAGTTTGCTTTATTATGCAGCAAGACAAAACGACATTTTCGCGCAAAACGCTTGGCACTGAGATCTTCTGGCTATAAAATCGACCGGCCCCAAAAATTTTAAGGTGTAGGCCTTGGGGCTGTTTTCTAATGCTGTGAAATACCACCGTGACGATACTATAATTCGCAACACACACACAGATAAGTGTCTGCACGCTGCATCGTATCACTACCGTTATCAATAAGTCAAAATCTTTGACTAAATCACGTGATGTCACACATCACATAATTTCACTTTTTCATTCGCAGTTGGGAGAAGAAGCGATGTCAACCATTTCAATGACCCTTAGGACCAAATCGATGCGCGATTCAAACTTATATTTCGCAAATCCAATAAAAGCACGTTCACTGGAAGCTGCAACGTCTTCGAAGAACTTCAGTCATTCGGTTTCGGTCAAGTTCGCAATCAGGTGGAACGAACCGCACTCAGGTGGAACGAACTGCACTCAGACGGAACGAACTGCACAGCATCCGGCCAAAGTTATGAATAACCTTGAATTCTGAACACTGTTTCTCCAATTCGGATGTTTTTAACAGTTTTGGCCGTTTTGATTTTCCACGCCACGAAAGTATCGGTTGGTATTCGCTTGTGGTTCCTACCTTTTCCGACGTGCTTGTATGAACGGAATGTTGAACCCAGACATTGTTACACTCAGTTTTTTCACTTACTGATTTCAATCTTCAAAGTTCCGGCTAAAAGGTTGAAATGCGCTCGCCACTGGCTGATGAAATGTTTTTGTTGAAAAACATTTAACGTATTTTAAGTTATAAAACAGTGCAACAACGTCACGGGCGATGCATGCGAATTAAAAAGAACAGTGAGAAAACACACCACAGGCAAATGCGTTTGCGACGTAGTTCATCGCCAACTCCAAAAACAACCTCAAGCCCCAGCTTGCCGTTGCCTGGAGTTTTGAGATAAATACCACAATTTTGACAAACTAATTCAGAAAATATTGATGTCGTTCACTTAACACTGCTTTGTTGATTCATCATCGGTTCACCGAACCTAGCAAACAAGTTGATTGACTTCCATTAAAAGACCTTTGAGGTTGTAACTAAGGACCGAATTATTGACATAACATGTAATCACTTTTAACCTCAGTTTAGGAACTTATTTAATTCCGTCAGCAACCGGTCTAGGTTTAACATTTGATTTTCTTACCTCTATTCCATTTCCTTGCATCTTTGACATCAATGTTGGAAATACAAATGGGTAAAATTGTCTCGCAGGGTTCTGAGCCATTTAAGCAGCTCAGAAATGGCGTGGAACCTGGAAATGTGCGCAAATAAGAATTGAATGAAAGCGGAATAGTGATTATAATCAACGGTCGATCGCTTCATTTGAATATAGTGTATAAGGCTTTTCTATTGATCTCAGTATAAAGTGTTTAAGGTCCTTAACAATTAAAATGACAAAATATTACTTTGCACTATTGTTTAACTTCTTTGTGGGGTTTCTTTGCTGAATTCTATGTAGATCTCGCTGCACTAGTTCCAACTCACATTCTGAGTAATCCTTTCAACTCACATTTGCAGGAAAAGTGAAAGTAGAAATTATGTCTGATGAAGTCGCTTAGTTCGTATCCTAAACGGATATCAAAGCAACATTAAATTCATGCGTATGCTGAAATCTTCATACCAGCCTATGTTTAACATTTTGATCCCTGCCTACCTACGTAAAGTCTATTTCCAACCAGGGACCAATCGCCTGTAAAACTGCAAACCATTAATTCGTAATAAGTTATCTCGAAGATTAAGTTGATGAAAGTTGGCGCTTACAAAAAAGATTAAATGCAATACAGGTTGACTGAATCTATGTGGAAGAAAAATTCAGTCGGCTCTTACAACAAACGTTAAATATAGGGTTGCATTACTGCATTTTTTAGTTTAATACGTTACTTAAAATGATAATGAAAGCAGTATATTGTGCTTGGCGTCAGCAGACACTGACTCTTTCCGATGCATTTTCTACTGTATCTTCTCCAAGATCTGTTTGTACGATGTGCCCCAGATCAAACTCTTAGTTCTGTCCTGACCTGCGATCCCATTAAAGTATCCTCTGCACAACCACAGCAACTTGCTCAGACTAAACAACTCTGAACGTGTTCTGAGATATAACAGCAGAAAGTAGTTTTATAGATCCTCTATCGGAAATTCTGATACCCTACAAAAAAAACTCGAAAGAGACTGATTTTAGAAGAAACTAACGTAGCAATCAATCACTACAACATTATTTACGATTAGAAAAGGTACAACCAGGAGGAATTGCGAATGCAAAGGTGTTGCAGAAAAAGCCCACAGCAAACATTCTTCTCAAAACCCAAATCTTGTAGCATATGAAGCAGCAGTTGTCACAGTCTTTCAATAAGGTTCGTGGTCCTGAGAATTGGTTATAGTCATGTACAGTGCACAGGCTGCTGGGGTTGAAGAGACTCTTGTAAAATTGTGTCTGAAGGTTTTGCCGTCTGTGTGCTTGTTGGTAGTTAAATTACATTGCAACAAAATCATAATCACTAACGATAAGAACACGATTGCTCTTTTACGAAAGGAACGCAGAAGCAACTCAAGATCAGGCGTTCGTTGTAATTACTACATTGCACAGCTGTTCAGCATCGAACCTGAATATTTTGTTCCTTCCTCATGATGAGCTCTGTCAGAACGAGGCGACTTTACCTGAAAAAGGACTGATACATTTTTAAATTCAATTAAATTTGCAGGAATGCATAAAATCATTTTACAGGGCATTAATTGAAGAGTTGCAATTTACTCATGTGAAGCTTTTATCAAAACTACGCACTGACTTATTTGATTTTCAAACGGTTGTAAGCTAAAATTTTCTCCGCTTGTTTCTGGATCGCTTGCTTTGTTTAAATGGAAGGGTTTTGCTGTAAGGCGCATTCAAGCAATACTACCTAACAATCACTTACGTTAAGGGGATTCCCCGATGAGTTGGGCTCACCGCCAGGCTCAGGAATACCGCAGTGCTCTTGATTTTTTTCCTGCTTATTTCCGCAACAGTCATCCACGTACTCTGTTTGACAACAGAACCAGTGAATTTTTCCTTTTTGCCAGTAGAGTCAAGTGGGATCAAGCAATTTTTGAGTTTAGTTACATTACTTCAAGAGCACAGCAAAGTAAATTCCTCTTTCGTTTGTAAGCTTTAAACGTTTCCGTCACTAATTACTACGCTTACGTCGCCATGGCTGTTTTCAAATGTGAAAAAAGCCATATTGTAATTGTTCAAATTTGTTTAACTTGCATTTATTTGTACTGTTTTAAGTCATTTACAGCTATGTCGCGGTTTTCGCCATTGTTACCAGACTTTATCACAGCACTAACTTTAAAGAATAAGTGACTTTACTGTAGGCTTTACCGCATTCTCGTTGAAGTAGGTTAACCAGGTTCTTTAGTATCTAAACAAATTTAGATACTTTTGAAAAAATTAGAAAGCACTACTTTTGAGAAAACGTTCCAGACGCAGGAACATGTGTTACCTTAACTGTAAAAGTCACGAACGTGAGTTTACTTTGCAATGAAATAACGCCGATTAAAGATTTTTTCTCACTTTCTATCAGCATTTCTCTGTCCATCTTTGTGAATGAGCAACATTGACCAGGAATGTTCGTTCCGGGTTCGTTTGCTTTGCTTGAAAAATCATGACAGGAAACGACAACTGGAAGGTACCAACATAAGGACTGTTGTCTGAAGGAACTGAACTTTGATAAGCCACAAGTAGTTACAAAAACACACACAATCTGTAAGGATGTTGTTTGCCATCAGTGATTTTCTCTTTATCATTCATGTTTTCATCTACTCGCAAAGCAATCAGCAACCACAGACAATTACTTAATTTCTCTTTTATAACCAACTTGTGGAGATCAAAACTAAAATGCTGGCCAGTTGAATTACATGCTATTTTTCCTTCCGAAACAAGCTGAGGAACAATGTGCATTTTGCTTTAGCATCCGCCTGAAAATCAGCAGCAGCGTTTTTATCTAGTTGCGCCATTGGTCTTCTCACCTCTCTTCCATTTCTTTGTATCTGTCAAATCAGCGTTTGAGATGGTCAAACCAGTGTTTGAGATGGAAACGGGCAAAGCTCGTTCCTGCTGTCCAAAGCCATTCGTCCTCTTTGGAATGGGCGTGTCATCTGAAAACATGATTGGCGTACAACAAACTAATTGGGAAAATTTTAGATCTATCACATGCCACTTATACGTCTTTCTTTTGTTGTCCATACGGAGCATCGTAGACCATATGAGCTCTTTTAATACAGTATGTTCGCAAAAGAAAACACTCCACTTTGAAAGTAAGTGCGACTCAAGCAAACGAGTTGCACTGAAGCTCACACTTTGTGGTTCCATTTGAATTGGGTCACAGGTATGGTGAAGTGTACTACCACAATAACGTCTCGGATGAGAGCAAGGTGAGTTCAAGTAAGCCTATCAGGAGTTCAGAAGCTAGTTTGTGATTCTTTTTACATAGCAAAAATACTGGTAATCGTTCAGCAGAAACTTAACAAAACAGCTGCTGGGTTAGATTGGAGGAGATAGGAAGCTTTGCCTATGTATGAATCATTCATTTTCACACCCGCATTTCCTCTGAGGAGGGTCGCGGAGGCAGTGACCTAGGAGGCTTCAAAATAAATCACGGTTTTCGGCAATCCCAGGCAGCTATGCTAGGTTCACACNAAGACGGGAACAAGCAAGTTCGCAGATGTAATCACACCACCTGGTGGTTGGTCGGCATTTGGGTCGCTTTGACTGCAGCCAGAAGGGCTCGCCTCGCTAATCTTTCCTGGGACATTCTGTTCACGTGGCCGAACCCAGGGACGGCTTTCGGGAGCGCGGGGCCTAGGCCATCTCAGTGTTTGGGGCCCCACGCAAGTGTGACCTATTTGGCCGTATNTCTGAAATGCGTGAAAGTATGCACTAATTCTTATGTGTAGNGCCCCCTGAAAATATCTTTTGTTGTGCCGACATTGGTTCTACAATTGCCTTGGATCTTCAACAGAAATGAAAGCCTTTCCTTCATTCTTCTAAAGAACAAATAACATTGCAACCTTTTCTTGGAATTTATAGCTATTTCATGTAGTTCAGAAGTTCTTTTCGTTAAATTTCCGTGATTTCTAGCGTTGATAGTAGGTTTGTTTTTCGGATATATACATTTTCATGCAGGTCCGTGTTGCCGCCCTCGAAAATATCGTGCAGCTATCGATCTGATTACCTGCACGTAAACTTCTTTTTTATAGTAATAGTAACCACATATTTTATGAACCAAACAAGCACAATCCCTTCAGTGGACGCAGGGCTTATTTATGCCGTTTTGAAAGTGTCTATTCTTCAAGCATAACAAAATATAGTGTTTTAATCATGCCATAGGCCCATGGTAAGTAGTATGAAGACAGGTTGTGCACTGCAGCAAAGTATTTTCGAAACACCCTCAATTAACCATATGAAGTAAGCCCAACCTGGAAACGTTTTTCGCAGAAAAGCTCACGAGAAACTGTTCTATCTGATCTAAATAACATATAGAGTTTCACCAAGCAATCTCTGTTTGCGGGAAATCTATTAAAAACAACCAAACGTAGCATCCAATACTGATAATATTGCCTTTCATCAGTTTTGCAATGCCTGGCTGTCTTGCGTTGTTGCGAGCTTTTTGTCAGTGGCAAATTGAACATCGATTAAGTACCGTTTTTTTTCATTCTTTTTTTGTAACCGCTTTCGTACAGACGGAATGATTCTCTCTCACGCCCAGATGCACAATATTA
>JGI24159J19872_10000098_pt1 | contig 51085 bp, 38 predicted proteins | sample Ectturendosymbi4_FD_19872 | JGI IMG/M metagenome (IMG submission 19872) | reverse complement strand
CCCCCCCAAGCCCCCCCTTAGAATCGCCACTGCCGGGCAAATACCAGGGGCTTCGCGCTTGAATATCACAACACTCCTTTACTGATTTTTCATTTTTTTAAGTTGTTCACCACGCGTCAAAATTGTAGAGCTGTTTGATTACTGCGTTCAGTATAGGCCTATAGATCAAGGAAACTGATAACTGTAGCATTTATCGTTTTTGAGTGGCTGACTTAAAGATTTGAATCATACAGCACCACACTTTATGACCCAAGAATTAGATCGAAATCAGTGCGCCCGTAGAAATTTTTCCAGGAGGGTAACATATAAATTTTGCTCATCCTTTTCAGGTTGCTGACGATGCAATGCAAATTGGCATTCACAAAACGCTTTACCCCTTCTACCCCATTAGCCTGTGCTGGTTGAACCTCAATTCTCCATCGTTTGTCTGAAATCCTTTCTACACTTCGGCTATCCGAAACGCTTTCTCTTTTCATAAACTGCCTAATAGTCATTTTTTCGAACACTTTCTATTCATTCATTCATTTATTCGGGAAACAAACACACACACAAAAATCTCACAAATAAACAAGATAAAATAAACAAGCAAACTCATGAATGGAAATAAGTCAAATAAGTTTTCTACAAATAAGTCATAATTTTAAACTGGGGGGGTTTTAAGAATAATCAACGGCCAGAACAACATGAGCGGTGAAAAAACGCCGAAGTTAGACACTCTTGCAAAACCGTTTCAAGCAATAGAAGTAGAACTATATGTTGACAAGACTATCGGACAACTTATTAAAGTTAGAACACCACGCAGGCTTAAGAAAACCTGGGCAGACGAATTACGAAAACTCGCCATAACAAATAGAACTTTACACTTAATGCTCACTAAGAAGTCAGAACTAAACCTTAGCGATAAAGACGTAACATGAGACTCGTGGAGATACGGACGTGCAGACAATCTTTAACGATTTTGCTTGCAAAAAATGCGGCGTCATGAAACCTTTCGTAGCTGACTTTTTTCTAAAAGCATACATTGACAGAGTGACAGAGACCGGGGTCACTTCAATAAGGTCATTACTATGTATTCTTCGCAATCTAACGCCTTTGCAATTACCCGTATAATGGACTGACATATTAGTTGCGAAGTGCTTGTCGTGATCGTGAGGATAGCAGTCTCAGATCAAACAAAGCGCCCTTGTCCACTAGATCACGGAACAGTTAATAGGTGTAACTATTGTAAAGCTCCCATGGCAAAACTTCAATCAAGTAGTAAGTTGCTTTTGCATGATATTTCGTTGAGAACATTTTTTCTAAACGGTGTATGTTTTGATCTGCCGGAGAGTGTAGACATATCTTTCGTCAATACATATGTGGATGGACGATTTGTGCAGTGAAGATGTTCAGAGTCTACGACGAAAAAGATTGTTGTGTAGTGTCACGGTAACAAAAATATCGCTTTTTTGTGATACAACTTTCTATTTGAACAAATTAACACATACGAACTGCCGTACATGTTCACCGTCAATTGTCTCTGAAGCGTAGGCTGCCAAATCGTATCAGTTTTGACGTTTTTGACCGGTGCATCTGCAAATTTGAAACGAGGGCTTGTGAAAGGCTACGCAGTTGCGCTCAGCGTTTAGGGGGCCTAGCGGTCACGACTTTACCGGGGCCTCGCGTTCATTTAATCCGGCCCTGGTTGTAGCACTTTCGGTAAGGAAAATCATCGTTGCCTGTCAAGATTTTCGCAACGTAACGAAATACTAGCAAGCCTTGCATACTTGTATGTGCTCATTATCTGCAGTCTTCCATGAGATGTGAAAAAAGCTGTGTTGCTGACTCCGCCGAAACTAGATCATGCTGTCGCCTCCAAAGGATGAAACACTAACAATCATAGGCGTAGCCATGGGGGGGGCCCAGGGGGCCATGGCCCCTCCCAAATTTTAGTATAGTCATTTTGTGCGTTGAGAAGCGGCGTCTCAAACAAAAATATTGTTGTTCGCCTAAACCTAAAGTGAAACATTTTGGCCACCCCAATTTTTTGGAGGCATAGTCACTTTTGTGGGTTGGAGTTTGTCCAGTCACAGCTTGCTGACCGATAGAGCTCAAGAGCTGTTCACTCCCTCTAAGGAAGCAGAAAGTCTTCTAGATTCGATTTATCAAAAATTGGGCACTTTTGGGTTTGAACTTTTTAGTTGTGACGTCACGATTGGGGGAATTTAAGGGATTTTTGGATGACATAATCAGGGCCTGAGAAAAAAATTAAAAAAAAATGAACTATGCGAAAATCTGCATCTATATAGCCCTTGATCGGCCATCATAGTGTTAGTGGTTGGCAATGTTCTTGGCCAAAAAATCGATAATTAATTAATTAATCCCCACGGGAAACAGCAATGAATCTTACCGAGAAGGTTGACAAGTGCAGGGAGCCACTGCAGCGTAAGCTTGACATGGTGCATCAGCGAAATGCTGAATTTGTCCAGTTTTGATTTCCCCAAATCCAGGGCCGCAACCAACGAAAAATTTCGGGGGGGGCAAAGTCACTTTTGGCAACGATTATGACGTCATTGATGTGCAGTCAACCGTGATGCGACTTTTTTGCTATGATCAGCTTACCAACGTTGGTGGAGGAAATTTTTTCATAGTGGGGGGCCATGGGCGTCCGCAGGGGGATAGGCATTTGCTTCCCCTGGTAATTGGCATACGAACGAAAATGTCTAGAAAGCCTGAAGTGAACAGTTGAATTCCGATATTAACTGAGTTAATTCTTGCAATGCCAGTTTATTTTCCGGTATGACACTCACACTGCACAAGAGCCAGCTTCACTGTTCTGGTATCATGTCGTGATGAGCTGCGTACGGTTCACTCATGCCCACTCATTTGCTTGCAGAGGCAGGTTGCGAAACTTGGTAAAAAAATGTTCCACTATTGGCCCTTATTGCGTAGCAATGACATGGTAACCAATTCTTCAAAGGTTCACATCAAGATGCGGCAATAGGTGTTTTGCCGCTTGTGACTGTTGAACGCAGGCATCTTGGCAAGTAATGCAGCGTTACAGTTACTGCTGATAGCAGCAAGCCAAATAATTTTATACTGTGTGAAAAGAAGCAAGGACGCCGGAAAGTAGGAAAGTGACACGGGCATTTCCCTCTGCTCTTTCAAAAGGGGGCGGATGTACATTTTTCATCACAGTATTGTGGGTAATTTCATGGTTTATCAAGATCGAATTGAAACAAATTTATTGCAGCTATTCGCGCAACAAGGAAATTCAGAATGGTTTTCAATCATTTCTGTTGTCATTTTGAGGTCAATACTGTTGCTGAACAGAAACAAAAATATCGGTAACGATTTGCTTGTTTTTTATAAGTTTCCTTTTCCCTCAACTTTTATACTGCTCCCCCTGCCGTTTTTCGGTGTGTTTGAAAAGACGCATGAGTGAAAAAGAAGCATTGCTGCCAACAAAGCGCATTTTTTGAAACCAATGTTCCTTCTAAGATATGAAAATGCGCAGCACCACCAGAATCGCCGCCAGAAAGTCTTCAATAGGAGGGTTTTATGTCTGTGCAGGGGGGTTTGACATTTTAAAATTTAACAAGCTCAACTGAATTGTAGTATTTAATTCTTCAAATTGGGCGCGCAGAGGTTTGTTTGGGGAGGACGTAGCCCACCAAACCCCCCGTAGCAACGGGAATGAGTACCACCAGACCATATGAGCAGTGAAATCTCATTCTTGCGCACTTGCAATATTCCGAAACATTGTGAAAACGTTGAAAGAAGGAGAACCTATTTGAATTACGTGTGTACCTTGTTCGTATTTTGATAACATTTTATGCTTATTCCAATAATTTGCAAGTTTTGTAATTCATTCAGAACTCTGCTAATTCAATCTTAAGAATTAAGATATTCATGTTCACTAAAACAAACATTTGCTCAGTGTAAATTTTCTTAGAAAGAACACTGTTTGCAACTGCTGCCGTAACATTTGGCATTTTCTTTATGACGCAGAAAGGGTAAAGCGTTTTGTGTACGTCAACTTGCATTGCTTCGTCAGGAACCTGAAACTGATAAGCAAAATGTCGTTTTTGCCCCCCTGAAAAAATTTCTGCGGAGGCCCACTGGTAGGCACAAGTGCACGTCAAAAAAACTTAGGAAGATTTTTTTCATTACACAATTTACTTTAACAATGGGCCGAATAGGCCACTGATTGTATTGCTTCAACATATTTAAGCAAATTTCGAAATGTAAAAGAGGGGGCTTAGTCCCCTGCGGCCGCCACACCTGCTTACTAATTAAAAGAGAGGATATGATCATAAATTCAGCAAAGCGTAAGCTCATTCACGATTGTTACCAATCCCATATACTTAGTGGCGTAACTGACGGGGGGCAAGGGGGCGATCCGCCCCCCTGGCAGGTTAAATGTACAAACTTGGCCCCCTTTAATTGACATTTTGATATTTAGTATTCTTTAGGTTGTTGTTCTTTTTGCGTTTTTTGGGGTGTTTTTGTTTTTTTAGCTAGTATAGACGTACACGACATCCAGAGATTCACAAACATTTCTTGACTTTTTTTTAAGTTTTGGCTAGTGGGCCATACGATAACCAGTGGGCCCTCTTCAGCTAAGTTTTGCCTCCCCCCTGGATTAGACCTCGAGTTACGTCACTGCATATAGTGTTTCACAAAAGCTCAAAAGTTTTTTGATTATAGTTTAGCAGTAGTCTTTTTGAAGTTTTCAGACGTGAAACCAGTAATTCAGTCAATCCTAGACATCCGTTAATATGAAAAAACAGAAGAACAGATGACACGTTATACAAATAACACAGTGAACAAAATTCATACAGACCAAAAAATTGCACTTGATTAAAGGTAGCTGCTGGATGTGCCTGCTAGAAAATCAGCTACTGTAACTGCTAGAGTTAGCAGCAAATCAGCTAAAATTGCAACTCTGTGTAGCCTCGATTGGTAGCAGGGGTGTAGTGGGGCAGGAACGCGTAGGAACGGCCTTCCCACACCTTTTTTATGTTTTGCTTTAAAATGAGTTTAAACCTGTTTTAAAATTGCTAAATTTTTGGGAGCGTTCCCAACATCCCACGCTTTTTTTGTTAACACTACATCCGTAACTGGTAGCATATGGATTCCTACTGTGTGAGGGCACATTTACAACCACAACGTCACTTTCATGAAACGGATGGTTTCACTTCACAAATAGCGCCTCAAAGCTTGTCTCCGGTTCTGTGCTTGGAATTTTCGGAAGCATGATGAATTGATTGGTTGATTGTTTTATCCAATATGACGCAGCACATACGTATGCAAAAAGGTTGTCTTGAGAAGAAGTTTACGTAGAGGTAACACAGTTTCGAGAAAAATCTTTTCATGTAAAGAACGAATACCATCATGTTTGCAAAAATTTCTGGGGGGGGGGCAATTGCCCGGTTTGCCCGTTCCTGGTTGCGAGCCCTGCCCAATTCCATCAGGTTTGAAACACCTAGGGAACTCTGTTTCTGCTACGTGAGAAAGGTTGCGAAGTCAATGTCGCCATGTTTCTTCCGCTGCCGAAGGAATTTCACCTCCGGACAAACCCCTTCCACAAAGTTCTTGCAAAAAATTTTTCAACGTTTAAAACTGAGGCGGCCACTCCCAACCGATCGTACAACGAAAATATTGCAGACAGAACTCTTCTGCGAGTAAGAATGGTTGGCAACGTCGCACATACTTTGAATCAGAAGAAATCTCGATTTGCATTTCAGAGCAGGCCTACCCCAAGTACTCGTTTGGTCAAACAGGGGTTTAAATCCAAAGTAGCCCATTTATATTGTTCTGCTATAGCAGGAGTCGGCAACCTTTTCCTCGTCGCGGGCCAAAAACAAACTCTGCAAGTTATGGCGGGCCGTACTAATTTTCCACCAACAATTCGGTTCCGTTTGCTGATTATGATGTTGTTAAAACTTGGGAATTTATGGAATTCCTGATTTTCACAGTTCATAACGAAACCCAAAATGCGACATACAGCACATTTATAGCACAGAACGATTTCTCATGTAGTTCCTCATAATTACAAAAAATATATAATACAAGTTGCGTTGATTTTAATATTGCGATAATTAGCATTCCGGCAAGAAAAACAACTTAGTGCAAGGATCCCTGGGCATTGAAGGAACGGGAAGGTTATTGACTCGATGCCACGCAGCAGTTGAATTAGATCTTTTCCAAGAAGTTGCAAAGAGGGCAGATTCATGACATATAATGCCACTAGGCGGGCCATGCAGTTTCTACAATTTATAAGGGCTGCGGGCCGGTTGATTTTGCTGAGCAGGTCGGATGCGTCCCGCGGGCAGTAGGTTGCCGACCCCTGTGCTATAGGAGTGTTTGCAAGAACACTGCGATTATTGCTGAGCCATTTTGTCAACTTGAACCCATCTTCTTTAAAAAAGAGCAAACTTGTGGCACCAACTTTACCGCTACATCTTCTGTAGCTTTGCACTGAACAACCTGCAGTCATGCTTGAGAAGACAAGCAAACATCGTTCGGCCGTGTTAAGAGATATATCCGCTGCATGAGAAAACAATACAAATAAAGGCAGCTCTTTGCATTAATCGCTAACGAATGCCCTAAAACGGAATTTTTAAATTTTTTTCTTCAATTCCAGGTGTTCACTGAACACCCGGAATATCCGCCACTGGTTGCGTCGCTTGTTGTTCATTGTTGTGCAATTAAGAAGAACGTTATTGTTGCATGATAGTTGTACGATGTTGATTGCTGTCGATGTACAGTTCACAGTAGAGAAAGAAGGCCCCCTTGAACTTTTGCAGCAGTGTTGCCAACCTTGCGGTTTTCCCGCGAATTTGGGCTTGTTTCTTTGGATTTGCGGGTTTTTTGAAGACTTGCGTGTTGCTTGTTTTGGCGCTTTTTTAATTAAAATTGGCTTGCTTTTGCGTATTTTTGTTTGCGGATTGCTTAAATTTTATGGCACTTTTGCTGTTTCAATTTACTGCAAAACGAAATTTGGCGTGTTTTTGTGTAAATTTGCACATTTGGGCTTGTTTTTTCGGATTTGCCTCCCTACTTTTATATTTAATTTGCCTGCAGGTTTTATGTTTTTTGAATTTTCCTACAAAACGCAAGTTGGGCTTGTTTTTTTCCATTAAATTACCTATTCTAGGCTTGTTTTTCACACTTGCTTGTTTTTACAAAATAACCTGGCATCACTGTTTTACAGTTTATTAAAAAGTATAACCTTGGGAACTCTGTTCCAAATATAGTAATAATGCTGCGGATTTTCCTCACAATTGCCGTTAGTGTTGCTACCTGTGATAGGAGTTTTTCGAAAATAAACTGATCAAGAATTACTTAAGATCTAGTATGAGTACCTTGCGATTGAGAAATCTTGCCACTCTGTCTAGAGAGCAACAATTGCCAGACAATATAAATTTTGACATCGCCGTTGAAGAATTTGCCAACAAATAGGCAAGAAAAGCTACTGCGTAGAAAATTGTAGTTTGTTTTTTTATTCGAATTTTTGGTGACGGCAGTTAGCGGCAGGCCGAAGCCTGAAATTTGCCCCCTGGCGGGGCGATTTAGGGTGAACACTCTTGCCCAAGGTGTGCTGCGGCAGTTCACTCTGTGGCCGTGGGTCAAACAGCCAACCTTCCAATTGAGAGGCGGACAATTTACCACTGAGATAGTGCGGCCTCAATTGTACCCTTCATATTATAAATAAAGTTGGTTCTAATTTTATATACATTTTTACTATTTTTCCCTATATGTCATTTTTGCTTTTTGTTTAACTTTTACTTACAATGTTTTAGTTTTTGGTGTGTTTTTAAAGCATACCGTATTTGAGCATGTGAGAGTACTGTAATATTACAATGGTGCACAAACTAGTTAATATATATACAAAGCTTTAAGAGCCAGTTACTGTGCAATACGTATTTTTATGGGCTTCGGGGGCGCCAAACTCAAGGGCCGACCCGGGCAGCCCACACTCAAGCTACGCCACTGGCGGTGATATAAAACTGGCCATACTGCTCAAACAGCTGTCGGCGGGATTCATCGTAGCTCCTCTGCGGATGCATTCTAGCACAGCCTTCAGTACGTTTGCTTGCGTTACGTTGTAAATAAGAAAGCTTTTGCGCACTACCGTCCACCTTTTCGTCTACAAGGGATTCGAGTTTTCGCACAAAACCATCGAAGTACAAAACCTCAGGCTAAGGGTGATTAATATGCCTTCCTAGCGTAACAACATCGGGCGTTGGGATTGGTTCTTAACTCTTGGGTGCGTGAAAATGAAAATGCTTCCATACCTTGCGCGCGCATTTCGGTTCGAGAGTCTGATGCGTTTGCGGTCGATGGTCCAGGCCTGGAGAATGAAGACCGAAAATAGTGGTCACTTGGCAACGATGAATGAGTCATTTGGCAACAAATCCTGAAACTGAGATCTGTTGAAACGCACACAATCCTTGCCATGATCGTGCTTCACAGCCTAAGGCGAAAAGCCGTGGAGGTCCGTGGTCTGCACAAATCGAGCTTTCACGCAACGCGTCGATTTGCTGTTGAAGTTTCAAGGGTTTGGCTGTCGTTGGCCTTGATCTTTTTATGCTCAAGACAGACACTTGCACTTTCTTTAAAACTGGTTAGGAACGGCTGTTTCGGGCAAATTGTTTACCAGAACATTAGCATTACCAGACGCTTATACAATAGTATTATCAAGTGAAGCGGTTTTGCCATGAGGCGCATTTTCCCACAGCTGTTCTTCGCACTCCGCTGCCTCTCGCTCCGGTCGCAGACAAAGTAACTCGAGATCGCGCTTTCGAGCCACTTCAATAAATTTTCGACGGCGTTCGTCTGTATCAGGGGTCGGCAACCTACGACCCGCCAAACAAAATCATCCGGCCCGCAGCCCCTTTGCAAATTGTAGTACAGTAACTGTATGGCCCGTCCAGCGGTATTAGGCTATATCATATTTTATGAATCAGCCCTCCTTGCAGCTTCTTGTATTGCATACATAGCAAGGAGGGACTTCTTTTGAAAAACCGCACTGTGCTACAAATGTGCTGTATTTCATATTTTGGGTTTTCGCTATGAACTGTGAAAATCAGGAGTTTAATCTGATTCAAATTCCATCATTTCCCAAATTTTAGCAACATCACAAACAGCAAAGGAACGGAATTGTTGGAAGAAAATTGATACGGCCCGCCATATCCTGCAGAGTTTGTTTTCGGCCCGCGACGAGGGAAAGATTGCCGACCCCTGGTCTATACGCTGCTCTTCCTGTAGTTGACGTTGCTCTTCTTCAAGTGGCTGTTGTTCCGCACATTCAATCAGTTCCTCCTGCTGACAGTTATAAAATCCAAATCCTGCTTAACAACAAAATGCTATCGCTGTTATTGATCTGTATGCAGTTCAGCTCATAGTTTCAAAGACAAACAAATAGCTTGGAAACTAATTCAGGTTAACGGATGCTCCACTTTTGGCTCACAATAATAATTATTGACACTTCAAAGACTTCAAGGTAATCACTATTAGCAGTAGTGTAATGAGAAGCTCAGTTAAGCCCCGTATAATAGCGTGTAATGTAAGATATCAAACCAGAAAGATTAACAGGTATACAAAACAAGCGATTTATGAGCAATAGGCTACACATGTTAAACCATGCTAAATATTACTAGGTGGTAGGTATTAGTTTACTCTACGTATAAAAATCATGAGTCAAGAAAAGGGACTGGATCAAACAAAATCACACCAATTCTATAACTTTGATGACATGACACACAAAAAAGCAGTCTTGTATCACTGGTCATAGTCAAGACTCAAGATTAAAACAAACACAGTGTACAATCTCGACGAGCGTAAGAAATTCCACTGAGCTGAACTTAGCAGATTAAATGCAATAATTTGTAGTTTCGAAACTGAACCGAAAGTTGCAAAAAAGTTCAAAACAAAAGTATCAAGTCCAATCCGGTTAAGCAGAAACTGCAAAATCGAAATCCATCAAAATACTCAAAATTTCGCATGATTTAAATCCAAATCTATATTCATCTCTACCAGTAACGATCAAATTTCGTTTAATACAAGTCGGAGTAAAAGCCGACACATGACAAGTAAATGATACGGTTCGGTGCGGTTTTAAATAGTTGCAGAACCGCGTGCAAATCGGCACACCATGTTGTTCAGACCACTGGCAACAAAATCAAATCGATCCAAGGCTACTTAAAGACACCGTTAAAGCAAAATATGGCAGGGCAAGCATCGTAAGCGTGGAATGTGAGCTTGTCTAATTAAAGCAAATATTGTTCAATGGGCAAGACGGGAATTGCGATGTAACAGACATAACTGCAGACGAGGGGTCTCCAAAACAATATCTTTAGCAGTAGGAGTCCTCAGGGTTAAAAACGTTAAAACTCACTGATTTTGATAACATCCTCGCAAAGTCTACAGTGGCGTCCGATGATGCTTACCGTACCGCACTGTGACAGGTACAATGTCCTGCTGTTATCATAATGCCCCCCTATGACGGAGCACATGTTCATGCTTTTTGTTTGTTTTATTCCTTGTCGACCGTGCGCACGGACATGCACGTTCGATCTAAAACCTCATCTAAATATGTTGCCCCATTTTGCCAAACAGGTAGAGAGAAGGTGACAGGCAGATTGTTTGATAAAGTGTAACAAAGCGACGATAGAACTTTAGATCAAACGCTAGTAAAAAGGTGCAAGCCGCCCTTGATTGTAAGCCGAACAAAATGATAAAAAAGAATGCAAGCCGCCGGCTTACAATCGATTAAAAACGGTACTAAACATCTGAATATAAACCAACTATGATGCTCATTTAATAATGTGTAGTCGTATGAGTTACTGATTTAAAAATAATCTGTGCTGCATTTGCATCGCCGTTGGTTTGGGTTTTGGATTCGAAACTTAAAAGCTGAGAATATTATTTATTGACTCAATCTTGTAAATCATCAAGACAACCAGTATAAGACTGGACAAAGTGCCTGATCTCAGCGTGAAAATAGACAATTAAAGTATTAGTCACTGTGCAGAGATGGAAGAAAAATTAGACGGAATATAAGCTAAGACATACGGCATATTATAATGATGGCGTGATTACTCAACTTCAAGACGAAAACGATCAACAAAAAAGTACATTAGGAAATGACCATAGTTATTTACAGACTTGCTGAGCAGGATCAAATTACGAGAAAACAAGTTACTGTCACCACGGGCCGCAATCAGCCAAACATTTCGGAGGAAGAATGGTTGTAACTTGTTGTTGTACCTAACAACTAATTAACTAAAAGGTTTTGGCGCTTCCAAAATGTTTTTGAAAATTTTGGGGGAGGAATTTCGCGGTTCCCCCCCCAGGTTGCGGCCTGTCACCTATAAGTGGTGGTTGAAGATGATGATGATGATGACATCAACTTAATACTGATCTTTAATCACAAGTAGTATACCGACTTGGAAGAAAGAGAAACATAAATTCTCGTTCAATGACAGTCAGTTTCGCCTCATGTAAAAACGAAACAATTTCTAACCAGTAAAAACAACCTCAAGGCAATCAAACAGGTATTCAAACTACAAACTTTTGAAGGATGTGCAAAACCACAGCTCGGATACCTTTGCTTCTCGTTACATGTAATGCCAATGTATAAGCTATGCAGGAAAAAAGCATTTTGATAGTCATAATTTCACTTTATGATCTTCTTTAGGATATGAGACCGTGGGTCGGCGAAGGCGATCGTCCACCTAGCGCTATAAAATTTGTAAAAATCAAGAGAATAAGGGCAGTGTTTGAGAATTTTCAGGGCAAGGAAATGTGTTTTGCAAGACACTAAATAAAGAAACATTTTGGAAAATTTTACGAGGCCTTCGCAGTGCTGGCAACATTCCAGTTCGGATAAAATGGATGGCCTTTGCTTGCCCTTCTGTCTATTTTTCGAAAGAATTACGGAAATTACGTCACATTTCAGACAATAGAGATGCACTGAGAACGAGAAAAGCAAGACTGAAGAAATCGGGGCAGTGATAATTTTTTTGGCCAAACGGTTTCTCTCCTTGAAAAAAACTGCCCCTACTCCTCCATTCTTAGGAATGGGCTTCATGTCAGCATGCGCCCACTCAGGTTTGAAAAAATTTCTTGCGGTGATGCCACATTGTTTTCTATTATATGATGAGAACGTAATTTCGTAATATGTTGTTGCTTAGCGTTCACAAAAATTAGCATATCCAGCGCATTTTTCTTCTTAAGTGGTGTTTGGCCTTCTCATTGTTTGACTTTATGTAGTCATATACATAGACCATTTTTTCGTAAGAAAATATTTCCAAAACAACAGACCATTTCCAATGCGACTATTCCACAATAATCATCCTTTAAGTTTTTCTACTCCCAGCATTTTGTCTCTAGAACAGGGTCTCAGCACGCGGGCCGCATGGCCCGTCAGACGTTTTGCTCATACGCAGTTGCATTTCTCTTCTCAATAGCCACGAAATTTGATTTTCTGCTGTGATTTTTTCGGGTAAGCGAAAAAAGACGTTTTTTCTTTTCTCGTCTTTCATTTTTCAGTTGAAAACTGAAAACACTGTATTTTGGCGCCTCGATAAAGGAAACGGGAAGGAACGCAGAACATATAATTCTTTGACTTGGTCTAACAAAATGACATTTCAGAGGTGCAACGCTCCCTTCCAAACCCGAGGCATGAAGAGTTTTCTCGCCTCTACGGTGTTTTAAAGTGCAAGTGCATTTAAAACCCAGGGTGAGTCACTTTGGACACGGAAGCGCGTAACCTTGCAAAACGTCAAATGAATAGTCACCTTGCAAAACTTCAAGTCTCCGGCAAAGAAGTGGAAGGTAGATCATAAACATGTGATACACAGCAAATCAAACCAGCTTCAATTTAACTTGGCGTAAAATGAATGTGATATCAAATGAATGTGGTCTCACATGAACGCGGTCTCAAATGAAAAAGTCTCATGTGAATGTGGTCTTAAATGAACAGGTCTCCAATGTCGTGGTCTCAAATGAACGTAGTATCAAATGAAGTGGTCCCAAATAAATGGTCTCAAATGAATTGGTCTCAATTGTCTGCACACCGATGAAAATTCATTTCCATCAAAAAAGTGCATTGGTTGAATTGTGTCATGTGATTTTTGCTCCTGTTACCCAAGCATCGCTTCATTATCTGCAATATGTGTTTCATAACCTTGTCACGGGTTGAACACAGCAAACGCTTTCTATGAAATGAACTTAATCATTTCAATTATGCATTAAAACTGTGCTAAGCGAACCCATTTTACTGATTTTATGTGATAACCCAGCAAGTGGTTAAACACTAAGAGAAATGCAAATTTAAGCAGAAAACTGACCGTGCCAACATCTTTACGCAGACCGTTTCAAAACAGTACCAAACGTACCCCAAAATGCAAGTTCAAATACGTAACGCAGTTTAAAACAAGTGTCAACAAACCTTCATCAAATTTCTTCCCAGCATGAAGGCCTGTTGGGCCCAGGCTCGTAGCCATTTGGACATTCGGGACGGTGCCCCTCCAAACGTTGTTGCGCCATGAAAATTTGTTTTCAACACATAATAAAAACAAAAATCTTCCCCCCCCCAAAAGTGTATCTTACTCCCCAAAACTTAAAACCTGGCTACGGGTCTGGTTGGTCTCACTCTCCGCAGATTGATGGTCTCTTTAACAAGCCTTAGTTGGTACCGGTCAACCTAATCAGCTTTGCTAGGATCTTAAAACAAGACGGACAATTTTGTAGGAATATTGGGCTTCAAACGTTATCTAAATAATCTCAAGTTGCACACGAAAGCTTCAATTTTTTAAGTTGCTTTTTGAGCCTTTTGATCCCGGAAATTAGGTAGCCAGGAAAATGAAAAATTTTTGACTTAACTTGGTTTATCGATATTAGCGTCAGGCCGAAATCTGAAAAACGCCTCTTTCAGGGGTGATCGATCTTCAACTTTTTTACCCAAGGAATGTTTCTGCTGGTCACGGAAAGTGGACTGTGGATCAATATGGTATCATTCACCAAAGAATTGCGAGCGTTCTATCGCTTAATTATCGTTGTTGTCAGCATTAATAGTAGCCACTGTACCGAGATTATTGTGTTTCAAAAACAGTAGATGGCGCAGTATCGCAGTCGCCGAGCTGGGAAGATTTTTTGCCAAGCCAACTGAGGACTTCACTCGCCACCCACCCATATTGCTCTGATTTCTATTCAAATCCGAGCAATTGCACACGAAACTATTTCAAACTACAAAAGATTTAAGGAGATTGAAGATGCGTAGTGTTACGTGAAATCAATTCCCTTTTAAAAATGTTAATGATTAATTCAACTTTCGTCGCCTTTGTGGATACTCTCTTACTTGAATGCAGATATGTGTCTGAATCATCGTGAAGCGAAGAAAGCAGAACCAAGTCGGGTGGTTCCTCGAAAGCTATACTTCAAACCTGAAGCTTTTAAATGACATTTCAAACTACGACATATTTCTTTGATTCAAATCTGTTGGCAAGAAGCGATAAGTACCTTGAATACAAAGCATTTGTGAGAAACATTCACTTTTCCAAAAACATGAAAAACTAATGAAATTTGCAATATCCTATCCAAGCGTTTACTTCAACAGTACCCCTACTGGGATCAATTGCATTTAAGTTCTAAGTCAAACTGCAAATGGACTGTGTTGATGATTTATTTATTTATTTATTTATTAATTCATGTGGCTCAGCTAATAGCCAGAAAAAATACAAACAAACAATGGCAAAGTAACTTATCAGCGCTCACAAGTAGTTTCACTGTGTCACATAGGATTGGTGAAGGACCACGGAGGTCATCTAGTCAACCAACTCCGTTTATCATTTTTGACAAGTGTTGAGAAATAACAGTTGGACGTAAAAATAAGCACAGTTAGAAAAGCAAATAAACAAACAAAAAACATGGTAAAGTAAATTTACAGATGAGAAGAACATGCTCATTTACATGAAGGAGCGGATCAAATTTAATTGAAGAGATTTGGTGCGGTAAAAAATGTTAAACAAAGTATGAAAATGAAAAAGTAAAGAAAAAATATTTAATGAGGTATAAAAAAAGCAAAACAAACAAAAAAACAAAAAGCTATGTAATCAAGTTTTATGTCGAAAAATAGGATGTGCACAGGAAAGAACAAGAAACAAAAAGCAAAGATATATAAATAACAAACAGCGTTACATTATCAAAACTACTGAAACTCTCAACGTTTTGTTCTTGATAAGTGAAACGTAACTAAAATAGATGATTATGTATCTTTTTCGTGTAAGGGGTGTTTCGTAAGTTGCCATTTGAAGGTAAAAGTGGCAGAAGACTTAATACAGTCTGGTGTTGAAGACCACACTTTTGGGCCAACAAATGAGACCTGAAGCAGCGTCGAGCTCCAGAAGTGCTGAGGATTAGCATACTTGCACATCTTAATTAAAGTCTCTATAGCCAGCGCCATCGATAAATTGGTGTACTCAAATTGGCTCTGCAGCACTGTGAGAATTAGCTTTTCCACAACCAGGCCTACTATTAAGTTAGCATTGCAGACCACCGAAGTATGAGAGGCTAATGAAGACAGTAATTAGAAATGAGAGTCGATGGATATTAGCAGTGATTGCAAGGCCAAAGGCATTAAAGTTAATTATAATGAGATCTTGTTTGCTCGAACTTAAAACATTTTTTGTGAACGGCATATATACGTGTACCTGCGCAGAGGCAAGTCTGACTTGGGGTGTCTAGACTGAATACGTTCAATACAGAAAGGCGACATTGAGCTGGAGTGTCATTGAGAAAAGCAACATTTCAGTGAAAAAGGGTTACAAGCGCTGAACCAGTGGTTCCCAAACTAGGAGCAAATTATCCCCTGGGGATAATATGCGATTTTTCGAGGGGTAACGCGGAACCAAAACCACAATGTTGTTCTGTATTACATGCGATCACTGCGAAATATTGAAGGTAATAAGACACAATCGCTACCTTGATTTGGGTAACGGTTCCAACAAGTTGGGGAACTACTACACTAAACGAACAGCTCCTGTTCGGAGCTGAACACAATACTTCAGCGGAAGTAAGACAACAAAAATGCCGAAATCGCAGCTATGTGGCAACATTCGTGCAACCATCATTGGTCGCAGTTATTTCAAAACAACCGAATATTGCGCATTCCATGAGAGTTGCCAAGTAATCACGTGGTGAAGTTCGAAGAATTTGGACAGATTCGCAAAACGAAAATGAAAAAACAAACACATCTCTCAAAATCTCGCTACAAAAGATCAATGCTTTCCCTAATGCCAACGTAGAGATGTGAGGGAATCTGAAGCCTTCCTTGATGAGGTCGAACCGTGCCTCTCTTGATCACTCGTGTCGGGCGAGCGTTTTGTTCATAACCCTTGACGAGAACCGCGAAAATCATTAAATTCGGAATTAAGTTGGTTTTATGCTAAACACAAGCCCGAAGTCAGGTTTTAAGGTTTAGGGGGAAAAATACATTTTTAGCGGGACAAGATTTTCTTTTTATTATATATTTGAAACAAATTCTTCTGGGCACAACAAAAGTTGGGGGGCACAAACAAATGTTGGGCGCATTGCCCCCGAATACCCCCCTTGGCTACGGGCCAGTGCTAAACCAGACAGCAACCCCCAAAGCTGTTACTATAAATGGGCATTTAATAAAGTACTTAATAGATCCTGATATTATGAAGACAGTAGGTTACTGATTTGGGGGCATTGCGTGACCTATCGCTGTCAATGTTAACTGACAGCTCTGTGAATCAAGGTATGCGAAGAACGAAGAAAGAGACGAATTTTCCGTTGCAACACTCACCAGGAGCTTTCCGCAACAAATTGTTGTTGGTCCATATTCCGCAGAACCGGCGGTGCAGCGTTTTATTGCTGGTGGTTAAACTTTACTTTAGATTGCTTGCGTTGCATGAACTGATTGTAACGCATGGCCCTGTTTCGCTCAAGTGATGCGTCACGCGTTGGCGAGAGTGTCGTCACTTAGTGGATTTTGAGTTGACGAGATTCCGCACTGTATAAAAAAGGATTTTGTCTTTCAACCAAGCTGGGTCCTGCCTGACGCTTTCAAAAATAAATGTTTCTTTGTTCAAACGTCACAACCTGAGTCAAACGTTCGATTGGGGTTCACTGTTCAAGGGAACAGAACCCAACAGCTGGACAACCGAACTAGCACAACCTGGTTAGGTCAGGAGTGACGTTCCATACTGAAATTTAAAAAATGATGATCACTAACAAGCTAGCTATCTCTGCTTGAAAATGTCACAACAGACCCCAGTATCCTTGTGCCACGCCACTGTAATCTTTGTTCCGTCTTGCACAGGTTGCCTAGGTGCCGTCACCGACGTCTGTGTCTACATCCGACACATGTTGTGGTTTGGCTCACAGCTAACGGCACCTGCAGACCCAAGCTCTTCATCTAAAATTACCTTTGTTATTGCAAACTTCCATGTTGATTCTTGTTTTATACATATACGGATTTGAGATCAATGCTGCTATTGTCGCCAATAATGTGTTGCATGTCAAGGCCGCAGTCAAAGACAGCATCGAGGATAAAGTTCTCCGGAGTACTCACCTGAGCAGTTAGCATACCAATGCAGTTTGCAATTTGGGAGTGGAGAAAGGAAACAGTGATATACGGTCCATTTTTATCAAATAAGCCACAAAATTTGTTTTGTCGATAATACCATCGAAGAAGATATAGATCGGGCTTTGCAGCCTATCCAACAGACCCGATTTATTCACCCATCTTTACAGCCTGAACTATTTTTCCTGCAAATTTCATGCCATTAACAACGCACTCGGTATTATGACAACACTGTTTCCACAAGAAAAGATTGAGCCTAAAATCCTGCTTCATTTTTTCAGAATGTCTGTTAAGATTTTATTGCGTAGTAGTAAAAAAACGAAATTTGGTCAATTTGATCTAATCGCACTACTCTAATTTTGGCCATAATGCTCCTAGTTCTTTATTAGTTAAAAGTATTCCAAGTTTTAAGGAGATTCTAGTTAAGCATTGGGTGTCTTCCTCAAACTTTTATTTTTGGAAAGGTTCATGGCAGTCTGCTGTAATCACAGGAAAACATTTCCAAGGTACAAAGTTTCAGGAACATCAAGCGTTGATATCAAGCAAGGCCATTCTTGAGTCATTTCGCTTAATCTTATAACACTTTGCCCGAGACCTACTAAGTAATTGTTAGCCTTAATCGTAACCATTAAGGTTAATCGTTGCCGGTCTCATAATTAGGAGGTGAGGCTGATCACTCACCTTCCCACACTTTTGCCATAATTAAATTCACGTGGTTATTATGACATCCTATCCGATGTGAGCTAAATTTAGGATTGAAATTCCCATGAGGTAATGAAACAATAACTGTTCACTCTCCATTAAGCTGAGAAGTTGCTAAAACCTTACATCTGTTGAACCATACCTATTAACTGTATCAATGTCTCTGCTGTTGCATCAAAACGACTTTGAACGTTACTCCACAATTTAGTGAGCAGGGGAGGTCGGCACCATAATTCAAACGCACTGCTATTACATAATTGAACTCAGGTGGATATTTAATGATTTGCCACACTTTTCTTCTCGTAAACACTGTCCAAAAACCTGGAGAAACATGTTTGCCCTGTCAGTGGTGAACACTGAACAGTCGTTATGACTGAGTCAAATTCTGTTGTTTCTGAATTAAGAAAATGTTGAGATCAGAACCGTCGCCAGAAAGTCTTCAACAGGGGGTCTTCACGTTTATGAAGGGGGGCTTGACATTGCTAAAATTGTCAAAACTCTAATCATTTATAATGTTTCATATTTCACTTTAGGGGGGATTGGAGCATTATTCGGGTGGGTTTAGCCCACAAAAAGCTCATCCCTCGTGGCGACGGGAATGGTTGAGGTAAGTGGCGCAACTTTAAAATACGCTACGCAATTTTGAAAAGCAGCTTTGCATCAACACACAAAGTTTTATATAATTATATGAGTCAGAATGGTCAAAGTTTCTTACGAAATTAGCTTTCAAAACAAAATTTTCCACAAATGATATTCTGCATTTTGAGTCGAAATTGCATCATTTCAATTTTTAAATTTAAAAGGAGCACCATGTTTTAATGAGCAAAAATGTATGCCTTGTAATTGCCTCAACATGAGTTGCCATATGTTGAAAGTTAAAAACTATATTTACTTATTGGCTTCAATAAAAGGGAAATACAGTTATAAATCTGTGCAAAGCACCGATGAGAATGGAAATTAATACTTGCTGTTCCGGTAAATAGAGAATTAGCGGATTTTGTTCCAGGTGCGTGTTCAAATAGGTTATATTTTGTGGAACACACTAACAAACTCATTTCTAGCAAGTTGCTGCTCGATGTACTAAATCATGCAAACGCAAATGGCGATCGAAGGAAACGGTGTTCCCGGAGCTTGTGTTCTGCATGCTGTCTATTTATCCTTTGTCACACATTTTAAACCAAACTTCACACACAATATTTCTGCCAAACACAATTTGCTTTTTCTCCAAAAATTACTCTATGTGCAAATAAGCAAAAACAGTGCTTTTTGGTTTGCAAACCAACAAGCAGCTTGAATGGCGTGATGAGTGGCTCTGTCAACACAGCAGCCAGCAGCAAGCATGGAACAGACAGGGCGTCTGCTCGCGACTATCTTTGCGTATCAGCGTTTTTCGTTGCCTGAGATGGTCCGAATACACATGTAATTTGCAAACGTGCAACCATACAACTGTTTGTGAAGTTGTTTCAATATCAGCATTTAAACAAACACTCTTTTTCAGTACCGTGCAGAGTTTTACAATTTATTCTTTAGTGAAAAATGCTTCGAGAAATTTTTGAAGTGTTTTTAGTGTATAATTTGATTCCCAAAGATTTTTCATGCACCCAAAAATTAAAGAAAGGCACAGTAAATTTTCTAGTAACTCCACTTTACCAACTTTCTTGTGAAAGGGCGATTAAAATCTTATTTATCAATGTACAGTTCATAATTAATTAAAAGCTGTTGTTTTATGATCTATGCCTGCAAAGCTATACAAACAACGTTTTTTCTATGAACAAGACGCTTGTTTGATAAGCGATAGCTGGTGACCGTTGAAAAAACATCAAATTCTCAAGTGTTGAATATACCTCCGCCATCTCATAACTCGAGCAATGCTTTGCTGTTCCTGACAGCCCATAACTTTCTGCTTGCAAAGCAACTTATTTGCAGTGCTAGAAGTTTGCGCAAACAGCAGCAAAAATGGTGCGGTCAGTTTATGTACACTCAAGTATGACATCGATATTAACAATACAATGAAAGCAAAACACAAGTAAAACTTTGCGTGAACCTTTATGACTGAGTCAACTTTCTCGACTTCGTCGTTTCTTTTCCAATAAATACGTTTTGAATGAAACATCGCTTCTTACAGGTTTTTCAGAAATTTTAGAGAAGATATATATTTTGGAATAATTAAAACTAAATTTCGCTTTGAATCAACTCGACCTCCCACTTGAGGGTGCCAAAAAGCGATAGTGAACTTGATCAACCAACACTGGGCCAAAAAACAAGTTTGCTGTTGTCGGGTAAAGTAAAATGTCAGATTTATGGGAAATTTTAGAAACATTGCTGCAAAGCGTTAAGACAGATCTTCATTTTACAACACACGTTTTTCAAGCTTTGACATTTTTCAACAGCTTTCTTTTTTGATCGACGTCTTGTAATATACAACGTTTGCGAAGAGGTAAACGACAAAAGTGCCCATGCGTGAGGAAGCAAAGAAAATAAACAAGGCAAATACACGACAAATGCCAGTTGCCCAACCCAATAGTTATTGACTGGGTGATTTAGGCCTATGTAAGTGTTGTTTCATGAATGACTTTATCCGTTGCATAAAGGGAGGTTTGAAAGACCGGGCATGGCCTTACTGACTACAGGTGCATGACTTTTACAAATGCCAGCTCCGCAGCTCAGTGATTACATGCGTTTTGAAGTAGAACGTGCTCGTTACATTGCATGTGTCGACTTATTAAAAACTCTGAGCTGGATTTAAGGAAAAAAAAGACAAATCTCTTCAATTTGCGGTCATTACCTACCGCCAATGGTGAGCTGTTATTTTAAGAACAAAGCCATGCTGCGATGAAACTTGTGATTGAAGCTCGTCGTTATTAGTTCGGATCATTCATCGAATTCCTTTTCGGGACCATCGAGCGCAGTTCATTCGCTACATTCTTCTAAAGTAATCGATCTCCAATCCCGGATTTGAGATCAAATTAACGTTGTTTCGCAGGAGAGCGAGATTCCCGCATACGGTCCTGGTAAACACGTCAAGTGCATGCCCTCATGATCGACAGTCAGCTACAAGGCAGGCGAATGACAACAGAAGTAAACATCTTCCTTCTTATGACTGCTTCCTCAAGTCATAGAGCTGGCGTCAAACTTGACTTTCAACACTAACGTGCAATGCCTATAATATTTATGAAGCAGAAAAACATGTCATTTCTTATAAAAGTCATTTTTCCTACCTTTAAGCTTTGCTTAGGATATGTGCGTTTGAGCAGTGCAAGATGTTGTCAATTTTTCACTTCGCCTTTGACATTTGTCAAAGATGCAATGTGTTGTGCATAACGCTTATTGCGAAACTGCACGTTTGTATTTCATATTGTAACATAACTGTTGCGAATTGGATTAAAACAATCTGTTTAGATGTTTACCGTTATTGTCTTGTCACAGCTCTATAACCACAATGCTGCTCCCAAATCTCCATACGTTGCACTGAAGTTGAATTAATAGGCCTTCAGTGTGCAGAAGTGAACTTTTTCGTGAATATCTTTTCCTGGTCGTAAGCGTATTCAAAGAGAACGGTGTTTTAAGTACTCGTTTAATCAAGTACTTTTTCTTTCTCTTTTATTACTTAATTCTCTCTTTTCTCTTTCATTCTCTCTTTATTTCATTATTATTTGTGACACACAAATGCATATTTCCGGTTGGGTCGTGATCACCTTAGCAAAGTTTGGTAGTTATTTTATATTTGGCATGGAGTACCGCCGATTACAAGCCAGCTCTTGCCATCGACCAGTTACACAACTACATCATCGCGATCAAACACTACTTTATGACATTTTTGGATTTGATATGATTGGACGACAATTGTTATAAACACAGGACCGTCACGACATTCAAAGGTCAAAATCATTTTGCTGGTGATTCATGCCGAGACCAGACATAGAAAGCAAAACAAAGTTTGCAAGTCATTTTTAGGTCACTTTTAAAAATGTATTTTTAAGGTTTATAATGCTGAAAGCTTATTGGCTTGCAAGCAATACATCTCTTCACCTCGCTCATGCAAATTTCATAGCTACAGTGATGCTTAAGAGCATTTGAAAATAAACTGATAAAAATCTTGCGTGTTGGGCTACAGAGCTAAATCGCCATCGATTTGGAAATTTGCCTTATTTTGGCCCGAGACAACTAATTGGTCCGCTTTTAGTGAAAAAAGAAAACGGAACAATTCAATGCTTTCCTAACGTATCCATAATTCACGAACTCGTTAGCAAGGTGAACCATCTGGCGAAAGCCATTTAGATGCGATGTGATATTGTAACAAAAGCACTCGCGGTGTAATGAGCCGTTTACCTGTGAGCTGACCTCAGCTCCCGCACCGTTTCGTTTCGCTTTGATAATATATAATGTCGCATGAATGGCACCTTTCCCCTGACACCCGGTTATAAGATCTACACGCCGTGGGCGCGCAAGTCATGCGAAAGGGTCTAAGTGGCTGCCTAATTTGCTTAAGACCGGTACAGGAGAAGTGTTTATCTTCTTTCGGTTGCGGTTACAGTCTTTTGTGTCACGCAAATGTCGTGTTTTCAAAAATCGCCTCCCCTTTTCAAACCCTCAATTAGCAAGTCAGAAAAAATATTAAACTTCGGCAGTTTTTTTTTGCAAAACAACATGTGCTTTCGAATTTTGAAACGCACTTGGTGAAATAAAAAAAAGCATGTTTCAAATTTCGTCTTTACCTGTCAAAAATTTCGACAAAGGTTTCGTCATCTGAATGAAATTCATTAATAAAGTAACTTCAAATTTTGTGGAAGCAAGATACTGATATCACCAACAGCAGTTGTGTTACTGTAAAATTTTGCACAATGGAAGTCACACGGCAACAGCCGATGGCAGATAATGCACGTTATGCGTGAGCCCCTATGAAATATTTATCTTCTAATCGTCGCTGCACATTTTTATGTTTTCTTAAAGGAGTAGGAATGGAATAAAAGTTGGTAATTTGAGCATCTTCAAACACACTATTAAACTAATGAGCTCCAAGAGGATGGATTAGGACGTAGCATTCGATTACATCATAACAGTTGCCCACACGACGCGGGTCGCAGAGCAGTTCACATTCATAAGTTGCTGGAAGCTGAAAACATTTTCCTAAAACTTTGAAGCGCTAGTTGTAACTATTCAAATCTTTTCTCTGTTTAATGTTATCTTGAAAAAAGACCATTAGTTTGAGGCATTCAATAATTCATTGCTGTGGAAGGGTTCGCAACCATCAAATGCACTCGGCTGTCTGCTATCAAGAAAGCATTTTGTACAAGATAGATCTCACTGAACATATGACTCATTGGCTTAAAATTTGTTTGGCTCATAAAATGGTTCTTAAATACAGAATGGGAAGCTAAAAGAAAGAAAAATATCTTGGAGTTCTTCTCACCATTTTTCGACAAAGCCAATTTCAAAATAAACAAATATTACAAAAAGGAAGCCGGAGAAATCTTAGAAGCAGCGATGCTGTCCAGGAACCACCCCGTTGCGAACAGATTTTCATTGAAAATTGTAACTTGAAAGTATACACATGAATGAATATCTACTGCAGACCATGTAACCCATGTTTTTTAAAACCAGCAGTTAATTTTGCGCGTTAGTCGGATGTTTTTTTGCTGGTCATGTTCGCAACAGATATAAGTTATTAATTTGATTTTGTGTATTTGCATACTGCGCCACTCTGTCTGTTAGAGATCCTCGTATTGCATTCATAAAAGTCACTTTTAACGGTTGGTCCGGTTGGTCATTTTCCACCTAAAAAATGATTTGCAGACTAAAACGAAATCACAAATATGTTGCTTCAGTTCAGTGTGCTGAATAAATGCTTCGTGATAATGATTTCACAGACAATATAACTGTTTTTTGCTTTGAAAAACGTTGCTCTTATGAATAGAAATACTTTCAAGCAAGTGCTTTTTTCTGAGTAAAAACAATGAACTGTACGGTTGGCTGAGGAAAATTCATCTTTTCTATTTTGGGGATGCTGCTATCCTGCTGATGTCAAAGCATAGCGTGTTGACACACTCTAACGATCATGACATTTTTCTGTGGGTTTACGCTATGAGAAACATTTTTCAGTTCAACAAAAACGTATTACAAACTTTTACGAAATCGCGGTCAAAAGGTTGCAAAGCACCAACCAGATTTCTTTGTGATATTGGCTACGCTGCTTTTGGTTCACGCCTTGCATGAGAATATCTGGACAAATAACACAAAAAACCCGCTTCTTGACAATGTAACCTTCGAACGTAAATGGAGTGCTGGAAGACGTTAATGTTTTTTATTAGCCATATTGGTTTTGATGGTCATCGGCACTAGTTAAAGCATATATTTACCCCGATTAGGAAGTCACGACAGTCCTCTTTCGGAACATCGACTAGTAAATGGCCTGCTTGCGCGTTTGCGAATGTCTCGCACAAAATTTGGATTTCGCCCAGCTGCGGGTAACGGCTAAATTAAGTCTCCATTTCAATAAACGCTCTACTTTGTTTGAATGGCATCGTTTCGATACAGGGGCGGATCTAGCCAGTAAGGTTAGGGGCGGGGGGCGACATCAGTAATATTTCGTAGTCAAATCTCATTACGGGTGCACTACTGTAAAAGAGATGAAGTATACTTCACAACACTGCTGTGACAAAACAATGGACGGCAAAATGGCCTTATATCGCAAATGCTGTTTTCCGAATTGTACAAAATTATGGTGAATAAAGTTACTTTCGTAGGTTTGAGGGGTGGCGATCATCCCAATCGCTCCCCCTGGATCCGCCCTTGTTTCGATGAACAGGTGACAGTTGAACGTTCCAAGCACTGCTTGAGGCTACCGCGGAAAAAACTCGTTTGTACATGAACATCAGGTCTGTGGGGCTAGAAACCCAAAAAATCATTTTTGGTAAGTTCCTAATCAGTTTAGAGAAACGCTGGGCGTAAACAACAGTTGGCAAGAAAAAACACCAGAAAATTCCGTAATATATCGAATATTTCAGTTGTTTGTGAAGCCTTAATATCGACGTTCTTAGGCTCTCAAAAGAGCCGTTCTCTTAAGCAAGTCTTCATAAATCTACTTAAATTACTTAGAATTCCAATAAGCGGAATTGGTTCAATGGTATGCCAAACATTTTAATAAAACCATAATAACTGCCTGCAATTAGCTAATAAGCCTTGCGCCTAATCGTTTAATGATGCCGATCATTACGGACAGTTATTTCATAAACTCGTGTCTAAACTATTTACCCCAAACGGTTCTGAAGTGCGCAAGTGCGAAGGATTGGAAGAAAAATCAATTTACTTCTGGCGAAAGGTGCAATTTTGTGGTGAAGCATCAGGTAGTCGGTGTATCGATTGTAATCAGTTGGCAGTTATGTCAAAATTACCTTCCAATAAGTTGCTATTAATAATCTCCAACCGCTATGGAAGGTGACAGGTGGCCTGGCTTGAATTAAATCTTCATCAGGAAATTGTAATCACTGGATAAGTACGAAACGTTGCTTTTTTGAGGAAGCAGTTTTCGTCCCTAGATCGATTAAACATTTCCACCCTAGGAGATCATTTCATATCTACTTTGAATCGTGAAAGGCCTTCGTTAACATCTGTGGTGTCTGTTTGTACGAGATTTTATTCTCTAATAGCATCTCTCTTTCTAGAGCGTCAAGTTTTCATCTCAGGTAGATATCGCCTAAAAGTATTGGTCGCGTACTGTGCAAGGCAAGTGCTCTGCCCTCTCCGACTAACCTTTCCGCATATCAGAAAGTTCACAAACAAAAGCATTTGCAACTGTCTGTAATTAATGTCGACGGATCGGAACGATAATAGCGGCGCATAAAACGCGAGAAGTCACAGAATCGCGATGTAATACCTCGTGATGAGTGCAATAACTCAAGTGCGTGAGGCTGGAAAGCTTCGCCGCTGCGCGAACCAAGCTGAGTACGATTATAGTTTAATCTCCTGTGACAAACACCGCACCATTTGACTTGCAGGAACTACGCCATCGCTCGCGAGTGATAAAGACCAAATTTGTGCAAAGAAACTTACTCGCAGGAGGGGGTTCACCTCGATGTTCGCGGAAGGAATGCGCAATTAGTTAAGACAAGATAAAAATATAAAAAATATTTCGAAATTTTCCACCGGAGGCTACGCAGCCCCCTGCACTTGCGCAAGTCCAGGGGAGCACATTTTGAGGTTTTCCTTGTTCGGCATTTTTTCGTCCACAACAAGGAATTGAGGAGGACCTTCCCCAGTGCAAAGGTGCGACCTGTCCACTTCGTTGTATTCGTCGTCATGTGTGACGTCATCTCCAAATGTGATGTCATTTTCCTCAGCACTGCTGTCCGAGTCATTTTTGTTTTCGTGCTTGGCAGAATTGCTCCCACTCTCTTCCACACGTTGGCGCTTGTACTTGGTGCGACGGTTTTGAAACCATACCTTGACCTGTATGCAAATTCAATGTATCAGGCTTTATGTTTATGCATAGTCTTCCGTAGTACCATGTACACATGTAAGCAGCTGAACATTCGCCCGGGGAATCACAAAGACTAGAGATACTGTTGCCGAATTAAATGCAATCAGATGCCTATACCAAACTTTTCAGTAAAGGTAACAAAAAAACTTATTCGCAAACTTTGCTTCCAAAATTAATAAAATTTTATGCATTTTTTGTTGGAGTTCATTTATCAAAGTTTAATAACGGTTTAGTAAGGAAATGTAGTTTGAATTACTCAAGAAAAAAGAAGTAGACTGCAGGCAGGTGACAACGTTTAGCTGGGCAACTGTCTCATAGCATTGTCAAAGGTGCTTCATTTCCTTGTTGCTGTCTTACCTGTGTCTCAGTAAGTTTGAGTGAACTGGCCAATTGCTTTCGTTCGGCGCCAACGACATAATGATTTTTGTCAAACTCATGTTCAAGACGCAGTAGTTGACCAGGGGTGAACGCCGTGCGAACGCGCTTTGGTTTTCTCTGGAACGGGTTGTTGAATAGAAAACCGAACCTCGCCCGAAACAGAGGATCTGTAAAAGATTTATTACGTTACAAAAGTAATTGTTACGTTGCAAAAATAATTTTTTACAAAACAAATTATTACGTTGCAAAAAGAATTATTACGTTAAGCAAAAAACGGAATTTCACCTCTGAAAGATAGAAGTGGACCGCAAAATATATGGACACTATAAAAAGCCAGAAATACCGGTGTTGTTTTTGACTTTCACAAAAATGTTATTTTCTCACAAATATACAAAGAAACGAAAAAATGTAGTCTGTATCTCCCTTTAATACATCTTTGTAATCATCGTTTGTTTTAAGGTGTCTCATTAAATGTCCCGCTGCGACAACTATTGCAATATTTTCCGGGCAAAGCGAAATGTGACAAGAATCAGATGCAGATAGCCAAATACAAAAACTTGGTTTATTCTTTTGGTCTTCAATTAGCATTTTTTGATAAAAATACTATGATTTTTGCAAATGAAAGTACAATTTTTGCATGAGTTGTCAAAGACAAGTTGCTAATAATAACTTTGTCAAAAAACAATTCCTCGCTCAGTTTTGCGATGCAAATATGCTATACAGCAAACACTTGCACAAAAATTATAACTTTGAAAACGTTTTTTTAAGCATTTTAACCTTTTCACCGTTTTTCTACTGAACGTACGCTTGTTTAATCGTCTGAACAATGCCATTGTGGGGAAGGTACTTATGTTAAGGAAATTATGTTAAAAATACCGAAATAGATAAATTTGCTTCAATCGCACATTTTTACTATTTTCAACTTACCATTTAATTGAGGGTGAAAAGTTCGTGCCGAAGCTAGAGCAGCTGATGCAGCTGCATGTCGCAGCATCCAAGGATTGCATCTGGGGTTGGTGGTCTGTGACGCAAGAACGTCCGCCATGTTAAATCCGCTTGCTTGTTCCAGACCCAGTGATGTTGGGGAGACGCTGTGGGGAAACCGTGGGAAACCGGCATGAGCAAAGTCAGAGGGGAAGGGTAAAGTGGGTATTGGAGTTGACGTTGCGTGAAGTCCTGGTAGTATACTGGGTTGTAAGTGGTGTTCAGGAAGCTGGGACGGGGGAGTGTTGAGCGGGTTCCTTTTTGATTTGGGCGGGGAGTATGGAGAGGCTTCGGTACGTTTGTAAGTTGAAGCAACTCGCTGTGACACGGATGTGTTTGCTGAAGACAAAGCAGGCACTGCTTCGCAAACGGGTGGCAATGGAAGAGGAAGTGACGTTGGACTTGGTCCATCTGAAGTCGCAGGGGGAATCAAAGGAAACATCTGCTGATGGTAAAGGCTACCTGTTCTCAGCTGATGTCGAAAAGGATAAGGAAGAACGCCAGCGGCCATTGCAGCTGCATCCAGGTACCCGGTTGCTTCCAGCATCTTTTGCCTTTTGCGTTCAGGAATTTGTTCTTCATAAGCGTGCTGCTCCTCAGACTCCGAAGCTGAGCCCTGACGTCGCGGGGACGACGAAGGGTCTTCGACAACCCCAACAGAATTTTCCAACTGCCTGTTGACCTCACTTCTGCGGCGCTTACGTGAACCGTAGCATTCCAAACTAGAGGAGTTCCCGATCAGATCAGAGGTTCCGTTTCCTTTTGTTTCAACAACACTCCTTTCATGCCTGACCAACGGACTTCGTCTACCACAAGCCGAAGCATCAGGAAATACTTTTGAATCTTTGTATGCTGCTGACTGTATCAGAGCTGAAGAAATCTCATTGCTACCTTTACTGGACGACACCAAGGAAGCTATGTCGAATCCTGTTCTTCGCGTCTTCAGCAATCCGCTGTTGGGGTTCGTAGCGTCAGTGAGACGAGATTGATTCAAGATCATCTTTCAAGCCAAAACAGAACAATGCTACAGTTTCGCAAAAGCAGCTTCTAGCAAGCTGAAAACCTTACTGAACTTGAAAGAGTAAAAACACCGTCTGGTGCTGATTCACGCGGAACAGACTATATATCAAGCAGAGAAGGTTTTACGGCGTCGCGAGTGAAAATTTACCAGCGGTCACTTTTTTCCTGGAGCTTTAAGTTCCGTTGAACCTTTTTCTTGCACAATGCGCGAAACGACGCTTAACAGCCGCAGTACGTTATTACGAAAACGCGCAGAAGGTTGCTGGTATTTTTTCCAAGCGGTAGTACGTGACTCTTCGAGAGGCTGCGACAAACAGAAACTTTGAAATTCCGCTTTCAGATTTTGACTATTTCTGCGAAAGATCTAAGTAAGTAATTTTACCTAAACGTTTCCTCTCAGCACTGAAAAAACACCTCTTTTCAAACCTTGCTTGGAAAACAACGTGTAGGTTAAAATTCAAATAACTGCCAGTAGCTATAAGTTTTTTATGGCCATTTAGAAAGATTTTACAGACAAAAAAGCTTAATTCTACATATTTGTTTGTTTTTACTGGTTAAGAATACAGCCCTAATCTTTGCTTACAAAGCTGTTGGAACTCAATAACATACACGCAGTAAGTAAACGAAGACTCCGTCTGACATGGGCGAGCGAACGCAATGAATTGCTTCGTCAAACACTCATAAAAATATTTTACGCTCGTGAGGCAAAACTGTTGCAAATCGAAAGCAATTAGTGCTTTCTATTCAGGAATGTAATGACGAAGTTTTATGACTAAGTCTACGTTTGCTCTCCGTCTTTGCACTGAGAACAAAATATTGCTTCATCAAAGCGGCCATGCTTAATGGGCAGCATTGTGGGATGTCCAATGTTTCGATGTTTGACATTGAAAAGGAATATCGAATACGGTGTTGCATAGATCAAAGTTAGATATTATGAACACACACCGTCGCTATCTTTTTTCCTAAGAAGATGTATAACATCACTATTTGTAGAATTATAGTGCAAGAAAACAAAAGTGCAAATTCTTCAAAAACAATTTTTTTATAGCGAAGTTCTTTTGTTTTCATTTAGCCTTCAGTAAGTTAATCTACACTATTGCTAGTGTCAAGAACTTGCATTTGACTTCAGGAAAGCACCTTTCCCAGGCTTGTCCATGGTATGGCGATTCTCATGGGATTTGTCCTATGGGATGCGACAGTGGACTTGAAATTTGTCCCATGTGCTATCTTTGGGGAGTTTACGTCATATGGCAGGAATTTTCTGAAGATGAATACCATTATTATAAGTTCACAGCACAATAAGTACTTCAAGTAGAGGTTCAATGTCATGGCGTAGTGATACTAGCAGTGTTGAAAAAAAAACGGGTTTNCTTGAAAAAAACAACCCACTTGTTGTTTTTTTTAAAAAACCGTGTTTTNTGGGTTTTTTTTGAAAAGAAAAAGGATTTTGTTCTTATTTTAAGAAAACCGGAAAAAAATCTGAATTGTTTTTATTGAATCATGCAATATCACCATTCTCACAATTGCACATTAATAACCTGATATAGGTATTATGGCTTTCAAAATTGAGGGCAAAGAAATGTACCCAATCCTTGTTTTCGCAAAGTGTTGTTGGTCAGTTCACTCCTAGGTGGTAAGGCTTGGTAAGCATGCACACAGCAAACAGAGAAACACCACTCCCACACAACCTCTGCAGTTTCACGTCAAGTTTATGTGCATGCCGTGCTAGTTCAGCATCTATAGAGTGTATTTTTTCAACATATGATTCGGTATGGTCCAACATCAGAAAACGTTTGGGTGCAGAGAAGACAGACAAATTGGTTAAAATATACTGTTTTAACAAAACTGAAGACGATAACCATTAGAATTTACTCAAACTGTTCGAATTTTTCTTCTCTTTTTTTCAAGTCCTTCAAATTTCGTTGCTGTTCGTTTTGTTTGATTAAAAAAAATTACAGTTAACTGTACAATTGTACTGCTTATTTTACTTTTTACTTCATAGTAGATTTTTCAAAGGAAAAGTCAAGAGTGTGTTTTGGTGGGTTTTATTGTTTTTAGTGGACTTTTAAAAAACAGACGGGTGGATTTTTGGGTTGTTTTTTTACATCAACTTTGGATACAAGGCCCCCGAAATGAAGGTGTTCGGGCCCTTATTTAGGTAGGAACTAAAAAAATGATCACCAAATTTTTATTGGTTCTCCGAACTAGACGTTATGGGCTATATTAGATGCGGTTCTGTAGAGGCTAGGCATTAGACAAGCACATGGTATAATGTATAACTGTTTTGTGAGAGTGCAATGGGACGGGAGAGAAAAAATTGTTCCATGGAAAAGTCTGACCTGTCCATGAATTTGAAAAAGGTTACTTGAAAAATAGCAAGAAAACTAGAAATCTCCAAATGCTTACAATGCAACCGCTATTTTCGATGGGTCTAATGAACATCTGCAAGGAAAATTTTAGACACAACTTGTGTGCTGGGCGTAACGCATTGTATCACTTGTTTTTCTTGCTGATAAGAAGCTTCTTTTGAACTATAGGTGAATTCACTTAAAATCTAACCTTGCCTTTCGGAAATAAGAATTCATTTTCATTAAAAAAGTGCTTTCGCCCTATTGTTGATTTAAAATCGAATAAGTGCATTTTCGTAGCCATTGTCAGTTTTCACGTTCTGCGTATATTGTGCAGTCCAACATTGTCAGTAAAAGCCTCGAAAATGTATGAAGTTCCACGTTGATCTTCCAAATGGAATTATTTCAGTTCCTCACAGTTCTATCCTAACACTTCATTCTTCACCAAGACATTACAACATGCGTAAAATGTGCAACAGCTTTTCTGGAATCTGCCATGAACATTTCAACCAAAAGATGCAGTACATCGGCCACAAGTCAGTGTCATGGTTGCTTGGAAAAAGCCTGGTTTCATTGTAAACTGGTTCCAAGCTGGCTGCAAAGCCGGGCAGCGCTGTGAAAATTAGATTTAGCAACAGTGGAACACACAACGTATGTTGTAACAGGCGCTTGTACCCATTTTCACAGTTTTTCAATTTATAGGTAGAATTGACAGCAGCATTCAACTTCAACGCTGCTTAAAATCGGTTCTGATAAGCAGTTTAAAGTCATCATCACCGTTTTGGTCACCTGTGTGGTGGTCGGGTGGGGGTTCGTCGAAAATGTGCAACAATTACGAAATAGATGGCAGACAATTTAATTTCCCAAAACAAACAAACGCTCCGTGCGGGCAGTATACATTTTCAGGCGTTTTCCATGCGAATAGTAGAAGTAATTTCGAAATCGCGCTAAAGCGGGGGATAATTTCCACAGTGAAATTGTTGATGACAGCTCATTGATCCATTTTAGACAAAATCATACCACTATCTAAACAACAATTCATATAATAGTGACGCGATAAGATCGGCGGTCGCAGGGCGGACGCACGCATTTTGACCCGACGCCCCTTTTCCTGCAGTAATGACACATATCAATTGCTACATGATGAAAATAATGGGGGGATGATTCTCTCACGTCGAGCGACCGGGCAATGAAAACTTTTTCGGCATGATAAAAGCAAAAACGGCGCTCGCCGCGACGGGTCGATGGTCTATTGTTCTTTGCAGCCCGAAAACGTGTTATATTGCGTGGTTTACGGGGCGCACCGTTGCCGAGCAATTTGTTTCTATTTATTGATTCTGTCTCGGCGCAAAAGCCACGACAGCAGTTTGACGCTTATCTGTTCGCGCCGCTTGCAGTTCGCTCACCGTCACTACGCCGTTAGTGGATTGGACGTTCACGCGAGCTTGTTGACGTCGTTTCGCGAGCGGTCTGCGCCGCGAATGAACTACAGCACTTCATCTTTTGCCTCCTGGGGCGAATAAATGATCACGCAGCGTCATGTAAAGCCGTTGATTAGATTTGTTTGTCTGTCCTTTTAGCGAGCGATAATGGCGACGTTGCTTAATACTTGGAAGACATCAATGGGATTAGCGAAGCGCACGGCGGTAGTAAGCTCTTGTCATGTCAGTCAGACGACATCACGCGCTTGTAATCTTGCGTGCCTCGAAGAGCGCTTTAACAACTTCAGCCCGGGGAGTACTATATTGATCGCTTCGAGGCATCACAAGGACATTTGTCATTTATGCTAAAAACTTAGAAACTGATTTCAAGTTTTCAATAACATTCTCGATATGTTGTGGCTTGGAAAGCACAGCATGACCTTCACCGAAGATACAAGACAAACACCGGTCAATCCACGCTCGTATCCGAAAACAGAGTAGCTTTGCAGGACTCACTTTTAGAAAGTCGAAAATTCCAATACTCGAGAAGCAGAGCTTAGCTGATGGCTTCTGATTTGCATGCAATGAAGTTAACTCTCCAAGAAACGGTTACATTTTTTACCCAAAGAATTTTTATATGCAAAACAATAAAAATATTTGCTGGAAATGTGAAAAATACTGATGCGTTTTTTGAAGAACTGTCTATATGTTTCTTTCAATATCATTTGGACTTACCAAAGCGTTTTGGTGGAGCATCAAAAATAGAAACAAATTAGCAAGATGCGAACAAGAAGATTACTGCTTGTATCTTTATTATTAGGTAATGTACGTTGGATAATGCGTCAGGAAGCTATACGCCTTTACGTAAAGCATTTTACTGGAGTGTGTAACAAACTTGTTCGAGAAAATCAAATTTGCGGCATTACTCTTAACATTTTAATTTTACCTACGCACAACATACACCACTATAAAATTGCGTTTAAAACATATTGAACAGAAACTGATTTTGCGGCTCTTTAAATTTAAAAATATATTTGCCGATTCTAAAAAATACACACAGGTTTCTTGAAAACTTTTTATGCGAATGTCAACTGAATTCCTTACCCCCGTTTCTACGCCTGTGTGCACAGCAGGTGGTTTTACATTTTGATAAAAAAAACAAACCGTAAATAATTGTTCCAGCATCGTGGACTGACAGTCGCGAATGGGTACGTACTTTGCAAGGAACAAGGTAATCTCTCTATTGTGCTACATCGGCACGGGCGTCAGGAGGGGATTGCAAAGGGGATTTGCAGGTCCACCCTGGATTTTGAAATTTGGTATTTTCCTATATTGTCTTTTCAGTAGAAAAACGTTTTTATCTAAGTATCGAGTTGGCAAAATGAAATTTTACCACTGTTGAGTTGACCCCCACCCTTAAAAAATTCTTTAGCCACCCCCTGAAACAATCCACTCTCTTCTGCTATATAGACGTATAGATGACAAATATGCGTTTTGTTAAATAATCACCACAAAGTTTGGGTGAAAATGGTGATAAAGTAATATATACATCGCTAATTTTCTGCGAGTGCTTTTGGTTTAAAATATAATTGCGTTTAGTTTTGTACTTTCGGCTGATCAGCACAAACTCTGACATTGCGAATCATAAAGCGAAACGTTCTGCGTTTTCATGCTACAATTTGCTGCACAAGGACATTTAAAATAGTGAAGTAAAATTTTGTGTGCATACACACTATTTGGTTGGTAAATGCATGATACGGCAGTGCGACCCATTTAACACCAAAACATGAAAGGCAAAAGGTTTTTACGAGAGCTTGTATTGGCATTCTTTCAAGTCGAGGTTAGGTGTGTGACAAGAAAAGTAACCAAAAGACACAAAATTATACAAAAAATATTTGAGCAATGTCTGATTGCTCAAAGTCAACGAAAATGATTTTGAAGAGCTTTATTTGGTAAAACATTGCCATACTTGGTAGAAACATTACTTTATTACTTGGGATGTTCTCTTAGCTTATTAAATCATTTACTGATTTGACATTGCAGTTACTAAACTTTCGCTAGTTTCTCTTTACTGAATTTTGTATATTGCCTCACCTTGTCGTTTTATCAAGAATGGAAAGCATGGGCCAAATCAACCCCGGAAGGCACAGGTGTAGTCTGATTTGTTTGTTTGTTTATCTATTGATGGAGTGATGATTTTCTTCAGTATCAGTGCATTTTCAAAGAAACCGTTTTTCTATCTCCATCTGCCTTGAAACGGATCTCCGAAACGCAGTTTGTTCGTTGACCTGGATGTTCATCGAGAATTATTTGTAGCACGCATTGCAACGCTGCACTAACTCACAACGTTGTGAGGCATTTCCATTTCGATAAATCACCCAATAGTTATTATATATGTGAGCAATGCAAACGTTTTGTGGCAAAGTTAAGCCAATTCCTTTTGTCGTTTAAATTTGCATGCATCACATATTATTATTAATGCTACAACTCCATTTATCATATAAACGCATTGCGAATGTAAAACCTGATACTCAGAGCAAAAGACATACTTATGTTTATCACCATCTGTTCCTTTGACACCACAAGCAGGTTAACCCTGGTGAGGACTGCAGCTCAATATACCCTGGTCGTTCGCAGCATCCCACACAAATTTTACGAATCAGTCCCCGTGATCCGCAGCAGCAGCGTCCAGCTGCGAAGTATCAAAGTTACCTTGTGAGCGCCATCTATGCCTGTGGTCTCTGTATGCATCGCATGTCTATGCTTGTGTTATTTCTTCTATGCGTTTGTTCCTTTTCAGTATACTTCGGTGTGTGTGTGTGTGACGAAATTAAACATTCTTAGACATTCTGTTAAAGACAAACTTTTTTGTGAATGATTGAATGAACATTGCGCGACAGAGTGTCATTATACTCTCTAGTCCAGTGCTTCCCAACCGGGAGGAATTCCTCCCCAGGGAGGAATTTCATGACCTCAGGGGAGGAATTTCCACTTTATAAAAGCTACTTATTCATTGTAAGTGTTGTACGTCTTTTTTAAGTTGATATTAGCTCTTTCAATCAGTTCTATAACTTTATATTTGTAAATTATTTAGTGGACTATCACACGCTTTGTTGACAAAATTTAGCGCCATTTTTGGACAACATCGTTTTTGTGCCACTTTAATCACGTTATTGTCGTCAGTAAAGACCATTGTTCCAACTGCAGTTAATACTAGCCTACAAACCCGAACAGGGGAAGAGTGAAAGTTCCGTTGGGGAGGAATGAAAAGTTCCGAAATGAGCAAAGGGAGGAATGCATCAAAAAAGTTTGGGAACCACTGCTCTAGTCCAGCTATGTCCAACCCAAATGGCTTACTGAGCCAAAAAGTATGTCACTATCTTGACCAGGGCCGCACCTTGAATGACATATTATTGAGGGCCGCACATTAGATGGCTTACTTTGATCTTAGCAAACTAAATTTAGCTTAAACGAATATACTGAAAGTGTTAGAATCCTATCTGCAATGGTAACGGACGTGATAAAATGGTACTGAGGACAAGTTGTCAGTATATAAGATATTTTTACTACAGCGTAAGCTTAAACTGGGCCACACAAAACCCTCGACTGGGTCGCATGCGGCTCGCCGGTTGGACATAGCTGCTCTAGTCATTATTATAGCAGATCAGAGGCCTGTGCAAGGTCATACAAAAAGTTAACACATTAAACTTTCGAAGAGAGATTGAACGTAGAACTCGTTGTAAAAGTAACCATTAAGGTGCAAAAAAGGAAATAGCCAACAGAAGATCAAAGCCAAATGTTTCACATCACAAATTTCCGTTGAATTTGATCAAAAGTGAACAGTGTTACCACCAACAGTGTTCCTCTAACGTCAGTGCGCAACAGAATGCACTTGGGTAGCTTTTCACAGAAACTTGGAAAACTGTGCGCTTTTGTCGCAGGGACTGTTTGCAAACGGATATGGCATGATAATCAAGTCCCTGGTCGCCAGTGTCTTGTCTTCGGATGAACCAAACAGCAAACGGAGAGGGGACGTTTATAAATGCGATGCAAACTGTTACAGTTGGATACAATTTTTAGGTGGAACAAGGAGATACAAACAATTTTGTTGGACAAAGCGTTGAAAAGTTTGGCGAACAAAAGAGTCGACACTTAAGCTCATCATCAAATTACAATAATTTCACAAAAACTCAAAAAATTATTGCAATAAATCTCCAAAGTAAGGCAATTTTTATATATTTTTCATATTGCACTAATTTTGAGGGGGCGACACCACCATGGTGATAATGACGAAATTGGTAAAGTTGGCTTTAACTTCACAGCGATCTCGGGAATCAGTTTAGCCGTTACCAGGGCCAGACAATGTCCACCTCTCACACGAAATCCCCGAGTCTCAGTTGGAAAACGAAATTGCAGAAAACGTTATTCTGACACCTGCAAAGCTTTCCTTCCAGAGTATGTGCGTTTCAATCGTTTTCTAAATTAGATTCCTTAATGCAAATGTGTCGAAAGATTTTTATATTCTTTTTGTGCATGCAATGGCAAGTTTTGCTCAAGATCTCAGACCTGTCATATGTTTCACCGAATTTCCAGATAGGGCTGAGGTACGTTGACTAACTCACTCTTAGATACCTTGTTCAGAACAATTTAGACTGCACTGCTTGAACAGCCTGTAGTTTGCCTTGCTTGGTAGAATTGGTAGAAAAATCGTTTACCAAAAATCATTCTAGTAGTTCTTTATACCTCTTTGACACGTAGATTATGATTTCAAATATTGTCTGATGCTCAGCTCTTATGGTAATACATGTTTCGTACATTTATCGTTGGTGTTGACGTGGACATTTGGTGCTAGTTGTAGACACGCAGTACTAATTTGTTAAATTTTTTTTGCATCCTTCGCTTGCATTAGTTTGTGAATTGCCTCTCGCTGCTGGCCTCGGCTTGTTGTCGTAAATTACGGCCTTACGTAGATTTTGTTTTAATATTCTCTGCATAACTTTTGGCCCNGCATTTGCTTTCAGCGATTTTGACGTGGCTGGCTGTCTTGGGTTTACGTTTGACGTCTTTTGTGTCACAACACTGTCTTTTCTTGCGTCACAAAGCCTCATGGTTTTGAATTGCTGACATTGCCAAGTGTTGCTTTATTTTTTTGATTGGAGATGGATTAGAATAATCCGAAACGTCTGAAAATAAAACATGTATAGTTTTTTGAAGGCTTTTTTAATGTTGATGAAAAAATCATTCTCTTTGATAAATTGAGATATAGGTACTCGAAGTGTTGGCCGACCCCTCCTTCATTTCAGAGATGTTGTAAAAAGAGACTTGCGGGAGCTAATACCTTATCTTCCGAGAAAAAAGCATACACCCAAAGTCACCTGGCGTGCACTCCTTCATTAAGGTACGTTGGCGCTCGACTATCAACGTTCTTCTCAAAACGAACATCTTTTCTCGTAGAAGTTGGTCCACACTACCACAGTGGAAAAATAAAAAACTGCTTTTAAGAGTCTTCGGGTCTTTTAGTTTTCTCATTGCGCTTGAGAACGCTGAGACGCTAAGGAGCTCCACATTTACAAATAAGCTATCGTAGAAGTGTTTTGAATGCCTACTGTAGTTTTACAGTGACTTAAGATCCAGCAAGGATTCAGAAAAACGTAAAGTAATTTATGGTTTTCGCATTGAAGGACAGCTGTTAGATCGGTGGGTGTCTCAAATGAAGTTCAGCTTTTGAAGCATCATTGCAGTGGGCCAAAAATGCGTAAAGTAATTCTCGGTTAAGATGCATTCGAAAAGGTTTCGTTGTAACTGCCAGCTAGTTCACGAACGATAATCCTGCTAGGTACTTTTTCCACTAACTTATATCTGTGATGAGCGTCGAAAGGGAGTGTCACGGTGGTCTTGGTCCCACCATGGATTTCAAAATTTGCAATTTTCCTATTAAAATTTTAGTAAAAAATGCCTTTCTCTTAGTTTCACTTTGGCAAAATGAAATTTCACCACTGTTGGCCCCCTGCAGAATGTCCTTCGCCCACATCATGGAAAACTTCACTAATGCTCCCCCTCGAAAAACTCCTTCCAACACCCAAGTCTGTAGTTATTGGGGATTCAGAGAATAGCGCATATTTTTGTATGATTGAGCTTCGCATGTCTTCCCCTAAACTTGAAACCTTTGGATACCGGTGTAAAATAAATTCATAGACCCAAATAATTGAAATCCCCATAATCGTTCTTGTTAACTTGCAACCATAGTATGGCATGACAATTAAAATTAGTTAATGTTTAGTAGGGCATTAAGACAAAAAGCACCGACGCGAAATATAGACATTTTTGGTGAATTAAACTGTTATAACGCGATAATTTTATGCAGAGCATTTGTGTAACGCTGATCATCAGAAAACTCGTAAACTTTTCTCAGGGATATCTAGATTTGCTGCATGCCTCAGCGGTTGCAGCGATTAATGTCAATGATGAACACCTTCTTGTATTTTCGATCTGTGCATCGGCCACAAACTTTTCTAGTGCTGTTTATCTGTGATAAAAAGTTGGAAAGCACAAAATAAATAAATTGTCCGTGAAAAGTTCATCGGCATTGTACCGCAGTATTGGAACAAACAGGATTGTATGACTGACAATGACCAGTTGGCCTTGTCGCGACCCTATTAATAAAACACGGCACAATGAACAAACCTATGGGGCGCCGTTCGTAAAAAAATCATATCGGACAGATTTAGCACAAAAACATGCTAAATCAGGCAGATAAATTTTTGTGAGTTTCGGTCTCGAAGGTTTCGGGTTCTGTCTCGGTCTCGAGGCTGCAGGTTTCGAGACTTTGATTATTGCAAAGAAATGATTTTGTAAAACTTCTATATTTCAACGATTTTTAGGGTCGAATGCACCAACATCGCTCAGCTGAGCGGCAGTTCAGATCAAATTGCATTTCAGTTGATCGGGCGGCGACTGATCTTTTCCGCTGATCACAGTTCGCATGCACCAACGATTTTCGTTCATGAATCAGCTGATCCAACACTGAACCCTAGCGACGAAAATTTTGCTGAGCAATAGTCAACATTTTTGGGTTATCTTTCGGTGAAAATATCAGCTGGCACATTGTTGGGAGTGCCAGATTTTGCGTGATCATTGTTGCCAATGCTGGAATTAGTCTTGAGATACATTGTGCTGTCAATTTAGACTTAATAGGAAATTGGTAGTGCACATAGAATGGTGATGCGCTTCACTGAAGAGCATTTTTACTCGGATATTAGCCCGTGGCCTACATTAGACTGATGCTGATCAGCATGAGAAGTTGCTTGTGAATCCAGTACTGAAAACTGAAGAGTGGTTATTATGAGACTATGGGACAATTTAAACAAAATTTCGAGGTTATGATTGTTCATCAAACACCATGCTGTAAAAGAGTTTACAAGTATCTGTGCACCAAAAATAAGACCTGGGCACTACAGACTTATATGTATGGCTGCTTTCTTTCCAAAATGGTGCTCAGGGAATCTATACTTAGTGGTGGTGCACAACTAAGAAATTAACAATCAAAACAGAAACACGCTTTTGTTGTATTTAGGCAGCAGTTGTAACAATAAACTAAGCTAGTCTCAGGATGCACACACTTATTATGCTGCATCAAAACAGTGCTGTCTTTTCAAACCTGATCATCACTGTTTCTCAACAGATATCAGACAGCAGTATTCAAGCAAAAATGACTGCAAATTGTAAACGTTCTCACAATTTTATTGCATCTGAAAAAGAACTGTTCGAGAAATTTAAATCATTGATTGAATGTAAACAAACTCAATGCTAAATCAGTAGGCCCAGGGCCTACGAGAGGGGGGTACGAGAGGTACATTGTACCCGTACTCAAGAAGTACTGAGGCCCGGGAGGATGAAAGTACGCATGCTCAGTTTTTCTGTAATCAAGCCCAAAATTACTAGTGTATAAGCTAGTTGCCAGTGTCACAATTAATATATTTCTAAATCTTAGCATGGTAGATGTTTTATCTATATTCTAATTGCTATAGAAACAAGCTATTGTTGAGTTCGTTGTTGCTCCTCAACATGAAACGTCTTGTGATCCTGAAATAACAACAAAAGAAGACGCTGATCACTGAAGAAAACTAATTGAAGAACACAATTCAGAAGTTTACTGACGAATTCACGGTAAGCCAAACGAAGCTGAACACTAAAAGACATTATTTGTTGTAGAATTATACTTACGCATTTACTGTATAATACTGTTAGGAGAGAGTAACCAAAAACCTTATAACATAATACTAATAAACGTAGTCCAAACTATAATACAAATTGTAATCGAAATTACTAACGATTTCGAATGGCTTTCGTTCCTAGAAAAGTGACGTCACGAACGCCCGATTGCGCCAGACTCACGCGCTCAACGCGTGATCGCGAAGATTCGGAGACGGAATCAACCAAGGAAAATTACCGACAAAATTGACGTATACCTGTGTCACACTGCTAGGTTCAATCGAGCAGTGGGTTTACCAAGTTTTTTACCTAAACCGGTAGTGGGCGTACCAAACTGGAACAAACCAAGTTGACGGATAAATAGTTGGCGAACTTGTGGGATCTGGCCAATTCGTGAACCAGAATACGCTTGTAGCTAACTGTTATTCCAGAAAGGTTAGACTAACGGAATCGCCGAAGTTCTTACCAATTTTTAAGCCGGTCGTAGTGCGACTGCTTAACAATACGGGTTACTCTGTCTCCCCTCTATGATATTATAGAACTGCGCATCAACCCTTGATTACTTGTAATAAAGCTTGTATATGTTAAAATATATTATAAACCCTGCTGTATTACATATCGCAGTGCTTAAAGTTATATGAATAAAACCATGAGTGAATACAATCTTGTTGTGATAAACTGAGCGTGTCGAGCTAGACCGGCGGGTCCAGGTTTCGTAATTGTTAACTTGGGAGTGCCATGGACATTCCTATGGACCAGTGCTCTCACGGAATTGTCCTAAATGTGTAGTGGTCTCCTTCTTGAAGTGGACTGCAGAACCTTAACAAAAATTTTAAAAACACAAATTAACTTGTAAGAAAATCAAATATATCGTTATTAGACACATCAACAAATAAACAGCAATTACAGAAGTTAAAAAGCAAGAAATTTAATGACTCGGTTGTTCTTGCATTTCTGTTTGTAGCTGCTACATTCAGAATTTGGTCATCCCGCAAAAAGAATGAGTATCTCAAATATGTGTCGTCCCATTTTCTAACTTTGGCAACTGAGTTGCATTTGGTCCGCTTCGGATTAGGTGTCTCTTTTGCATTTGAACTACATTGTTCATTACCGTCCACACCTTGGTTGTTGTCATTATTTCGCTTCACACAAGAAACTATGCTATTTTGCTTCATCGGACTTGACTAACTAGGAAAAAGTTCGGTTACACATTGTTTTTACTTTATTCCCACAAAGGTTGAACAGCAGCTCTAGTCTGTGACTCGGTCTACTCTCTACTAGATTCAGGCTGAGTCTACTCTAGTCTACTTTCCACCAGTGTTGCCAGATGGTTGTCACCTAAACCTGCTAAATCGTCTCACGAAAAACTGCTAGATCCTGCTAAAAACCATATCACAAAATTTCAGCTAAAACCTGCTAAAAATAGTGAAATTCTGCTAAAAACCAGCTATTTTTGAAGTGTTTAAAATAAAATTGTGAAGTTCTGTATCAATTTTTTATCTTGCACTCACTATCAATGGACATTAAACCTATGACTTCCTGGCGTAACTGAACCACCTGGAAAAATCATACGTGTCATGGGTTAAAAATATATTCTGCCAATGTAATCTTTTAAACCCAATGCGCTCACTAAGCACAGAAGCAATTATTTAGGCTTCACCAAGTCATCCAGTTACTTGTTATTATGATCCAATTATCTTTTGAAGCAGCTTCGCTGTGTCATAATAGAAACTGCAATGGTAATAGCAATGGTACATTGTTCATCCAAATGATTAAAGGCAACTACAGTAGTTGTGCTTGGTGGTCTTTGTGTTGCCCAATATAAAGGGTCAGAAAGAAGGTAAAGAATTTATGATGAAGAAGGTGTAAAAGTTTTCATCTCTAAAAATGGTTGGAACAAATATTCGGCCAGGAATTTGTTACCTGCTAAACCTGCTAAACGTTTTTCAAAATCCTGCTAGAAAATCAGCTAGCTGCTGGATTGAAAATTTTCCAGTTACCAGTGAGAAAAACCTGCTAGATCTAGTAGCAAAAGAGCTAAAATGGCAACACTGCTTTCCACTCAATCTACTGTGAACTGCACGTCGGCAACATCGTATAACTATGATGCAACAATAACGTTCTTCACAACAACTAACAAGTGACAAGTTGCACAGCAATGAACAATAGACGCGAGAACTGTCAATAATTCTTTCTCCGCTATCTGCACTCAACCTCCTGTAGAATCAACTGCCCTACTTAGAGTCTGAATGCGGCACAGTGATCTAAAAAATTTCATAATGACAAATCAACATACTGAAGCAAGAAATCATTTCCCCTACAAAACGAAGAACCCTCACGGAATCCTTAAAACTCACGGTACCCCACTACATGTTGTGCGGAACCCCTGTTGAAAAGCACTGATTTAACTGATGTTTTTACTTCTCAATCTACTCATGTCTCTCAAAGTGATGATCAGTTAAAGTCAATGTGGAAAAATATTAAGGCCAGCACCAGTCCCGTCGCCACGGGGGGGCTTTTGGGGGCTTAGCCTCCCCAAACAAAGCTCCAAGCTCCCCCAAATTGAAACATGAAACACTATGGGCTAATTCAGTTGAGTTTTGTCAATTTTAAAGTGTCAAGCCCCCCCCCCACGCAAACCCGAAGCACCCCCGCAAGAACGCAAAGTCCCCCTATTGAAAACTTTCTGGCGACGGTTCTGGCCAGAACCAAAAAGCAATGTGCTATCGCATCCTGAGACTACTAGCCTAGTTTATTGTTACAACTGATAGGCCTACATAAGAACAAACGGTGTTCCGTTTTGATTGTTAATTTCTTAATTGTGCACCACCAAGTACAGCTTCCCTGAGCACCATTTTGGAAAGAACTCAGCCAGACATTATTACATATATGTCAGTGCCCAGCACAGGCCTGATTTTTGGTGCACAAATACTTGTAAACTCTTGTACAGCATGGTGTTTGATGAACAATCATAACCTAAATATGTTTGTTATGCATGAGCCACCATTGAAATTTTGTTTAAATTTTCTCATAGTCTCTGAAACACTTATCAGTATTGCATTCACAAGAAACTTCTTGTGCTGATCAGTCTGACAGAGGCCTAGACGTAATACCCGCAGCCTGAAACATCTCTACTAGAAGATTTTGTTGGTAGTACTGCTTTGAAAGTGCTTCACTTGAAGATTTTTTTAAAACAGCTACGCCTTTAAACTGGTATATTTAAAGTCATTTTTTTAAAAGAGCCCTAAAGCTGTTCCAACTTTAAGGTGTTCTTGAAGAAACTGCTCAACTTGAAATGTGTTTCCTGAAGCAGCTACGCTCCAAAACAACTGCAACTTAAAGGTTTTCCTAAAAATATGCTACTCTTTGAAACTCTTACAACTTAGTTTTTTTAATAAACTGCTGCATTTGAATTTTTTTTGAAAGAAGGTACTGAAACTGCTCACACTTGAAATTTTTGTTAGAATCAGCTTCGCCCTGAAGGTTCTCAACTTTTAAGTTTCTTTACAAACAGCAATGTCCAGGGGTAAGAAACAGCGGGGTGAAACTACTCCAACTTTGTGCTTTCTCAAAAAAAAGTGCTCCACTTGAAGCGTTTTCTTAAAAGCAGGTACATCCTAAAACTTGTCCAATTCGCCCTGAAACTGCTAAACTTGAAGTTCTTAATAGGATACTGCTCACTTAAAGTGTTTTTAGAAACAGCTACGCCCTGGAATTGCTCCAGCTTGAATTTTATTTTCGAAAAAAAATGCTCTACTCAAAGTGTTTCCTTGGAAGCAAGTACACCCTAAAGCAGCTCCAACTTCAAAGTTTTTAGAAGAAACTGCTCCTCTTAACCAAACTTTTTAGAAATACCGGCGGCCTCAAATTGCTCCCCTTTAAAGTTTTTTTAGACGCAGCTTCGCCTCGAGACTACTCCAACTTGAGTATGTTTTTAAGAAGAAACTGCTGCAACTTGAAGTTTTAAAAAAAATAAAATTGTCCTTTAATACGGCTCCATCTTCAAAGTTTTTTTGAAGAAACTGCTCCACTTGAAGATCTTTTCAAGGAAAATTCGCCCTGAAACTGATCTAACTTGAAAATTTTTTGAAACACCTACTTAACTTGAAAGTGTTTTTAGAAGCAGCAACACCATAAAACCGCTCTATTTTTTTAAGCAACTCCTCCCTGAACTGCTCGAGTTGAAATGTTTTTCAAAAGCCGCTACGATCTGTAACTAGGCCCGAAACCAGCTTGGGACATCATAGTTTTCAGAGAGTGACCAACATTTTTAAAACTATGTCCAACATATATTTCCAGGGAAGGGCAAAGCTTTTTCTAGGGGGGCTTCACCCTCGCTAGTCACAGGCCTGTCTGTAACTATTCCACTTCAAGGTTTCTGAAACTTACAAGTCTTTGAAATGTCTCCAATCGAAGTTTTTTTCGAAGTAAGTACGCCCTGAAACTGGTCAACTTCAATGCATTTTTTGAGAAAACTACGCCCTGAGACTTCCATTAGAAGTTTCGTTAAAACCAGCTGTGCCTTGAGACTGCTCCTCATTAAATATTTTTTTCGAAACAGCTACAACCTGAAACTGTTACAACGTCAATTTTTTGTAGATGTAGTTTTCGCTCTGAAGATTCTCCACTCGAAAGTTTTTCAGAAACAGGCCCTGAAATTGCTCGAACTTGAAAAGTTTTTTTGAATCAAAAGAAGCTATGTCCTGCAACTGCTCCATTTCAGTTATTTTTTTAAAGAATGAAGGCGCTGAAACTGCACCAAATAGAAGGAGCTTTTCAGAAGAAGCATTTGATAGATTTCTTGAAAGGGCCTACGGCCTTAACTGCTCCATCTTTAAAGGTTGTTTGAAAAAGTGCACCTCAAACCTGGTCTAACGTGAAGCTTTTTAGAGGGAATTACTCAATTTGAAGTGTTTTTTTGAAGCAATCATGACTTGAAACTGCTCCAACTTAAGGTTGTTTGAAAAAAGGTAGGCACTGAAATCGGACACATTTGAATTTTTTTTTGAAGAAACAGCTCCACGTGAGTGTTTATTTTCATGAAAGCGCGCTGTGAAACTGCACCACTTGAAGATTTTTTGATATGATACGCTCTAAAACAAGAAATTGAGGGTTTTTAGAAGAAACTGCTCTGCTTAAAATGATTTTAGAAACAGTTCGCCCTGAAACTTCTCCACCTGAGGCTTGTTTTTTAAAAAAATACGTCCTGAAACTGTTCAACTCAGGTTAGATAAAAGAAACTTCTCCATATTAAGTTTTTTTCAAGTTTCGCCTTGAAACTGCTCTGATTTGAAGTGTTTTTTTAAAGCAGGGTCTCCAAACTTTTTGGCAGAGGGGCTCATAATCTATTACACAACTGTTTGAGGATCGGACATGTTACGTAATGTGATTGTTTCGGAATATGCTACATTCTACGGTTCTAGCAAATCAACAAATTTTCGGAAAATAAAATATTCTTTTTTAACAATGAGAAAAGATTTCGTGGGGCGGATTTGGCTCGCGGGCCGTAGTTTGGAGACGCCTGCTTTAAAAGAAGCTGGAACTGCTTCAAATTCAACATTTTTTAAACAAAGCATCCACTGAAACTGCTACAAGTTGAAGGTGTGTTTAAAAATGGTACGCCTTGTAAGTACAACAGCTAAAAGCTTTTTTCAAGAAGAATGTACGAACTGAGACTGCTTCAACTGAAATTTTTTTTAGAAGCACCAAAGCTTTGAAACAGCTCCACTTGGGAGTTTTTTACAAGCTACGCTCTGAAACTATTTCACTTGAATATAAAGCAGTCAGTCAAGTAAACGTTTCTGTGTAATCCCCTAGCGCCCTCTCTCTCCTACTTTAGTTTTGTTCATTCTGACACTAGGTGACACTATAACTATACAAAAGCACGGAATGAGTAATAGATGTTGTGGTCTTGAGCTGTCATCATCAAAGACAATACATTTTCTTCCCACGAACAAGCGCTGCATTTTATTTGAGTTGTGTTTATTTAATAATAATTTATGTGATTTATTCACATGTATGAACAACACGTTTTTTCTGTTGTAGAGGTTTTGGGGTAGCCAGTGCAGAGGTTGCATGTAGGGAAGGTCGTCGTTGCATGTAGAAATGTTGGTTTCCCGAATCGCCACTAACAACGAGGCAGCCTAGTCGTCTTATGAGTACTATTCGGACTCCCAACTAAACTTCCTGACAGATTAGGTTGTCAAGCCGAAGCGAGGCGTTTCCTCTCAACTTTTTAAAGTTCGTTTTCACATATTTCCAGGTGCACAAATCTTTATTTACAAAAGGCTTCTGATGAGGAGCAGCAGAAAATACTTCGACGATAGCACGGCAACAGAAAAGCAAAACGTGGAACGCACGCTAAGCAGAACGAAACAACTAAAAGGTGGCCTCAGCGCTGCAGCACCAGGGTTACCAGGTTGTGATGAGTAAAGCGGGCCACATCAACCGCAAAAAAAGCCGGAAACCTCAAAAAATGCCAAATACAAGATAAACACACAACGACACTTTCAAAACCCATTACAGATTGCACAGCTCTTTTCACAGAGAATATATACATATGCAGAATAAATCTTACTCAATTAGTAAATGTCTCAAAATTTTTGGTTTTGCTGAGGAACAACCGGCAACAGCAAAACTAAAAACACGAAACAGCAAAACCAAATATTATAAAATTCTAGTCCAGAGTTTGCAATAAACATTTTTCATTCTGCGTCCAGAAACAATGTCCAGATATCTGCCAGTGTCCAGAAATCTGCCAAAATCATCTTTAAATCTGCCAAACCGATATAAAAATTTAATTCGTCAAAAAATTGCAAAAAACACCAAAGCTAATTTGGGCTCTTTTCAAAAATGAAAGAAAGCCAAAGGAATCAAAAAAAGGCCTAAAATTACAAATTTGGCCTCATAAAAGCCAAACTGGCAACACTGCACAGCACGAAACTTCTGCGTAAGCACACAAACGCGAAGTGTCTTGGCGCAATGACGGGTTGGTTCATGCAAGCACATACAGTAAAATAACCACGAGTTAGGAAACGCCAAATCGTAATGCGAATGGTCACATCCGCTATACTGTACTGTGATGGTGCATTTATACTTTTACTGCTGCCTGCTCTGCGATTGTGTTTCCAATGCAGCAGTTTTAACTTGTAATGTCGTTTCCTCAACAACAGTTTGAATTTGTGAAATTTTTATCGGAAGTTCATTTACTAACGTTTTGTTTCACAGGTTGGAAAACATTGCAACTGAACATTTTAAACGGAAGCACCTGGATTGTTCAATTGCAAGATACGTTTGTCAATCAGCAAAAATCTGTATTTTTTGACAAAAACTTAAAAAATTAAAGTCGGTAACTTTGAAAGCAATAGCATCTCGTCCATTGTTACATCACAAGCCACTTTCTTGCGTACCAAACCCTCCTCAAATTCCTTCCACTCTGTTCAATGTCTCGTTTCCTCCTCTTCTCATCACCACCATAGTCAGTTGCAGCTTCGAAAGCATCGATCGCTTGTTCGTAAAGCGAAGCTGCTTCCTCGTAACGTGGCGTCGCGTCGCACACACAACCGAGATTATTGAGCAAATCTCCATAAACCCGATGTTTGATTTTGTTTTCACCGAACGCTTCATCCATTCGCTTCAAAGCTTCACGAAGTGTTTGTTCTGCTTCCTTCAACTGATCGACCAACATTTGGCTCCACTGAATAGCATGAAGAACTGAACTCACTCGAAGACACTTGTATTGTTCGTTCACTGATGACGTGCGCTCCATGCAATGCAGCTTGCCACGCATGAGAGGAATCACGTGGTCTTTCACGGCCACCTTCATGTCAGGATCTTCCTCAATCATCGCTATGTTTGTCCACATCATTCCTTCAACGCAAAACTGAATCATCTTCAATTTTTCTTCAGGATTTTCGATTTTTTTGCTTAAAGTTGAAGCTGCGTCAAAAATCAGGATCGATTCCACGAAAAGTTTGTCTTCTCGAATTTTTTTTCCAAACAATCTCATGTCCTCTGATGTTGTGTCGATGTTGTTTTCAATCAGATCAGTCAGATGGGTGTTGGTTTTCGTTGCTTTTTCATATTTTTTGGTTTTTACGAAGTATTCATAATTTTCAAGAAAATAATGTGCAACCCTGATGTTGCTTGGCAACGCAGAAGAATCTGAAACCAGAGAAAAGTGTCTGCTTTATGGTAAGTTCAGGTTTGATTAGTTGTAGTAACAGTAGAAGATGCACAGTAATGTAAAATGAATTCAATAAAGTTTTATATTCGTGTAATTTTGTTGTTTCACAATTTTTGAGTTTCTCTTAAATTGCCAATTAAGTTTCAATTTGGATTTTTAAAAATCCTCTAATGTGAGAACAATGCCTTTGAACTCCACTGGTTGGTTTACAATTGAAACAAAGCTAAAGTCAATGATTTGTTACCATTTGCTGTTATTTTGTAGTAAAAAGGTGAAAATCTTTGAACAACTACCAAGGTTAAAACCTTATCATTATTCTTTGAAATTTGTAGCTGAAAACGAAACTTTCCAGGTTTATTTTAACTCAACCCAGAAGTAATTCACCGTTAGGGTAATAGTTATTATAACAGACAGCTTGACTCAGCACAAAGAACTTGCTGCAGTTGCTGCATTCTACGTTCACTCAAAACTTTTAATGATAATGAAACCTTGAGCGGGATATAAATGCGCAAAGGTTGATTGTAAGTGGATGGAATCAAATATATGTCATTGATTTTGTAATGACCTTGGTGTTAACATAGTGCGGTGTTGCTTAAATCTATGTTTTTCACGTCTCCTCCTAGGGTATAACAAATTTACTTTTATTACTGAGATGCACCCACGCATTAACAGTTTGAGTGAGAGTTTATGAAGAAAATTCTTCTCAACTCACTTGCAATTATTGTGTCACAATTACGTGAAGCCTATACAAAGCTTATTTGATTCCAAGAAACAACCTCTCTGGTGCAGCGTTAGAAATTTAGTTGCTTTGTTGCGTTTTTCTCTGTTACGGAAACTAATATATTTCTGCGCGGGATGATTTGCAAAAAATGATCAGTAAAGGTGAAAGCAATGACCTCCTCTGCAGAAAAAAATCGCAAGTCAATCTGGGAAAAATAGACAAAACGTTTGAAACCGTTTGGAATCTGGATACATACGTGTAGGAGCAAGCAAAGTTTTGGGGATGCAAAGGATTTTTGCCCAAATTTTCCCAAACTTGCCCAAAAAATTGTCGTGCAACTCTTGCTGACTGTTTTTTTGGTGTGACCTCCAAGAAAATGGTCTTCACTTGTTTTTCTGCAAACGTCGGGCGCCGTTTTTGCCCAGATCTTCAGGGATTTTGCCCAAATTTTCAGAGATTTTGCCCAAATTTTTAGGGATTTTGCCTGGATTTTCAACAAATCAAAACTTTTGGGGGTGCGCTTGCACCCCCTGCACCCCAGCCTCCTACACCACTGTCTAGATACATTCATTGACAATTAAGCTATTCTGTTTTTCAGTGGGTCATGGTAATACCCAGTGGCGGATCCAGACCAGGCGTTTGGGGGAGCAGTCAAATAGGGGGGCGCCAAAAAGTCTCAATTGTGAACATTAGGCAAAATGATTTCAATCTATTTTTACTGCTGGTGGGTGCAGGATGTATCCTTTCAATCTCCCCTTGTTGGCCCCTGCATGCATACCTACACAGAGTTGTAAAAGGGCCTCATTTTGAAGTCTGAATCCGGCCCGAGCCCTAGCCCGACGTGTATTTTTGAAGCCCGATGTAGGCATGAAAGTCAAATTTAGCGAGGGAGTTAAGATATGCGCAATTGCAGAGTAATGAAAAACGTTGTGTGCAGGTGTAGTTGCAGGTAGGCTACACGGTTTATCACACCGAAAATAGCAACCACCTTGACCAAAACATTGGTATAATCTGGCACAAACGTAGCATGTTAGTCAAAG